>Ga0326727_10006190_pt1 | contig 33105 bp, 24 predicted proteins | sample MB2enrmetagenome_FD_207643 | JGI IMG/M metagenome (GOLD analysis project Ga0326727, IMG submission 207643) | Lab enriched peat soil microbial communities from McLean, Ithaca, NY, United States - MB29MY | ecosystem: Environmental > Terrestrial > Soil > Wetlands > Peat | place: USA: New York...
AACGGAAGGGAGCGATAGGCCACTCTCAGCCCGCGGAACGGTGGCGGGGCCGCCATCCGCAGCGAAAGCTAATGTGCTGCAGGGTAAAGTACTCGAACGCCTGGATGCCGGGAGGTATTCCTGTCGGCGTCCTTCGACGTCCTCCGGAGAAATATGGGCCGCAGTGTTTCTGACTGAGGCCGATGTCGGTCCTGAGGTCACGAGTGGGAATCCGATGCCCATGGACGGGTTCCAGACCAAAACTCTGAATCACAGGTTTGACAGGGTCGTGTTTAGAACTTTGGGCCTGAAGTCGCAGGATCAGGGCCAACGGTTAGCTCTGCACAATGCACACGATAAAATGTGCAGTTCGGCCAGTACTCGGCGGATCCAGGTGCAGGCGGCCGCGGGGTCTAAGGGGAGGACGATTGCCGAGAGTTTTGCTCAGAAGACTCTAATGAAAGATCCGGACATTGCCGTCACGGGCAAAGTGGTCAAGGCAAATGCCAACATTATGAGCGGAACCTGGACCTACTTGCGCGGCGGCTCGGAAGATCCGGCGTCCAGAACGAATGATCTGACCGCCACCACTCGGGGCAGCGCCGCCGCAGGGGACACCGTAATGGTCAAAGGGACAGTTCGCGCGGACGAGGATTTGGGTATGGGCTATTTTTTCTGAGTGGTCAATGAAGCGGCTGCCATCACTAAACAGTGAAGCGGCCATCTCAAAAAGGGACAGCGACGACACACGTTTCATGAGTTGAGCCCATCCACAGCTTCTGATAATGTGCAATCTGTTGCTGCAGGCTGTCGGGCCGGCCCTGTGCCTGCACCGACATAATAAATGAAAAATCGCATGCGTCTTTGGATATCCGGAGTCTTGGCATTTTACTTATTCTCACACGGAATTATACGCACGGGGTACAGCCAAGACAGTCTAATCGCTGAGCAGATCGAATCGTTAAAGGATGACGATCGCGATATCCGGGCGGCGGCCGCGAATAGCTTGGTAAATCTGGGCCCGGCTGTCGTTAGTCCTCTGATCAACGTACTGAAGAGCGAAAACGAAAATTTGCGCAGAGAAGCGGTCACCGTTTTGGGGCGTATTAAAGATGCACGTGCGGTGGACGCCCTCATAGCCGCCTTGAAGGATAAAGATTCTATTGTCGGCTATAGGGCTGCCGGCGCATTGAAGGAGATCAACGATCCACGTGCGGTGGACGCCCTCATCGCCGCTCTGAAAGACAGAAATTCTATCGTCAGCTACGGGGCGGCCGACGCGTTGGGAGCGATCGGGAACCTGCGTGCGGTGGCGCCTCTTATGGCAGCCCTGAAAGATGCAAACCCGCTGCTCCGAATGCAGGCTTCCGGAGCGCTAGCGCAACTGGGTCCAGCAGCTGTTGATCCTCTTATTGCCGCACTGAACAGCCAGGATGACGACATACGCAGGGAAGCTGCCAGAGCATTGGGGGATATCAAAGATGCGCGTGCCATAAATCCGCTCACCGCCCTGCTTAAGGATCCAAAGAGTGAAGTCCGCAACCAGGCTGCCGGTGCGCTGGCACGGATCAACGACTCCCGTGGGGTTGATCCCGTGACCGCCGTCGTAACAGAGCAGGGCAAGGTTTTTCGAAGACTGGGTGCAGACGTTCTGGAAATCAAAGATGCACGGGCAAACAGAACATTTGCCGACGAGTCTTTGTTCAAAAACGATCCGACGCTTAAAATGCGACTGATTGAGTGGGAACAGGCGGCCCCCGAACCCATTGTGGAGCAGGTCAAGATCCTCAGGAGCGGGGATGCCAGTTCGAAAGCAGCTGCGGCCATTCACCTGAGGGCTTCGGGAGCGCTGGCGCAAGGAGCCATATTGGCTCTTGTCGAGACGCTTTATGATCCCAGAGTCGACAAGCAGTTTTATGTGGATGGCGGCATACTCCGGGCCGTGACCCTGGTTTCCGCGGCCGCCGAGGCCGCGGAAACACTTGCCAGGATAGGTGAGCCTGCCATCGAGCCCATCATAGCCGTTATAAAAAACGGGGATGCCGATACCAGGCAGATGATTGTTCAAGCGATAGGAACCATCAACGACCTCCGCCTTGTGGAGAGCCTCATAACCGTTTTGGAGGATGGTAATTCCCGGACTCGAGAGAGTGCAATTCGGGCTCTGGGAACCGTCAAGGATACCCGCGCCGTGGACCTCCTGATCGCCGCGCTTAAAGAGGGAGGAGGACAGAAGCAGAGTGGCGCTGCGCAGATTCTGGGGCGGCTTGGGATTCCGCGAGCCGTGGAGCCGCTCATTGCCTGTTTGAAATCTGAGGATCCCTCCACGCGGCAAACCGTAATTCAAGCTTTGGGGCGGATCAAAGACGCACGGGCGATAGAACCTCTGACCGCCGCTTTGAAAGACCGTAATCCCGACACCCGGCTGGCCGTGGTTCAGGCTTTAGGGCAAATCAATGATCCACGTGCTGTGAAGCCCCTCATCTCGGCGTTGAACGATGATGAGGTTCGGATCCGGGACGGCGCCACCGAGGCGCTGAAGGCTTTCAGGGAGCAGCTTACGGTGGACGCCCTTGCGACCTTGGCGAAGGATCCGCAAATCCGAACGCGGAGGAGTGCAATTCAGTTATTGGCGCAAATCAGAGACCCTCGAATTGTCGGACGCCTGATCGCCGCTTCGAAGGATCAAGATCCTAGCATTCGGCAATCGGCGATACAGGCATTGGGACAAATCGACGATCCACGCGTGGCGGACCCTGTAATCGACGCTTTGAACGATACGGATCAAGATGTCCGGATTGCAGCTATAAGAGCCCTGGGGAAAATGCGAAACCCTCGTGTTGTCGAACCCCTCATTGCTGCTCTAGGGGACAGGCGCGAAATTATTCGCATTGAGGCGACATGGGCCCTGAAAAAAATCACAGGAGAGGATTTTGGATCTGACCTCAAGCGGTGGAGACAGTGGCAGCGTTCTCAGCAAGGTCCTGCCACCATTGCGCCAAAACAGTGATCGGGAGAAGAGTCTTCGCCCGACCGTAAGCCTGCAAGCCCAAATCGGGATCCAGTGAGGCTTGGGAACGGGGGTAAGGCTCCGATCTTATAGAGACGTAAAGTTGGACGCAAGGATGAGGAAGTATCTAAGCGTGCACTATTTCTCACGTCACGAATGACATGATACCGATTTTTTTATTAACGCTGGAAGATAGGCAATGACCACTCAAATTGATTAGATGAGGAGACTTTTGCAGTATTTTTTGCTTTTGTGCTTCGCTGAAACAATAAATATTGCGTAATACCCATGATTTCACAAATATCATCCAATGATGAAATTTTGGAGCCGTCAATTTGAAAAACTATTCTCATATTAAGCGTATTTTTGCGCTCTTAATTGTTGTCGGAATAGTGGGTTTTGCTATCCGACAGCTATTAGTACCCGATACATTCGGAACTCTTGGTCATTACCGAACTGCGAGCCTGAAAGATATCCTAAATCTGGAACAGATTTATCAAAGCCAAGTTGCCTGTGCTCCGTGCCATGAGGATATTTATAATATTCATGAAAAGGATGTCCATTATAGCGTTCAGTGTGAAGATTGTCATGGACAGGGAAATATTCATATTGCGGAGATAGTAAAGTTTCTAAAACAGAACAATCAAAAGGCAACAACATCCGGAAAATATCCGAAGGAAGCATTAAAGACTGTTCCCACAACACTGGTGAAGATGCCTAAAGAGTACACTCTTGAGGGATGTCTTTACTGTCACAGCAAACTCGATTCCCGTCCCCGTGGATTTGTCCAGATAGATCCCAAGGAACATTTCAAAACCCTTCACGTCACAGATGGTTCAATACGATGTGTGGAATGTCATAGCCCCCACGAACCGTTATATCTGCTTGATCCGGTGAGTGAAGCCAGGATCCATCCAACCATATATGAATGCGACGGTTGCCATAAAAAGCCTCCGGAGAAAAGCTATAAAGAGGTGAAGAACCATCCGGTGATATTTGAATGTGAGGACTGTCATACAGCAATAGTGCAGGATTTCAAAAAGCGGGAACATGCATTTATGCGATGCACCCAGTGCCATTTATATCATCCGGAAAACGAAACGTCCGGAAGAATCTACAAGAATGGCAATAAACAGTTTTGTCTCCTTTGCCATGAAAAGAAGCCTTTTAAAGACCAGCGTAAAGACCGGCACGGTCTTCCACAAATAGATGTGGCGAAGCATCTGGAGAAGATGCCCGGGATTATGAGAAAGGATGCTCAATTCATACAAAATTCAAAAACTGCATGCCTGGAATGCCACTATAACTTTATCCATGATAGTAACCTTATCAAGACGTTGCGGGAGCAAAAACAATGGGCAAAAAAGGTAATTCTATAACCCGTGGTGAATTTGTCCGTATGGCTCTGTTTAGTGCTGCCGGTGTCTGTGTCGGTTCTATGATCGCCCGGGGAAACCTTAAAGACCAGCCATTAGAGAGAATTCCACAAATTCTAACCCACTTCGACTGGGCCTTTATCGTTGACACAACCCGATGTATAGGTTGCGGCGCCTGTGTCAGGGCCTGCGCTATAGAAAACAAGGTTCCTGACGGCTATTACCGCACGTGGATAGAACGGTATGAAATAGATAATAATGAAAATATCTATGTCGATTCTCCGGAAGGGGGAAAGCGTAGTTTTAAGCAAAACCGGGTGCAGAATAGGGAAATCGTAAAAGGTTTTTTTGTTCCAAAATTGTGCAATCATTGTCGCAATTCCGCCTGCACCCAGGTCTGCCCTGTTGGTGCAACCTATCATTCGCCCGACGGAGTTGTTTTGGTGGACAGGAAGCACTGTATGGGTTGTGGATATTGCGTTCAGGCTTGCCCCTACGGGTGTCGCTATATCTCATATGATTTAGGCACTGCTGACAAATGTACTTTTTGTTATCACCGCATCCACCGGAGCTTAGCGACCGCCTGTGTTCAGGCATGCCCGAGAAAGGCACGGGTCTATGGGAATCTTAAGGATCCGAACGATTCCATTTTAGCGGTGTTGCATGAACGACGATATTCCATTCTCAAGCCTGAAATGGCGACAAACCCAAAATGCTATTATATCGGCCTTGATCTGGAGGTAATATAATGGGCAATTTTGTCTTCCCCAATGAGCTGCACGTTACCTGGACGGTGATGATCGTTCTGTATCCCTACATTACAGGCTGCGTAGCGGGCGCCTTTATTGTTTCATCCCTGTTTCATGTATTTGGTTTAAAACAATTGGAACCGATTGCACGATTCTCGCTGGTCTCGTCATTCGCGTTTCTGCTTTTTGCGGCATTACCTTTGCTCAATCACCTGGGAAGACCGGAACGTGCTTTGAATATCTTGATTACCCCTCATTTCACTTCTGCCATGAGTGGTTTCGGATTTGTTTATTTGGCATACACGATTATTGTCGTTCTGGAGATCTGGTTCCATTACAGGGCAGACTTTGTCGATCGATATCATTCTGCAAGCGCCTTGTGGAAGACTGTCTATCATGTATTGCTTCTAGGTTGTGCAATGCGAAATGAAGAGACGGACAATATTGATCATAAAATTGTAAAAACACTTGCAGGGATCGGGATCCCGGTCGCCTGCATCCTGCACGGTTATGTTGGATTCCTTTTTGGCTCGATCAAAGCCAATCCCTGGTGGTCCACCCCATTGATGTTTATAATATTTATCTTTTCCGCCGTTGTATCCGGTATTTCCGTGCTCATCTTTCTCTACCTTTTCGTCAATTTTCTTAAGCGACAAAAGGTGGATCAGAATGCTCTCAATACGATGGTTCGTTTTCTCTGGGGGTTTATGATTGTCGCAGTTGTGCTGGAGATGATGGACCTCCTTTCACTGGCTTATGAGCAAACGGCTAGATGGGCGGCTCTTAAGTACCTCATAACCGGACCCTTATATTATAGCTATGTGGTTGGACAGGTTCTGGTTTGTTCATTAGGATCATTTCTTCTTTTGACAATTATAGTTCTATTTAAATTACCGCAGAAGCTTTCAAATATTCTTGCTTTTTTGACGTCAGGCCTTCTTTTAATCCAAGTAGTACTGATGCGGTGGAATGTTGTTATCGGCGGTCAGCTGGTATCAAAAAGTTATCGGGGATTTACCAGTTTTATGCCGGGAGTTTTAGAAAAAGAAGGGCTCCTGGTAGCCGCGATAATATTTATCATGCCCTTTCTCATGTTGCGCCAATTTGACAGAATTTTCCCTTTTTTCCCGGCCTCAAAGAGGGATATATCCTGATGGTGAAGATACTGGTCCATGTTTAAACGCGCTCACAGATCTGCCTTGCTTTTAGCGGTTTTACTATCATTTTCTTGCCTATGGGCAGGTCAAAAGCCTACAGAAGCCACAGAAAACTGTGCCACCCGGGAATGTCATAATTCTTACCATCAGAAAAAATTCGTTCATGAACCTGTGGCGCGCGGTGTGTGTAAATTCTGTCACAGATTGGTTGATCCGAAAAAGCACTCCTTTCAACTGGTCCGCACCAGGAAGGAACTCTGCGGCGGCTGTCATCCGGAAAAAATAAAAGGTAAATATCTTCATCAACCGGTGGGACAGGGGAAGTGTCTTGACTGTCACAATCCGCATGCCAGTGACTACAAATTCCTTGTCCCAGTTGCGAAGATTTCGGAATTGTGCCGGAAGTGCCATGATAAAAAGGAGGACGTAAAAAATCCTCATGCGCCGGTTGCCGAAGGAAAGTGCACCCAGTGCCATAGTAATCATGGCTCATCCTATAGACCGCTGCTGATTAACGATAAGAGACAATTGTGCTTCTCCTGTCATGAAGAAACTAAAGCGGAACTGGGCAGATTCGAATATGTTCATAAACCGGTAGTTGACCGGGGATGCGACGTTTGTCATGAGCCTCATGGAAGTGATTATTTCAGGCTCTTAATCAAGGCATATCCACCTGAATTCTATACCTCATTTGATATTTCAAAATATGACCTGTGTTTTTCCTGTCATCAGGCAGATCTTGTTTTAGTCAAGGAAACCGAAAATTTAACTGAATTCAGGAACGGCAAAACGAACCTTCATTATCTGCATGTGAATACGCCGGAAAGGGGACGCACCTGTCGCGCCTGTCATGCCACCCACGCAAGCAATGAGCCCAAGCATTTACGTAAAGCGGTGCCATATGGAGAATGGGGAATTCCGATTCAATTTGAAAAAACGGAAACCGGCGGGGGGTGCTCGCCAGGTTGCCATATTCCACGGGCATATGACAGGATGAAGCCGGTTATTTACATAACGGATAAAAAGCTATAAGCAATTCCATCCTGTAGGGCAGGAGTAAACCCGTGGATACAATCGGAGGACACGAAGGATCACAGCGGAAGTCAGCGGCTGAGCCAAGGATGTGACAGGTTGCGCCGCAATAGGACGGATTGAACTCCCGAGGGATTATGGAGAACTTGCGCCCAGCTGACAGAATCTGCGATTCGAAGGCAAAAATTATTGTTTTCCTTGTCGAGAGTGGGGCCCTTGGGATAGCCTCTGAAAATCCGGCTCCGTGCGAGACACTGAAGGCAAAGCCTGTGCGGTTCCATTGCAAGGCACCGAGGCGGTATGCGTTGATTTAAAAGGGAGAGTTTCATGTGGCGTTTATATAGATTGATTGTAGGGATCTCCACTTGCCATCCCCTCGCCAAATTGGGCGGCTATATGGTCACATTCGGGACCATATCGGCTGTTGTCTATACCGCTGTGACTGTATTTGGCCGCACTGAAAGCGCGTATGGCGGAATCCTCTTCCTGATCCTTGTGCCTTTGGCTTTTTTCGGTGGGTTGACGCTTTTTCCAATCGGAGTCTATCTCGCTTACAAGAAGCACTGCCTCGAGGACCCGAGTCTAAGGGAGAAATCTCTCGGGGAAATTCTGCTACGTCTCTCAGGCGAACAGGACGTTCGTAACCGGATAATCGCCTTCATCCTGTTCAGTATCGCCAACGTGGCGCTCACGCTAGTCATTGTGATGGCCGGATTCGAATATATGGACTCTGCCAGCTTCTGTGGACTCCTTTGCCACAAGGTGATGGAACCGGAGTACGTGTTGTACCGGCGGTCGCCGCACGAGCGTGTCCCATGCGTGGACTGTCACATCGGCCCCGGGGCGTCATGGTTCGTGCGCTCCAAGCTATCGGGGTTGCGCCAGGTTTATGCCGTAACTTTCGGAACCTACAGCCGACCGATTCCAACTCCTGTCGAGCATTTGCGACCATCCCGCGAAACATGCGAGCAATGTCACTGGCCGGACAAGTTCCATGGGGACAAGCTGAAGATCTTCACCCATTACGACAACGATCGCGACAATACCAAGCGCTACACGGCTCTGTTGCTGAAAATCGGGGGACCACATGCGGTCGGCGCCAGAGCCGGCGGCATCCACTGGCATGTGAGCCAAGGCAATCGCGTGATCTTTATGTCCGAAAAGGGTGAGCGTATAGATATCCCCTGGGTGCGCCTGGAGAGAATGAATGAACCGCCGGTCGAATACCGCTTCACTGGACGCAGCATTTCAGACGCGGAGCTTGCAGCCGCCCCCAAGAGGACAATGGAATGCGTCGATTGCCACAACCGCCCTACCCATATCTACCGAACCGCCGACGAGGAATTGGACGAGATGTTCAATCTGTGGCCGGAGCTGCAAAAGGTCCCGTACTTGAAGAAGGCTTCCGGAGAAGTGCTGGCAATGCGGTTCGATGAGGAGGCCATCCGAGGCAAAGCGGCTCGCGCAGCCCTTTTGGATTGGTACAGGCAGCACTCGGAGGAAAATCCTGATCCGGCACTGCTGGAGCAGGCTGCCGAGCAAGTGCAGGAGATCTATAGCCGAGACGTCTGGCCGCGCATGAACATCGGATGGGGGACCTACCCCAACCACATCGGACACAACACCGGCATGCCGGGATGCCTGCGCTGCCATGGAAATAACCACCTCAGTGCCGAGGGGAAGCCGGTTCGTGCCGACTGCCGGCTGTGCCACACCATACTGGCACTGAAGGAAGAGAAGCCACCGTTGTTCGATTTCATGGTGCACAAAGAAAAGTGAGGGAACGGCTTTTGTGTTGGAGAACCGGAAGGAACATTTCGAGAACGGCAAGCAGTTCGCGACTAACAGCATGATGCGAGACCTTCGGCCTGTGTTGATACTGCTGTTTGGGTGTATTAGCCTAGCAGTGATTGCATTCGCCCAGCAGCAAAAGCACTCCGATCCTTCCAAAAGCTGTGTTTCAGGCCAGTGCCATGCCAAGGTCGTCAAACACACCTACCTGCACGGGCCACTCTTAATCGGGCAGTGCACCGTATGTCATCTGCCTCTCCCGGGCACCGATCACAAATTCAAGCTCGCAGCAACCGAGGAAACTCTGTGCTCGACTTGTCACAAGCACGTGGCGACCAAGGGATACATACAGCACGACCCGGTTGCCAAGGGGAAGTGTCTGGGATGCCACGACGCGCACGGCTCGGAACAAAAATCACAGGTCCGAAAGAGTCCGGAGATCCTGCTGTGCAATGAGTGCCATAACAAGAAACCGGTGCTGACCCGGAAATATGCCCATAAGCCTGCTGCCGAGGGCAAATGCCTGTCCTGTCACCGACCCCATGAAAGCCAGGCTAAGAATCTGCTCGACACCTCGGGAAGCCACCTTTGTCTCCAGCAGTGTCACGAGAAAATGCGGCCGGTCATTGTGGCGGGAAAAGAACAGAAAGTGCATCTAGCGTCCGAAGATTGCACCAAGTGTCACCGATCCCATGATTCCGACTATCCGGGGCTGTTGACGCGGTCCGCCGGTGAATTGTGCCTGGACGGATGCCACAAGGAGATAAAGGAAAACAAGGAATCGAGCGAGTTCAAGCACGACGCTATGACAAAAGGCTTGGCCTGCGTCGAATGCCACAGAGCGCATGACAACAGGTTTGGTCGCTTGCTCCGCAAACCGGAAACGGAACTGTGTTTTACCTGCCATGACAAGTTGCAGAATCAGATTGAGGCAGCCAAGTTTAAGCACCGCCCCGTTTCGGACAACAGGTGTCTTCCCTGTCACCGGCCGCATGGCTCGAAGTATAGCAAATTGCTCTTTGCCGATTATCCATCAGCCACCTTATCTGCATACGATCCTGCCAAGTATGCCTTATGCTTCATTTGCCATAAAGAAGGGATCGTTCGCGAACGTTACGTGGACAACCAAACTAATTTTCGAAACGGCCGGCTCAACCTGCACTATTTGCATGTAAACAGGGAAAATGGGGGATTCACCTGCCGCGCCTGCCACGATGCGCACGCCAGCAGCCAACCCGCACAGATCCGCGATAAGGCACCGTGGGGGATCTGGGAAATTCCCATAAAGTTTACCAAGAGCAAAGCCGGCGGCAGTTGCCTCACGGGATGTCACATGGAGTATACTTACGACCGCGTCAATCCGGTGCAACTCAATGCGAAATAGCTTCGCGTAGGACCGTCTGGGGCGGAGGCATCGTAACGAATTACGAACGACGGGCAACCAATGGAACAAGGCGGCGCGTTTTTCCAATCCTGCAGCGGTTATAGAAGCGGTTTTTGATTTATTTTATTATGATGCGTAACAGAGTGGTCAGCGATTCTAAGTTCAAGCGAAACGTTAGAGGCCGGATCGCGCGGGTACTCTTCGGAGTGCTTTCGTGGACTGCACTCCTGGGGGGGGGCGGAGCCTTTCTCGCACAGGAACAGAAGTCCAAGGCTAAGCCGGAGTCGGCGCCACCGACAAAGCGTCACGAACCGTTAGCCGGCAAGGCGTGCACCGACTGTCATAAACGGGTGGTGTCCTCGAAAGTGCAGTGCCTGCTGGCCAAAGATCAAATGTGTGTGCTTTGCCATGAGGTTCCGGTTGACGGGGGACCTGCGCGCCTGGTGGATGCATCCGAGCCGCTCTGCTTCAAGTGTCATGCCAAAGCCGGATTCAAGGGTAGTTTTGCCCATGGGCCTTTTGCCGTCGGGGCCTGCATTACATGCCACGATCCGCATGGCGGGAACGTCCCCGGGATGCTGCGGATTGCAGGCCCGCAAATGTGTCTGGGATGCCATCAGGATATGGGGGCGCGGCTCATGAGTGCGAAATTTCGGCATAAGGCCACTGTGACGCGATGCACGGACTGCCATTCCCCGCACATGTCGGACCAGCGGTACATGCTGAAGACGGCCGTTCCTGACCTTTGTGGGAAATGTCATGAGAAAATTGTCAAAGATTACCAAGCAGCGGCCGTCAAGCACTCTCCGGTTATAGAGGCGCCTGCCTGCATGAATTGTCACGACCCGCACATGGCCGCGGAAGGACGGTTGCTCCTTGCGGACGAAGTCGATACCTGCCTGAAGTGCCACGACAAAACCGTCAAGGCCGGTCAACAGGATCTCGTCGACATGAAACTACTGCTCGCGTCGAATCCGGAGCACCATGGCCCGATCCAAAACAGAGACTGTTCAGGGTGCCATAATCCCCATAGTTCGTCGTATTTCCGACTTCTGACCAACGATTACCCAAAGGGGTTTTACTCTCCTTACTTCCCGGCGAGATACGATCTCTGTTTCCGTTGCCACGACTCCGGGCTGGCGAAGGACGAGCGCACCACAACCCTGACCGGATTTCGCGACGGCGACCGCAATCTCCATTTCGTTCACGTCAACAAGACGTCCCATGGAAGAACCTGCCGGTCATGCCATGACGTGCACGCAAGCGTTTCGCCGAAGTACATCGGGGTAACCGTGCCGTTCGGCAACTGGAAACTGCCGATAAAGTTTGTAAAAACCGACGATGGAGGCAGTTGTGAGCCCGGTTGTCACGCCGCACAGAAATACGACCGACAGTTGGCGAAATCGCGGTAACCCTTCGAGGTTTTGGCAGGCATGCGAATAGATACTATGATAAGAAGATTTAACGTGTCCTGTGATTTCATCAGGCATTCGGCAAGCGTTCTGATCCTCCTGACCGCTTGCGCGCAGCTGCCGGCTGCTCAATTACAGCAAACGGTAATTAAAGACGGCTGCTCCAAGTACCAGGATCCGAAAACTATCGACATGCAAAAAAAATTCAAGGAACCGGCAATGGAGAAAGGGTGTATTGCCTGTCACCTGGACTGCAACCAGCTTCCTGCAGGCAATCAACAGGAACCGTCGGACTATTATCTGAAAGCAAAAGAGCCCGCACTCTGTCTTGAATGTCATTCCGCCTCGAAGAAGGATCTTGCGCCAGCACACGGCAATCAACCTCTTGGAAATTCCAAGTGTTCCGCGTGTCATGACCCGCACACTTCAAATACACCAAAGCTCTTGCGGGAGTTTTCTCACGGTCCCTACAAGGCAAGGTTGTGTTCAGCCTGCCACCCTGCGGCGGTGAACGGTAAGGTTCAGTTGGCTGCGGCGGATGTAAACCAGCTATGCTACGATTGCCACACCGATTTCAAAGAGGTGATGGAAGGTACGAAAAGCCGGCACAAGCTTTTGTCGCAGAACAACCGCTCGTGTGTGGAGTGCCATGATCCTCATGCGGCCAATCAGGAATACGTTCTGAAAAAGCCCGTCCAAGATCTCTGCCTGGGCTGCCACATCGCGCCCGCTGGCAAGACAACCCCGAGCAGCCAGGACCGCTCCATGCCTTCGCCGGAGGGTGTGAACACTTCAGAGCGCTCTGATGAGAGAAACGCCCAGTACCTCGAGTTGTCTTCCAAGCACGTGCATGAGCCGGCTAAGAAATCGTGCCTTTTGTGTCACGACGCCCATGGCTCCGAGTTCCCGAAGGAGCTACGCGCGCCCGTGCGCGACCTCTGCATGGACTGCCACGGGCCGAACTCAGAGAAGATAGTTCAGAGCAGCGAGGCGTTCCCTCTTTTTGGCGGGCTCGTGAGCCTGCCTCCAAAGACATTTGAAAAACTGACGCATTTGGAACTCTCGAACAAATACGTTCATGAGCCCGCTAACGTATCGTGCGCTTTCTGCCACGATGCGCATGCCTCCGACTACCCGGCGGAGTTGTACGCGCCCGTGCAGGACGTCTGTCTTGCGTGCCATGGTTTGAATGCAGAGAGGATCATTCGCAGCGAGCAGCCAGTCCAGCTTTTGGGCGGACGGGTTACTTTGCCGCCCAATATCTTTAAGGCCCTGACAATGCTTAACCTTGTGAATGGCCAGTTTGGGCACCCGACTACGAAACATCCGGTTTATGCCCCTGCCACCGCAGACAGACCCGCATTCAGTTGCATTGCGTGCCACGATTCGCATTCCACTCCCACAGGCCCAAAGCGGCTGGTGGCTCGACAAGAGGAACTGTGCTACTCCCGCTGTCACAAAATGTAGCCGCGTGACGCCAAAGGTCTATCACCCCGAAGTTGTCATCTCCAGGACAGAGAAACTGCCGGCAAGTTTAGCCGGCCTTTCCAGGCCGGCAATGCTGACAGGCGAGAGAAAGGATCGGTCTGCAAGTGCGTTCGGGATTTAGCCCGAACAAATGCGATAATAATCTCTTGTCGTATCCTTGTCTGGGCTGAAGCCAGGACCTTCTTGACCTTTCACTTAGCCAAAAACTCCTTCCGGCCGCTACGCGGCCTAAACTCCCGCAGGCCAAGTTCGGAATCCGGGTTGCGCCTGGACATCTATCCCCTGAAAGAAACTATTCAATCAGTTTTGGAAATCATAGCAACGGGATCCGGACGGCTTTTCCTGCATCCCGATCTCAAACACGGTGATTGGAGCGCATTGTTGAGGTTGCGGATATCCGCCCTCATCTCCGTATTTTCCCCTGAGTATGCTGCTCGATAATCCTGACTTTCCACGGATTCGAACCTTTGTGCCAAGCACTATATTATATAAGCGATTAGAAAGACGGATCTTGTAAGGACTGAATTATGCGGATCTCCTTAGTTCGGAAACTGGCGCAGGTTGTTTTATGGGTGGCCTGCGGCATTTTACCCCTTCTTGCTGCAAAGCATCCTACCCCCTTGGAAGAGAATGCGGACGGGAGCAAGTGTCTGGAGTGTCATAAAGATAAATCGCAGGGGAAGGCCGTCCATTCGGCAATCGCAACCGGCTGCTTGAGTTGCCATGAAGTCCGGACCACCAATGATGTTAGCCGCGTAAAGCTCAGGACGGTAACTCCGGTCAAACTTTGCATCCAATGCCATAGCGATAAAGATGCCAATAATAAGAAAGGAGTTGTCCACGATCCCGCCATCCGCGATTGCCTAAAGTGCCACAATCCTCATGCTTCGGACAACGAGGACCATTTGCTAAAACCCGTTTCGGGCGCCGGGAAGGAGCAGAATATCTGCCTAACGTGCCACAATGTGGGTGTCAGTGTCGAAAAGGGGGGCAGCCGCCACGCCGCTTTGGATGGCGGTTGCGACGTCTGCCACACCACCCATAAGTCGGGCGAAAAGGGCAAGCGGGAATTCGATTTCCAGCTGAAAAAGGACAGCCCGGCTCTGTGCCAGGATTGTCATGATACGAAAGATCCTAAGCTGATCGAGACTCATCAGGGGCAGCCCTTCGCGACCGCCGATTGCCTGACCTGCCACGATCCGCACCAGTCCACCCGGCCGAAGCTGAAGCAGGTGTTCGTACATGCGCCGTTTGAAGCCGGGAAGGACGCCTGCGCCACCTGTCACCAGCCGCCTAAGGATGGAAGGGTGGTGCTGAAGACAGCTTCTCCGAAAGAGCTCTGCCTGACCTGCCACGCTGATAAAGCGGAGCAGATCCAGAAGGCGAAGGTGCAGCATCCTGGGGCGGCGAACGATTGTACGGAATGCCACAATCCCCACGCGGGCAATACGCCAGGATTCACTCAGCCGGACTCGGTCAATGCTTGCCTTCACTGCCATAGCGATCAGGCTAAGCTGAGCAAAAAAAATCACTTGCACCAGCCGGCCTTCGGGCTGGGCTGTCCCACTTGTCACGAGCCGCACGGCGGCGAAAATAACCATCTGCTGCGCACGAAAACCGTCAACGCCCTCTGTCTCGAGTGCCACGGGCCTGATTCCAAGCCTGTGGCAGTCAAGGACGCGCATGCCGTCAAGATTTTCAATGGCAGCGTGAATTTGCCGGAAGGGTACTTCAGCACGGTACCGACGATCCCCATCAAGTACGGCTTGGGCCATCCGATCGAGCGGCACCCAGTCACTGATCAGATGGATCCCAAGGACGTTACCAAGGTTCGCGTCGCTATCAACTGCGATTCCTGTCACCAGCCCCATGCGTCGGCGGAACGTAATCTGCTGGTGAAGGATCAGGCCTATAACATCATGTTCTGCGCCGGCTGCCATAAGGATATGGGCAAGTAGGAAACGGGAGGAGCCAACAAGATGCAAGCAGTTCGGAACAACTCGGTTCTTCACAGGCCCAGCCGCCGAACACTCTCAACCGTCTTGATGATAGCCTTGACTCTCATCGCAACGTACTCGCTGTGCGCCAAGGACAAAAAGAAAGATAACGACGCTCAGAACGACCAAACTAATGCCGCTTATCAGGATAACCGCAAGCTCTGGGAGAGTCTCGACCTTTCCAAGCTCGTGTGGCCAAACCCGCCGGCGATTACCCGAATCCGGTATACGGGCTATTGGTCGGGCGAAAAATTCGTCGAGAAAAAAAAGCAGGCGAAGAAGGCCAGCTGGATGCAGCGCGTCTCCGGCATCGCCACCGGATCCACACCCGGCAGTGACAAGCCGCGCTGGCAGTTGGTCAGTCCCAATGGGATCGCGGTCGACTCTAAAAACCTTGTCTATATCGCCGACAGCAAGGTCCGGGCCATCTTCATCGTCAATGTCGACACCGGCGAATATTCGATGATCAAGCACGGGTCCGATGCCAGGTTCCAGTGGCTTACGGGGCTGGTGATCGATGACAGCGACCGGCTGTTCGCTGCCGACAGCGGCTTGCGGCACGTGCTCGTTTTCGATAAGAACCACAAGTTTGAAGCGGCGATTTCCGAAGGCCTCTATGATCCCGGCGGCCTTGCTATCGACAACGAGAACCGCCTCCTCTATGTCACCGATGCGGAACAGGATCTGGTGCTTGTTTACGATGCCGATCCGCCGTTCAAGCTCATCCGCAAGTTGGGCAAGCCAGGCACGAAGCACACTTCGACTTTGCCCGGAGAGTTTGCCAAGCCCGTGGGTGTAGCCGTGGACAAGGACGGCAACGTGTTCGTCTCCGATACTTGGAACACCCGCATCGAGGAGTTTGATGCCGACGGCACGTTTATCAGGGAGTTTGGCGAGGCGGGCGACGGCCCAGGTTATTTCGCCCGCCCCAAGGGTATTTCGATCGACGCGGACGGCCACATCTGGGTCGCCGACGCCGTGCAGGACCGGGTCCAGGTGTATACGCCCGAGGGCCGGCTGCTGATTTGGATGGGCGACCACGGGCTGTTGCCGGGTCAATTTCAGAGCCTCGCCAATGTGATGGTCGACAAAAACAACCGAGTCCTTACTACGGAGTTGTGGCCGGGCCGGCTGCAGGTGTTTCGGTATTACACGAATTCTGAGGCGAAGGCGGAGTTGGATCGCCGCAATGCAGAGGGCAAGAAGAACTCAGATCAAAAGAAGCCCGAGTCCTCATCCGCGCCAGCAGCCAAGGACTAGCTTCACCACAACGAGTTTACCTGCCATTTCAATTTTGGCAGCAATAACTGGGTCAGCCGTAATCCGGCCCGCGGAGTAGAAGTACAAAGTGAGTAAAAACATAGTCTAAACCAAACGAATTCAGGAGGTTTTAGTTTATGAAGACGATTACGATGTTATCCATCGCCGTGCTGGTTTGTGCCAACGTGGCAATGGCTCAAATATATACGTCAGGAACCGGCATCACAGGTATCGACAAATTGGGTCCTCACCAGAACGGCGGGCGCGGTTGCGTCGGTTGCCACACCCCGCACAGCGGAGTCCGCGGCAACGGCGGCGCGCTGACTGGGCTTTCCCAATTAACGCCGAATACTTCGAGTCCGCTGGTTGGTCCTGCGCAGGTCTGGACGAACCAGACTACCCCCGCTGGTGCTTATGGCGACACGGCCCTGTGGGGGCAGGACATCGGGCCAATCATGACCTCCGTTATCACCACGGGCGGTAGCGCTCCTGGAGGCTATCAAACTAACTTTTTAACGATGGCGACGATAAATCCTGGCATTATTAGCGGCATCGCCTTTTGCCTGAGCTGCCATGACGGCAACGTGGCGAAGGGTGCCATGATGACCAACATGTCATTCGAGCAGGCCGCTGGACTTCTGCCGAACACTTACGGCTCGCAGCCCATTCCCACCCTGTTGGGCAACGATGGCGGCACAACAGGCGATTACGCAAACGATCACCCGGTTGGGCCAAATGCTAATATGGGCGCGCTCAGCGCGATCTCTAAATATGTTCAATTAAATGCGGGTAACACGGCTGTGGTCCTGAACCCAAGCCCGAGCGACCAAAACTACGCTAAATTCCAGGCGAATTATGGCACTCCATTGATCACTGGCGGGCATGGCGGTTGGGTGGTGGACCCAGGTATGACTGCGGTTGCCACCGCGTATGTGACCTGCACCACCTGCCACACACCGCATACCATGAGCGTTTACACCGGGGCCAGCGCAGCCAACCCGATTGCGGGCAATACCGCCGCCGGCCAAATGTACCCGACCTACTTCTTCATCAACGCTCCCTATAACCCGGGTGCAAACACTGCCAACGGAACCAAGGCCTCCTCGGCCACTCAGTTCTGCCGTCAGTGCCACTTCTCCGGTGCGGGTGGTGCGAACGAATCCGTCGGGATTTATAACATCGGGACAGCTTTTTAAGCCAACTCGAGGGGGGCCACGCCCCCCTCTCACTTCTCGACAGATATTGACGGGCTGGTTAAAGGATATATGAAATTTCGGTCGTGCATAATAACGGCATTGTCCTGCGTATCCATGGCTTTCGGACAGACAGCCATGGTTTCATCCCACGCTTCGACTTCAAATAATTCGGCGGCGAGTGGAGCCCCTGCTGTGCAGCCCGCGATTCTCACTATGAAGCCGGCGGTGCGAGTCAATGGCGCCGTACTGACGGAAGCCGATGTGGTCCGCGAAATGTACACGATTTTTCCTTATGCGAGCCAACATAATGGCTTCCCTAAGGCAATGGAGGCCGAAATCCGCAAGGGCGCCATCGAAATGATTATCTTTGAGGAACTGATCTACCAGGAAGCCAAGCGCCAGAAAGTTCCTATGGCTCCCGAGCAAATGAGCAAGGCGGAAGATGCTTTCCGCAAGCAATTCGCCTCGAAGACAGCTTACGACCAGTATTTACAAAACGAGTGCGCGGGATCAACGCGGGTGCTTCGCGAAAAGATCCGGCGTTCTTTGCTGATCGACAAAATGCTCCAAACGCAGGTTGAGGAGAAGTCGGTAATCACCGTTGCGGAGGCAAAAGCCTACTACGACAACAACGCAGACAAATTCTACAAGCCCGAAAGTTACAGGATCCAGACGATCTCGATCATCCCGCCCCAAAACGGCGGAGCTACCGTTGAAAAAGAAGCTCGCAAGCGTGCCGAGGAAGCATACGAACGCGCCAAGGCAACAAAAACTTATCAGGATTTCGGGCTGCTGGCGGAAAAGATATCCGAGGACGATTGGCACGTGAGCATGGGCGACCGCAAGCTCGTTGAGGACTCGAAGCTCCCTCCTCCGGTAGTCAAGGCGGCAGCGGTAATGAAGCCCGGCGAGGTGAGCAACCTCATCCAGTTGGGAAACTCCTACACCATATTCAGGCTGGTCGAACACACACCCGCGGGCCGAACATCATTTGAAGCAGTTAGGGCCGAATTGCAGTCCGATCTGCAAAAACAGAAGCGCGCGGAGCTGCGCGCTGCGCTGAACCGGAAGCTGCGCCAGGACGCGAAAATTGAAGTTTTATGAGGCTGTTGTATTGTATAGGAGGACAAGAGCAGAGAAACGTCTCGCCATAAGCGCGATAGGTCTGGCGCTCGTGCTCGCGTGCGTCACTTCGGCAAGCGGACAAACGACGGAGGGCGACACTTTCAAGATGACCCTGAATGGGAGCTTTGGCGTCAGTTATGAGGACAGTTTCGGCAGTAACACCGATTCCAACCACGGTCTGGGCATGGTGGCAAATGGCACCTTAGACGGCTACTATTATAACCCTAACTTCCTGGCTTTCCAGGTTCGTCCGTATTATGACCGGTCGGCGACTGATTCCGAATCGCAGTCCATTACGCGCGGCTCGGGCGTAGATAGTTCGATACGCGTGTTCGGCGGCAGCCATTTCCCTGGCTTGATTTCCTACGGCAAAGATTTCAGCAGCGACAGCGAGTTTAGCATCGCGGGTGTCCCCTCGGTTCTAGGGAATTCATCCGGTACCACCTTTAGTATAGGTTGGGGCGCTTTGTTTGACGGCCTACCTAAGCTTTACGCCAACTACCAGGTCACTGATTCTACCTCAACGTTACTGGACACCACAAGCCAAAGCAAGAGTCTCTCCAAGAACTTTAACCTGAGTTCCAATTATGATCTCGCCGGTTTCATCCTGAACGGCAACCTGAACCATTACAACACAGATTTTCAGTCGCCCAGCTTCCTGACTGCGGCAGCCATCAGCGACACCTCATCAAATACGAATTACAGCGTTACTGCGAATCGGCTGTTGCCGCTTTCGGGCAGTTTGGGGCTGGGGTGGTCGCGAACGACCTCGGAAAATGGAAGTAGCGATTCCAGCACCGACTCGTACACAGCGTCGGCAAGCTTTGTGCCTTGGCGCAGATTGGCCGTAAGTGAGTCCTTTAATTACACAACCAATTTGATTGCCGCACTTGCCCAGAGCTTAGGCGGCGGCAACATTTCCCCTTTCCTTAACAATGGTTCAAATTCAAACGCAATGTATATGGATACCGTAGCCACCCTCCTGATGGGTAACGGGTTGGACCTTTCCGCTTACTTGAACCATCGGATCGAGCATTTTCAGGGGAGCAACATCGAAGACACGCAATTCGGCGGCAGCTTCAACTTTCGCAAGGCAAACCATTTTCTCGGGTTCCTGTACTTCTCCGTTGGCCTTGTGGACACGGCGACGCAGGAAGGCAACAGCGGCGCCGGTCTGATAGCGAATCTCGGCATGACGCACAAGTTCGGCCTATGGGAAACCTCGGCTGACTTCAGCTATTCGCAAGACGTCCAGACCCTTCTCGCCCTCGTAACAACCAGCAACTACAACTTTGGAGGCACGCTCCGGCGCAAGATCAATCCAGAAACCTATTGGAGCGCGAGCTTTAGGGAGTCGCGCAGCGGGTTGACTTCACAACAAGGCAACAACAACTCTTCGGAGTCGTTCACCACGAGCCTCTCATGGAAGAAACACGCTTTCTCCGGCAGCTATTCGCGGTCGATCGGTGCGGCGCTATTGAGCGCAAATGGCACTCTGACCGCCACGCCCCTTGGTTCCATTATCAGTAATGAGTTTCTGACTTTTGATGCTCGCAGCTTCGGGGTCAACGCCAGTACCCTTTTGTTCCGCAGAGTGACCGTGAGCGGAGGCTACGCAAAGGTCTCCAGCGACACCCTCCAGCAGTCATTAGGCACGTACAACCATGGCGACCATTATTACGCCCGCCTTGACTTGAGGCTGAGGAAACTCTTGATTCAAAGCGGATTTGACCGAGCAATACAGCAAGCCAGTGTTGTTCCTGGGGGACCGCAAGTTGTTAACACGTTTTTTGTGAGTCTATCAAGATGGTTCAAGCTGTTCTGATCCCGAACCGAAGGAAAAGCTTTCCCTTTGTCCTGCGAATAATTGGCGCGATTTTGCTCCTGCTGGCGCCCACATTTGCCGCCAAACGGTCGAAGATTCCCGAGGAAAGACGTTGGCCGGAACTCCTGCTCGAGGCCGGCCGCAAGCTTACCTATCAGCAGACCATTACATCGGAGCGCGATGTCCGTGGCAAGCAGGGGTTCTGGTCCAAGTTAGCCGGCGTTATAGCGGGTGCGCCGCAGTTCCGTGAAATGGTGCGCCCTTACGGAATCGCGGTCGATTCACATGGCCGCGTGATCGTTACCGACCCGGCCATTTCCGCCGTGCACATTTTCGACTTTGCCGAGCACAAGTACAGACTGATTGATCGCTGGGACAAAAGCAAGGACCGGATGATCGCGCCCCAGTGCGTGGCCGTCGATGAAAAGGACAATATTTACGTAACGGATTCGGAAGCCGGGAAGGTCTTTGTTTTTGACCCGCATGGAAAGACCCAACACGTGTTCGGCAGCCTCAGGCACGGCGAGGGCTTCTTCAAACGGCCCACGGGAATTGCGATCGATCCTGAGACGCACCGCGTGTACGTGACCGACACGCTGGCTGATCGGGTGTATATTCTCGACGAGGATGGACGGGTGTTGCACAGCTTCGGACGACGTGGAGAAGAAAGCGGCGAATTTAATCTCCCGACTGAAGTGCGAGTGAAGAACGGGATGCTTGCGGTAGTCGATGCGATGAACTTCCGCGTTCAGCTGTTCGATCGCGACGGCAACTTTCAGGCACAGATTGGAACTACCGGAGATCCGGCGGGCGGCATCTACCGTCCGAAAGGCATCGACATCGACTCGGAAGATCACATTTACATAGTGGACGGCGAGTTGGGAAGGGTGCAGGTGTTTGATCGCAAGGGGCGCCTGCTCTACCACTTCGGTAATGGCACTAACTACGGGCAGTTCCTGCTCCCCGCAGGGCTGTTCATTGATCAAAACGATCGCGTTTACCTGGCGGACTCGTACAACCGTCGAGTGCAGGTCTTCCAGTATCATGCTTTACAGCAAACCGCCACTGGAGCGCATCCATGAAGTGGACTCGCATGGCATTGGCCAAAGTGCTCGCGTGTTTGCTGCTGCTTGCCGCACTCACCGTAGCCCAGACTCCGACGACCGATACACTCGGCGTGCACGACTTGAGCTCCGGATCCGCACCGATGCATGGACGGAACGCGAACGCCTGCATCTATTGCCACGCCCCGCATAACGCACTCTCGACTGCCCCGCTCTGGAATCAGACGCTCTCAACAAACCAGTACATTCTGTATCCAGCCTCCACAAGCACGCCCTCCACCCCAACCACTGTAGGGATAGCGAGTCAGCTGTGTCTGAGCTGTCACGATGGCAGCGTTGCGGTGGGGCGTACGGTGGGAATTGGCACCCTGCAGGTGACGGGCACACTCACTGACAATATGGGCACACAATTGGAGGGATCGCATCCCTTCAGCATGCAACCCCAGCTGAAAGATGATGCGACCCTCGTGTCCACATTGGTTGCATCGCACACCACCAAAGATACGACTGTCTCGTTGGTGGGGAATAATATCGAGTGCCCCACCTGTCACGACCCGCATAACCAGTACAATGATCCGCGCTCTCCGCAGTTCCTGGTCCGTAACAATACTGGGAGTCAACTGTGCTTTGCGTGCCATAGTGTGAGTGCCCGGACGGTAAACGGGATCAACAATCCACTCACCGGGTGGCCAAACAGCGCGCATGCGTTATCGACTCTTGCGGTGGCCCCAAAGGCGCAGTTAGGCGGATATTTGACCGTCAAGGACTTCGCCTGTTCCACCTGCCACGCATCCCATAACGCGCTCGGTTCAGGGTTGGTGCACAAAAGCCCAAACCGTCCGCCGAACGTCGACGATACATCTCAGGCATGTGCTACGTGTCATAACGGCAGCGACAACTTGGCCCAGCCGCTTCTCGACGTGGCAACGGCTTTCAACGGGCCGCAAGGCCATCCATTCGCGAACGCCAATAACCAGCACGCGATGAACGAGCCGGTTGTCTTGGACCGGAATCGTCACACCACCTGCGCCGACTGCCATGCCCCACACGCGGCACAACCGACGACATCTTTCCCGGCGACACCTTCTCTTCGTCCATCGCAATTTGGCGTTGCAGGCGTGACCCTGGATGGCCAGGTTGTCGCCACGGCAACCTATCAGTATGAAAATTGCTTGCGCTGCCACGGTGCGAGCCAGAACAAGCAAAGCTTGTCTGCTTACGGCTATATGCCGGCGCGCGCGCTGTTCTCAGGCGATACCTTGGATGTATCTCTGCAGTTCGCGCATGGTTCGATATCGTCTCATCCGGTAATGCGCGATGCTACAAAATTATCGAGGCCAAGTCTGCTGAAATCAATGTGGAACATCGGTTTTACGGTGCAGGGTCGCGCCATGAGCCCCCGAATTCTCTGCACGGATTGCCATAACAACGATAATAACCGCGAGTTTGGCGGCACGGGCCCGAACGGACCTCACGGATCCCAAAACGCTCACATTTTGGAACGCCAGTATGTGATGAGTCTGGTCGGACCGGGAGCCTCACCCGGATCGACAATTGTTAATCTCAGTCCGACACCGATCTTGGACCCCGTGTCCGGATCGCCTTACGCGCTCTGCGCGAAATGTCACGATCTAAAGTACATCAACTCGGGCGCGAGCTGGCCTGGGCATACGATGCACATTCAACAGGGGTTTTCGTGTTCGGTGTGCCACAGTGCGCATGGCGTGCCGGCGGGAACTTCGAGCGTCACGGGTAACGGGCTGGTCAGCTTCGACATGAACGTTGTCGGAAGCAACCACGGCCAGCCGGTTTCTTACAATGGCTCCAAGTGCACGATGGTGTGCCACGGGCACGTGCACCAGTGAGGACCCGTCCACTTGGCCGCACCCAATACGGAGTTCCCAGGAGGCGCGACGTCGTGAGGAGATTCCTCAAGGAGGTTCAATGGAGCGTAATCAGTCAACAGCAAAGTCGTGGAGCATCCGCCAGATTTACATGCCTTCTGTGCTCTGCTTGCTTTTGGGTATTGGCGCCTGGTATTTGGCCCATTCTCTCTCCCAAACGACGTCCGACATACGCCTCATGGAAAGGCCCGGCGAGCACGCTTCTGCCGAGACGGTCACGCCCGACCAGTTGAAACAGATGGCCGATAAACAGGCCGCACCCCTGATGGCCCGGTTGCAGAAGTCGCCTGACGATCCCCTCCTGCTGGCGGAAATCGGTAAAATCTATTATCAGACGAGCCAATTCCCCATGGCGGCAAAGTATTATGAGGACTCCGTCAGAGTTAAACCGGATGCCGGCGTCCTCGTAAAGCTCGGCGGTGCCTATCATTTTGACAGGGACTATGATAAGGCAATCGACGCTTGGAATCGCGCGCTGCGTCTCGATCCCAACAATCCAGACGCACTATTTAACATTGGCCTTGTGGAGTGGCAAGTGCAGGGCAACCGGAAGGAGGCGATTGACGCCTGGCAGAAGCTTCTCAAGACGAATCCCAACCATCCGAAGCGCGCTCAAGTGGAAGAGCTCCTCGCCCACGCAAAGCAGCACCCCGAAGCTCCGGTGGCCGGGAACAAGTAGCATGCGCAAGCTGCCGGGCGGGAGTCGTAAGCTTTAGCAGTGCGCACCTGTTTATAGTGTCCCGCCTTCCCATGCCTCTTCTACGGGGCTGAGGCGGTGGAATAGCAGCGAGAGGCTCTGTGGCGCGAATGCCATAAAATTTAGTTCGCAATGGGCGAAGGATTTTTCCAAATGTTTTCTTTTGCCCTTCCAGGCATACGCATCAAGCAAAGGGAATCCAAGCGTTAAGAGCGCGATGCGGCCGAAACTGTAAATAATAGATAATAAGCAATTTGTAAATTCATTGACTCCGTTGTGCCTCCATTCGCGACCAACTGAAAATCCAAGAATAGTCAAGGCCTTTTCTGCTCAGACTTCCAGCTAGCCCAACTGGACGTCGCTGGCTTCCACAACTTTTGGGGAATCTTGGGAAATGGGCCAAGTTCACCGATTGCCTGCTTATCTTATAGGAACCTTGAAGGGGCTCTCGCGCGGCCGGAATAGAAGCGCATTCAATTTGTCGTCTTGAAATTCCCATTCTTCGTCGTATTATCATCTTTTCAATGATATCCCGGATTGCCGATCCCCCCTGATCATTTTCCGGCCCGGATAGTGGGCCCAAATGTTGCCTGCCATGCACATGACAGTTTGTGAGGGCATCACGCATGACCGATGAGATGCCCTCAATCGAACGCTCTACCTCCACCGAGGGCCAGCTAACGCGCCTCGCGTGGCTGCCCATTCCGCTGTTGCTGGTGGCGATCCTCGCGTGCCGACTGGCGGGGATGCGCGAAGACTACCCCTACGATAACCTGCGGTTGGTCCTGAGCGTCATCTTCTACACCGCGGTTTCGCTGGCCACACTCATCCTCATTGGCCGGAGCTTCTTGAAATCCGGCAAGTCGGGGCTGCTTCTGCTCGAATGCGGCGTCGTGCTATGGAGCCTGTCAGGCACGGCGGGCGATGCTCTCTCGCACGGCAACCGGAACATCAATGCCACGATCTTCAACCTGACCATCCTGCTTGCCGGGATGTGCCACCTCGGGGGTGCCGCGCTATCGCTAAGGCAGCAGCGTGGGCTTCGCGCGAGGCGCTGGTGGCTGGTGACGGGGGTCGGGGTCGCGCTGGGGGCGGTGGCGACGATCGTGTGGGCGGCGCTCGCGGGATGGACGCCGGTCTTCTTCATCCAGGACCAGGGCGGTACGCGATTGCGCACCGCCCTGCTCATCACTGCTATCACGATCTTCCTGCTCTCGGCGATCCTGCTTCGCGTTGGACGGCGCAAGACGGTCACGTTGTTCCTTCAGTGGTATTGCCTCGCCCTGTTGCTCCTGGCGGTGGGGCTCTTCGGCATCATGATCCAGACGTCCATCGGTTGCCTCGTGAACTGGCTGGCCCGCTCGGCCCAGTGGCTCGGCGGGGCCTACCTGCTCGTCGCCGCGATCTCCGCCCTGCGCGAGACGGGCCGGTGGGAAGTCTCCCTCGACCCGGAAGTCTGGGACGACCGGCTTCTGCATCTTTTGACGCCTTACTTCCTCTGGGAGTTCTCGGCCACATGGCGCTACGGACTGGCAATCCTCGCCGTCGCCGCCGCGACATCGCTCCGCTGGGCCCTGCTTCCCTGGATGGGAACCACCGTCCCCTACAACGCGGCCCTGGTCGCATGCATTGCGGTGACCATTTTCCTAGGTATTGGCCCGGCGCTCCTGACCATCGTGCTGGGCGACATCGCGGTCGAGGCGTTTGTCGTCGGGGCGGCGCGCACGGGCTTCACTGGGGAGAACTTTAGCCGGATGGCAGTCTCCATGGCCATCGGCTTGCTCGTCTGCTGGGTCCTCCACGCTATCCGCACCGCTGCACGAAAGGTCCAGAGGAGCGAGGCGAAATATCGTGACCTCTTCGAGAACATGACCGAGGAGGTGCATTTCTGGAAGCTCGTGCGCGACGAGCAGGGGCGCATCGTGACTTGGCGCTTGGTGGACGCCAACCCGCCCACGCTCAAGACATGGGGACGCCAAAGCGTTGACGAGATCCGCGGCAAGACCGCAGACGAAATCTTCGGCCCCGGCGCAACGGAGCATTACCGCTCGGTCGTCGAGAAAATTATGTCGGAAGGCGTCCCCTACGCATTCGAGGATTACTTCCCGAACCTGGACAGGCACTTCCGCTTCACGAGCGTACCCCTCGGGGAGCATTTCATCACGACCGGCGCGGACATCACCGATGTCAAGAAGGCCAAGCTGGCCCTGCAGGAGGCCAACGAAGAGCTAGCGGTCACGGCTGAGGAGCTGCGTGTTCAGAATGAGGAGCTGACGACTGCGCACCATGCCCTGCGGGCGAGCGAGGAGCGATATAGGATGCTGTTCCAGACTATGAGCGACGGGTTCGCGATTGATGAGATCATTTGCGATGGGTCGGGCAAGCCGTGCGACCTGCGCTACCTGGAGCTGAACGCGGCGTTCGAGCGGCATACCGGACTAAAGAAAGCCGATGTTGTCGGGCGCACCGTTCGGGAGCTTTTCCCTGAGGCCGAAGGGTTGTGGTTCGAAGTCTATGGGAAGGTGGCACTCACCGGTGAGCCGGCGCACTTTCAAGCGCAATTTGGCCCGCTCAATCGCTGGTTCGAGGTCTCCGCCTACCAGGTACAACCCGGCCGTTTCGCTACGGTGTTCTTTGATATCACAGAGCGCAAAGAAGCCCAGGAGGCGTTACGCCAGTTGAACATGGAATTGGAGCAGCGGGTCGCGGAGCGCACCAGCAAGCTGGTCGAAGCCACCCGAATCGTCCAGGCCGAACGACAACGGCTTTATGATGTGTTAGAAACATTGCCTGCTATGATCTGCCTGTTGACCCCAGATTATCATGTCGCCTTTGCCAATCGAAGCTTCAGGGAACGGTTCGGGGAGTCCCACGGTCGGCACTGTTACGAATACTGTTTCGAATCCACCGCGCCCTGCCAATTTTGCGAAAGCTATCGCGTGCTCACAACAGGCGAGCCCCACCATTGGGAAGTCAACAGCCCAGACGGCAGTGTGATCGATGCTTACGATTTCCCGTTCAGAGATGCAGACGGCTCGCCACTGGTTCTCGAAATGAACATTGACGTCACGGATCAACGGCGGGCGGAACAGGAATTGCAACAGGCTCATGAAGAATTGACAGCACGAGCAAGCCAACTTCGCGCTCTTGCCGGAGAATTGACGTTATCAGAGCAGCGCGAGCGGAGCCGTCTGGCGAAAATCCTGCACGACCACTTGCAGCAATTACTGGTGGCGGCGAAGTTCCGCGCCACAATCCTTGGGAGAGGCGGCGACGAAATTATCAAGCAGGGCAGCAAAGAAGTGGAGGAATTGATCGACGAGTCGATAGCGGCGTCGCGATCCCTCACGGCCGAGCTGAGTCCACCCATTCTCACCGAAGCCGGGCTGCGTGCTGGGCTACAATGGCTTGCTCGACGAATGACGGACAAACAGGGACTCTTTGTCGAGCTGGGAATGGAAGAAGACGGCGATCTGCCCCAGGACATCAAAGTGTTGCTGTTTGAGTCAGTCCGAGAACTCTTGTTCAACGTTGTTAAACACGCCCATACGCGATCGGCAACGGTCAATGTGCGACGCGTCGATCACCATTTGCAAGTAATCGTGGCAGATCAAGGCACCGGCTTTGATCCCACTGCGATGCCCGCCGCCGGTGAGGGAGGCAGAGGATTTGGACTCTTCAGCATTCGGGAACGCGTAGATCTGATGGGAGGAACACTAGCCATTGAGAGCAGTCCGGGCAAAGGGAGCAGGTTTGTCGTATCTCTGCCCATCGCCGCATCGACACGAACAATGGTTTCACAGGTTCAGGAAAGCAATCTGCGGATTGAAGCACATGCAATGCCATCGCTCTATCTCGATCCCGGGCGCAAGATACGTGTGATGCTCGCCGATGATCATGCCGTCGTTCGACAGGGCATTGCGAATCTTCTCGATGATCAGCCTGACATGGAAGTCATCGCTGAAGCAGCAGACGGCCAGGATGCGGTTGAGCTGGCGGCAAAACTGCTGCCAGATATCATCTTGATGGATATGAGCATGCCGAAACTCAACGGTGTGGAAGCAACGCGCATCATCCACAATGACTGGCCGGGAATTCGCATCATCGGGCTGTCCATGTTTGAAGAAGCAGAGAGGGCGCAGGCTATACGGGACGCAGGAGCAATCGACTACATCACAAAGAGCGGGCCGGCAGAGAAGCTAATCAATGCCATACGGGCAAGCACCCGAGCCTCCAACAAAACCGTGGCGGCACAGAACTAGCCACAGCCCCAATTACCAGTTACGTTCATGAACCTGTTGCCCCGTTGTGACTCCATCCGCAGCCATTTCGTGGAAAGTCAGGCAACACGCCGCGCTTCTGTGCGCCTGGAGACTCCGAAACCCTTGATAAACGATGTTGTTGTAACGTTTTCCCAAGTTGGACGTCCCGGGTTCGATCCCCCCGCCTCCCGCCACAGCCAAAGCAGAAGATCGAAAAAAGTGTTTGCAGTATCCTGAACTAAACTGACGATCTGGGTGAAGCTCCGCCATATTTCCATTCACCAAGCTCCCAAAATGGGGAATTGCAAATCAAGTCATTGGCGCTGTGAGTTGCGCGAGGGCACAGAAAACCTAGGCAATGCTTATTCATTCAATTGAAAATAAAACATTTGGTTAGGATGGAGGGGGCGTGAATCGGACTTTGGCAGCACCTTGAAAACAAACGCATGCAGGAAAATCAATACGTTAGAAGCTCACGAAACGCACGATCAGAGCTTTATGGACACGTAGTAGGCACGCGGGAGCGACAAGAGCCCTGATTCCGCTGTCGGCTGTTGGTAACGCAACCGTAACTCGCACAGATGATATAGTTTGAGGCTCAATTCCAGGCGATCAGTTCCGCTATTGACACGGTCCCAAAACCATGAAGAGTCTCAGTCGCCCAAACAAGGAATGCCCACTGGCGCGCAAAAGCGGATCCGGAAACATCATTGGCTACGGATTTTACAAAACCAAGCGAGGGAGGCGTCGTCGATAGCGTTGTGGCACTCGCGGTAAGACATTCTGTCCCAATTCCGGCATGCCCTACTATTGACTCCAACAATGGCGCAAAACTCTTGATCAGGTCGCCACGCTCAGCATCGAGGGACCAAACAAGTCCGCGATTGCTTGAGTAAAGCGAATCGCCTGGAATACGGTTGATCGCTGGCTGCAAAGAGCTGCAGCCTCTTGCCGCCGCTTCAATGATCAAAAGATAGATGGGATTGCCATCTCAGAGCTTCAGGCGGATGAGATTCGCACGATCATCCATGACAAGGAACAGCCGATTCGGATCTTTGTGATTGGGGTTTGGTCTCGTCTTTGGCCTTCAACCATCGTTGGAAGACGAAGCTATCGAAACACGCTCACCCTCTTTCGAGATATCCCCAGTCGATCGAATCTGGAACGTGTCCCTCTGCTTGCCACGGACGGATTTGCTTTTTGTGCGAAAGTTGTCCGCCGTGTCTTTGGGCCAGCATGTCTGAATGGCCAAGTCACTAAAACCCGCAGGGACAACCGTGTCACCAAGGTTGAGCGAAGAGTCGTGATCGGCGCCGCCTGGCGGTTCGAGCGGGCATTGCGTGATTCCGAGGGTTCCTCGAAACTGGATACATCCTTTATCGAACGTCTGAATCTGACGATCCGACGGGACTCGGCATATCTATTTCGGCGGACGATATGCCAGGCACAATGGAAGGAACGTCCTGAAGGTCATCTCGAGTTGCTTCGCTGCTATTACAACTTCGTCAGGCCTCACAGGGCACTGAAGCTTGGACCCGAGATCAGTTCCCCCGGCGATGCAGGCGGGATTGGTCTCCAGACGACTCAGCTTCAGGGAGGTATTCATGGCTGAGCAGGAGGAAACTCTTTTTGTGATCGTTTCCATTGACGTAACAATAGATTTAAATAGAGTCAGAGGGCAGAAGATGGCAGCGTAACAACAGTAGATGACGGAGAGACCTTTGCTTCCAAAACGCAGGGCCAGAATTAGGGAGGTTTCATGACTCTTGATCCATGCAATGTGAAAAGCTGCGATGTTCTCGTCATTGGAGGGGGCGGGAGTGGTGTCCTCGCTGCCCTTGAGGCATCAACAGATGAAACCCTCAACATCGCTCTTATCAGCAGGGGGCCCGTGGGGCAGAGCGGTCTCACCCCGACAGCGAATGGAGGAGCCCTTATTGCCGGACCCGCGATAGATCCCTCCCTCTTGTTTGAAGAAATGGTACGCGCAGGGCGCTTTCTAAATGACCAGGATGTCATCTGGTTCATGAATCATGAAGCCGGCCTTTGCCTTGAAAGGCTGAAGAATTATGGGATGCCGGTCATTCGTTTTGCACCCAAATCCGTTTGCGTACCGGCAATCGATGTACTGAAAAAAGCCCGGAGAATCCTTAAGTCCCGGCCTAATGTCACACTGCTGGAAGATATGCTCGTGACCCGCCTCTCAACCAAGGACGGATGCGTGTGTGGGGCCACCGTACTTGATTTGCGAACCGGTCAATTTTTTGCGATCGCTGCAAAGGCGACGGTGCTTGCAACAGGAGGTATGTCGGGTGAGCTTTATCCATATAGCAGCAATAATCCATTCGGGATTAGTACTGACGCCGCTGGCGCGGGGCATGCGCTGGCCTGTCGGGCCGGTGCCGAACTCGTCGATATGGAGATGGTACAATTTGTGCCTCTACCCTCCGGGAATCGGTTTCTCAACCTCCGCTATTTTCCCGAGTTCTGGGTTGGTCCTTACATGAATGCCAGGGGTGAGATTGTCGAAGATAAAGTGATGGGGTATCCAGGCAACTTCTATTCATATCAACTGGCGCAGAAGCTTTACCTCGAAATCGAGAAGGGCAACGGGCCCATATACATTGACCGGCGGGGACAGCCGCCGCCGAACGAGGGGCCTTCTATCCAATGCTGGGCCGACAGGAGAAACCTGATCAAACGACTGGATATCGATCCGCAGCAACACAAGATAGAAATCGTCATTGGTTCACATTTCAACGCAGGCGGTGTGAGCATCAATGCGAGAGCCGAGACGACCATTCCGGGACTGTTTGCCGCAGGGGAGGTCACAGGAAATATCAATGGCGCCCTGAGACTCGCCGGCATCAGCTTTACGCAGATGATCGTTTTCGGCATTGAGGCGGGCAAGCAGGCGGCCCTGTTTGCCCTAGAACACCAAAAGACAACTGGACTGCTCGAGGAGCAAGCGAAGCGGGAACGGAACCGCATAGCCAGTTTTCTGAAACCGAAGAACAGAGTCCGTCTTGTAGACCTCAGACGGCAACTGCAGCAAACGATGGGAAAGCACTTCTTCATTGTTCGCACGCGATTGGACATGATTGCCGGCATGGAGAAGATCGAGGCAATCATGGAGCAGATCCCCAGAATCACCGTGCCCGCGTGCAAGCGATTCAACCTGGAATGGGTTCGCGCCATTGAATTCGAGTTGCTGGTTCAGGTCGCGAGGATTACAGCGGCATCTGCTCTCACTCGGGAGGAAAGCCGGGGTTTCCACAAACGCACTGATTTTCCCGATGAAGACAACGGGAGATGGCTCGTCCACACCGTCGCGCGACAGAATGAGGCAAAGCTTGAGATCCTAACCAGGCCCGTCACTATCACACGTTTGAACCCGGGAGTTTCGTATGGAGCCCGTTAGAGCACTAGTATTCCGCTTCGATCCGGAAAGGGATGAAAAACCGCACTATGTTCAATACGATGTCGCCATGGGAGAAGAAACCTACGTCATAGTGCTCCTCGATCGCATCCAGCGCGAAATGGACCCGACGCTCAGCTTTCGAAGCTATTGTTGCGGTTTGCAGTCGTGCGGCTCGTGTCGCGTGCGGATCAACAAAAAAAGAAAGTTCGCCTGTCTCACGATCGTTAAACCGGGAGATGAATTGATCATTGATCCGCTGACGTTTCCCGAGGACCACATTAAGGATCTCGTTGTCGAAGTGGAATAGGATTAATGCGATCCCGCGCTGGCGAGTGTCTTATTCAGGTGGGGTATTTTTGCGAAAGCCACCGCCACCATGCCTGCCAGGCTTATAAGACCTATCAACTCTAGCGCGGGTGTGTAGTTGCCGTATGAATCGAACAACTTGCCGGCTATGGCGCCCGAAGGCGCAGCAATAACGGACGAAAGCAGCGCCAACATCCCGGTCAATTTTGGGTAGGGTCCGGGACCGTAGAAGTGGCCTATGGACGTGTACGCTGCAATAAAAGTCCATCCAAAGCCGATGCCAAACAACGTCGCGGCTGCGTTTGCATAAAATATCGTATCTGCGGTCACTCGAATCGCCAGATAGGCTCCCGACAGATAGCAGCAGAAGCCAAGCATCAGTGCATAGCGGGCAGGGATCTTATCCACGAGCCAGCCGCCGACAAGCTGGCCCGGAATCTGGGTGATGGTAAAGACTCCGAGGGCTGTTGCGGCGGCAACGGCGCTAATCCCTGCCGCCCGCAGATGCAGAACCCAGTGGCTCAGCATGAAAAACAAGGGGAACTTGCAGGCGATCCCGCCGATAACGATCAGCCAAAAAGGAAGAGAGCGATAAGCCTCCGATGGAGTCCACGTCAAGTTTGTGATCCGCATTTCGGACTTGGCCGCGACACTTTGCGTCGGATCTTCA
>Ga0326727_10006191_pt1 | contig 33104 bp, 23 predicted proteins | sample MB2enrmetagenome_FD_207643 | JGI IMG/M metagenome (GOLD analysis project Ga0326727, IMG submission 207643) | Lab enriched peat soil microbial communities from McLean, Ithaca, NY, United States - MB29MY | ecosystem: Environmental > Terrestrial > Soil > Wetlands > Peat | place: USA: New York...
TCACCGCCGTGCAAGGCGTGGCCATTACACCGGTCACGATGGTCGGCAGCGGCGGCGCGGGTGCGCCGTACACGTTCACGGCCACGGGTCTGCCGGCCGGGATCACCATCTCGACCAGCGGCACCATTTCGGGAACGCCCACAGTAAGCGGGACGTTCAACTACACGGTCACCGTCAAGGATTCGGCGGGCAACACGGGCACGGTGAACTGCTCGGTCACGGTGGCCCCGCCGGTCCCACCGCCAACGCTCACATGCCCAATCAACATCGGCCAGTTGGGTGTGGCCTACAATTCCTCGGTGGTAGTTAGCGGCGGCGTGGGTCCTTACACCTATTCGATTTACTCCGGCGCGCTGCCGACCGGTTTGACCCTGAACACGTCCACGGGCGCCATCACCGGCAAGCCGACCGTGGCGGGCAGCTTCAACTTCTCCATTATGGTGGTCGATTCGCTCGGTCACACCGCGATTTCCAATTGCACGCAATCCTGCACCAACGGCGTATCCACCTGGAACTTCGCCACGCCCACGGGCAACCAGGGGAATGCGCAGCCGTACACCGTGAACGGCATCACCATCACGGCCTATGGCTTCACGAATTCGGGCTCACCGACGGCGCTGATCGGACGCAACGACGGCAGCGATCTGTACGGCCTGGGAATCGACGCGACGTTCTCAAACGAAATCGATGCGTCGAACTTCGTGCAGCTTGACGTGACCAACGTGCTGGCCAAGAACGGCCAGAACCTCATGATCACGGTCACCAACGTAATGTCTGGAGAAAGCTACAACGTGTACGGCTCAAACACGCTGGGGAGCATCGGGACCTTGCTGTTGAGCAACCAGACGTTGGACGGCACGCCGTTAGCGGTACCGAACTTCGCGAATTACAAATACATCAGCGTGCGGGCTGCCGTGGGCAATGTGTTACTGGGCGCGGTGAGCTTCACGCTGGGCAACTGCAACATCACGGTGCCCACTCCGGTGGACATCGAGTGCGGCACGTGCGGGGCCGGCAAAGCCATAGTAGGCACGCAGTATTCCGAGAAACTGGTGGCCACCGGGGGGACTGCGCCGTACACGTATGCGATCACCGCGGGCGCTCTGCCGCCTGGCTTGACGCTGAACACCTCCACGGGGGTAATCTCCGGCACGCCGACCACCGCGGCCAGCTATACCTTCACCTCTACGGTGACGGACTCGCAGGGGAACACCGATTACGCCGTTTGCACCATCGTCGTGATCGCTCCACCGCTGAATCTTCAGTGCGGTACCTGCGGAGCGGGCAAGGCCACGGTCGGAACCGCGTACACCGCCACGATGTCGGTGGTCGGTGGAACCGCTCCCTTCACCTACTCGATTATCTCCGGGTCGCTGCCGCCGGGTCTGAGTTTGAACCCCTCCACCGGTGCGATCACGGGGACGCCCACCACGGCAGGCTATTACACCATCACGGCGAAGGTGGTGGACGCCAGTGGGCAGTCGGACACCTCCACGTGCCCCATCGTGGTGGTCAACTCGCCGGTCGACCTGGATTGCGGCCCCTGCAACGCGGGCAAAGCTTACGTGGGGACGGCGTACAGCGCCACCATGTTGGTGAGCGGCGCCAAGGCGCCATACACGTTCTCGATTATCTCCGGGTCGCTGCCGCCGGGGCTCACGCTGAATCAGACGACGGGCACCATCGCGGGCACGCCGACCACGGCGGGCACCTACACCTTCACGGCCAAGGTGGTGGACTCTAATGGGAATTCGGACACGGATACTTGCACGATCGTGGTGGTTGGCGCGCCGCCAGTGAACCTGGATTGCGGGGCGTGCGGAAGCGGCTCCCCCAACGGCAAGGTGGGATCGCCGTACAGCGCGATGCTATCGGTGAGCGGGGGAACGGCTCCGTTCACGTTCACGATCTCCGCGGGGTCTTTGCCGCCAGGACTCTCGCTGAATCCTACGACGGGCGCCATCACGGGCACCCCGACCGCCGCCGGCACTTTCAACTTCACAGCCAAGGTGACGGATAAGAACGGGAGCACCGACACGGCCACGTGCAGCATTACGATCACGGGATCGCCGATCAACCTGGATTGCGGCGCCTGCGGGAGCGGCAAGGCCACGGTTGGCGTGGCGTACTCCTCGCAGCTAGTGGTGACTGGCGGGACGCCGAGTTACAGCTTCTCCATCGTCTCCGGTTCGCTGCCGCCGGGATTGTCGCTGAATGCTAAGACGGGCGTGATCTCCGGCACGCCGACCTCCGCGGGCTCCTACACCTTTACATCGAAGGTGGTGGACTCTAAGGGGAACACGGACACCCAGCAATGCACCATCGTGGTGACGGGAACACCCATCGACCTGGATTGCGCCACCTCTTGTGGGACCAGCAGCTATACCAGCGTTGGGTCCTCGTATTCCGCGGCACTGAAAGTGACCGGCGGGATACCCGGATACACCTTCTCGATCGTCTCCGGTTCGCTGCCGCCGGGATTGTCGCTCAATGCTTCCTCGGGCGTGATCTCGGGCACGCCAACCACGGCGGGCACCTTTACCTTCACCTCGATGGTGAAGGACTCGAAGGGCAACACGGACACCCAGACCTGCACCATCGTGGTGTCGCCGTCGGCTCTGAACCTGATTTGCGGCACTTGCGGGAGCGGCAAAGCCACGGTCGGAACGGGATACTCCGCCACCATGTCGGTGACGGGGGGCACGCCTAACTACACGTATTCGATCATCTCGGGTTCACTGCCGCCGGGATTAACGCTCAATGGTTCGACGGGCGTGATCTCGGGCACGCCGACCACGGCGGGCACCTACCAGTTCACGTCGAAGGTGGTGGATTCGAAGGGGAAATCGGATACCGCGATTTGCACCATCCAGGTGGTGGGCGCGCCGGTGAACCTGGATTGCGGCCCCTGCTCGGCCGGCAAAGCCACGGCAGGGATAGCGTACTCCGCCACCATGAAGGTAACCGGCGGGACCGCACCTTTCACGTTCTCGCTCACCTCTGGGGCGCTTCCGGCCGGGCTGACGCTGAACACTTCCACCGGCGTGATTTCGGGCACGCCCACTACGGCAGGCACTTCCAACTTCACCGTCAAGGTGGTAGACGCCAACGGGCAGTCGGATACCGACACTTGCAGCATTCAGGTGATCGCGCCGGCGGTGGACCTGGATTGCGGTCCCTGCTCGGCCAGCAAGACCACGGTTGGGGCATCCTACTCCGCCAGCATGTCGGTGAGCGGCGGGAAGGGCCCCTACACGTTCTCGATCGTCTCCGGCTCGCTGCCGCCGGGAATCACGCTGAATACCTCGACGGGCCAACTCAGCGGCAAGCCGACCACCCCTGGCACTTACACCTTCACATCGAAGGTGGTGGACGCCAACGGTAGCTCGGATACCGACACTTGCACCATCCTGGTGCAGAAGAGCGGCTGGTAAGAGCTACTGGCTGGAGCGGTGAGCCCAGACCTGGACGTTGATCCACAACGGACGGTCGGGGCTCACCGCGGAGCCTTTCGGAACCGCATCCTTGCGGTGGAATTCCAGCCCCCGCTTTGCAGCCCGCTCCGAGCTTGATTCCGAGAGACAATGGGAAGGCCGATGCCTTCCGATCCACGGCTGGTTTACTCCCGGCTTCTCGACCAGCGGCGCGCCGATATCGCCTCGCGCGAGCGGCGCCACCGGATTCTCGGGTATAGCCGGCTGGCGGCCGTCATGGGCGCGGTGGCCGTGGTCTGGCTGGCCTTGGCCGGGCATCTCTCGATCGTCTGGATCGCCATTCCGATAGCCGTCTTCGCCGTACTGGTGGTGATCCATGACCAGCTTCTGCGCATATTGGAGCGGCGGCGGCGGGCGCGACGCTTCTTTGAAAGAGGGCTGGCGCGACTGGATGGCAAATGGGCCGGGACCGGGGAGCCGGGCGACCGGTACCTGGACCCGGGGCATCCCTACGCGCGAGACCTGGACCTGTTTGGGGCGGGGTCGCTGTTCGAACTGCTATCGACGGCGCGGACGCACATCGGCGAGGATACCCTGGCGCGGTGGCTGCTGGCCCCGGCCGCCCCGGAGACGGCGCGCGCCCGGCAGGAGGCCGTGAACGAGCTGCGCCCGCGCGTGGATTTGCGCGAGGACCTGGCAGTGATGGCGGAAGAGTCCCGGACGGGAGTGGACCCGGTGTCGCTGGCGGCCTGGGGCGAAGCGCCGGGGTTGCTGGAGCGGGGCCGGTTGCACACCGCGGTGCGGGCCCTCACAGCGCTGGGCGTGGTGGGGGCCGCGGCGCTCATCGCGTACGTGCTGAGCCTTCTGGGAGCCGTACGGCTATCGGAGCCGGCCTCCATTCTGCTGCGTGATGTTTTCCTGGTGGCACTGGCGGTCAACGGAACGTTTCTGTATCGCGTAGAGAAGCGCATCAGGGTCGTGGTGACGGCGGTGGAAGAGGCCGCGCACGAGCTGAAACTGCTTTCGGAGGTGCTGGTGCGGCTGGAACGCGAGAGTTTCCACTCGCCGCTGCTGGCCGCGCAATGCGCCTCGCTCGACACCGAGGGCACGCCGCCTTCCAAGCGCATCGGCCGGCTCAACCGGCTGATGGAGCTGCTGGACTCCCGCGACCACGTGCTGGTCCGGCTGGCGGAACCCTTTGTATTCTGGACCACGCACCTGGCCTTCGCCGTGGAGGCGTGGCGCCGGCACTCCGGGCCGGTGGTGCGGAGATGGCTCACGGCTACCGGTGAGATGGAGGCGCTGTGCTCGCTGGCGAGCCATGCGTTTGAACATCCGGACGACCCGTTTCCGGAGTTCACTTCCGAGCCGCGAACGTCAGAGAGCGGTTCCGTTGAAGAGGGCGCCTTGCTGGAGGCAGAGGCGATCGGCCATCCGCTCATCGAGCGAAGCCGCGTGGTGCGCAACGATGTGCGGATGGGAGGGGCCGCGGGGCCGCGGGTGCTGGTGGTGAGCGGCTCGAACATGTCGGGCAAGAGCACCCTGCTGCGAACGCTGGGAGTGAATGTGGTGCTGGCCCAGGCGGGCGCCCCGGTGCGGGCCAGGCGGCTACGGATATCGCCGCTGGCGGTGGGCGCGTCCATCCGGGTGACGGATTCGTTGCAAGGCGGCGTGTCGCGGTTCTACGCGGAGATTCTGCGGCTGCGGCAGATTCTGGATGCCACCGCGCAGCCGGGCCCAAAGGGCGCCCCGGTCCTGTTTCTGATCGACGAATTCCTGCACGGCACGAATTCGCACGACCGTCTCATTGGCGCGGAGGCGCTGGTGCGCGGGTTGGTGGAGCGGGGCGCCATCGGGCTTGTCACCACGCACGACCTGGCGCTGGCGGATATCGCCGTCACGCTGGGCGAGCGGGCCGCCAACGTGCATTTCGAAGACCACATCGAAGACGGCCGGATGGTGTTCGACTACGCCCTGCGGCCGGGAGTGGTGCGGAAAAGCAACGCCATCGAGTTGATGCGTTCGGTGGGGCTGGAGATTTGACGGCCGGAACCATCCGCGAGCTGGCGCGCGCGTGCGGTTTCGAGCTGGCCGGGGTGGCCGCCGCCGAGCCGGGCCCAGAGGGCGCCCCGGAGCGCGCCTGGTATCGCGAGTGGGTGGCCGCGGGTTTCGCCGGCGAGATGCGGTACCTGGCCGGCCACGGCGCGGCGGCGCGCGACGATCCGCGGAGCCTGCTGGCCTCGGCGCGGTCGGTGGTTTGCGTGGGCAAGCTCTATAACACGCCCTGGCCTTACTCCACGCAGTTCGACGCCGGCGATCGGGCCTGGATCTCGCGTTACGCGTGGGGGGAGGACTACCACGGCGTGGTGCGCCGGGGCCTGGAGCGGCTCGACGTCAAGCTGCGGGAACGCGCCGGCGCGGGATTCGAATCGAAGATCTCGGTGGATACGGCCCCGCTGCTGGAGCGCTCCTACGCGCGCATGGCGGGGCTGGGCTGGATTGGGAAGAACACCTGCCTGATCAACCAGGGGAGCGGCTCGTGGTTTTTCCTGGGAGAACTGCTGGTCTCGCTGGCGATTGAAACGGACGCCGCGGACGCCGCGGACGCCCCGCCACCCGGCCGCTGCGGGACGTGCACGCGCTGTATCGACGCCTGCCCCACCCGGGCCATTGTCCCGGCCGGGCCGTGGTTCACGGTGGATTCGCGACGGTGCATTTCGTACCTGACGATCGAGCTGCGTGGCGCCATGGCGGTGGAGCACCGGGCCGGCGCGGGCGGGCACGTTTTCGGATGCGACATCTGCCAGGACGTATGCCCGTGGAACCGGCGCGCCGCAGTGACCGGGGACCCGGCCTTTGCGCCGCGGGCGTTCGCACCGCCGCTCGAGAAACTGGCCGCGCTAACCGAGGACGAGTTCCGCGCGATGTTTCGAGGCACACCCGTCACGCGCGCCCGGTACGCGGGCTTCTTGCGGAACGTAGCAGTCGCCATGGGCAACCGGAAGCTGGAGAAGTTCCGCGCGCCGCTGGAGAAGCTGGCCGCCTCCCGGGACCCGGTGGTGGCGGAACATGCGCGGTGGGGGCTGGAGCGAATAGGAGCCAGGTAGCGCCGGCGGCGGTACGGGTTACGATAAATGGTGTGAGACTCCCCATGCTGGCCGTGATCGCGCTGGCGCCGCGGCTTTTGGCGCAGGAGTCCGTGGCCGCGGAGGGGTTCGACCACTTCTACAACCTGGAATACGATCAGGCCATTGCGGATTTCGAGAAGGCCATCGCGCGGAATCCGAATTCGCCCGACCTGCATAATCACCTGGCGCAGGCCATCGTGTTTCGCGAGATGTATCGCGACGGCGCGCTCGAAAGCGAGCTGGTTTCGGGCACCAATTCCTTTCTGCGGCGGCCCAAGCTGAACCCGGCGCCGGAGACCGAAAAGCGGTTTCTGGATGAGATCGGCAAGGCCATGGCGCTTTCCCAGGCGCGCCTCGCGAAAATCCCCAACGACACCGGCGCCCTGTACGCGCTGGGCATCTCCTACGGGCTGCGCTCGGATTACTACTGGGTGGTGAAGAAGGCGTGGCGCGATTCGCTCAGTGACGCCACTGCCGCGCGGCGCCTGCACAATCGCATCACCGAACTGGAGCCCAACAACGTGGACGCGCGGCTGGTCCAGGGCCTCCACGACTACATCGTGGGCAGCCTGCCGTGGGGATGGCGCATGCTGGGGTTCCTGGTGGGTATCCACGGCGATCGGGAGAAAGGCATTCGCACGGTCCAGGACGTGGCCAGGAACGGCAAGCTCGACCAGGTGGAAGCCGAGATTTTTCTGGGCGCGCTGTACCGAAGGGAAAACCGGCCGCGCCAGGCAATTCCGCTGATCCAAGATCTCATCGGGAAATTTCCGCGAAATTTCCTGTTGCGGCTGGAACTCTCGCAGATGTACAGCATGGCGGGCGACAAAGACCAAGCGCTGGAGGCCGCCGAAGAGGTGGCCCAGATGAAGGCCCGCCATGCTCCAGGTTACGACCGCGTGCCGTGGGAGAAGATCTACTTCCAGGAGGGCACCATCGAATTCTGGTACAACGATCTGGGCCGCGCTTTGGAGAACATGAAGAAAGTGGCCGCCGCGTCGGAAGAGGTGGACCTCAACACGGGCGTGTCGGCGTACCTGCGAATGGGGCAGATCTACGACATGACCCGCCGCCGCGGGGAGGCTCTGGAAGCATACAGGAAAGCCATTGCGTACGCCCCCCAAGCGGAAGCCGCCCAGGAGGCCAGGAGGTACCTCTCTACCCCCTACCGCCGGATGTAGCGGCGCGGCGCCGGAAGGCCCGGATCAATCCGGATCGATGGTCACCTTGACGGGCTGCTCGATGTACTTGGCATCCTTGCCGGTGGTCAGGATCATGAGCGCCAGACGGCCGGCCGCGGCCTTGGCCGGGATCTTGAACTTGATCGCCGTATCCGTTTGGTCGGTGACTTCAACGATGAGATCGTTCTTGCCGTCGGTGAGGTACACCTTGGACACCAGGGCCTTCTGCAGGTTCTCACCCGTGACGGTGATCACATCCCCCGTCTTCCCGTTGGGGGGATCGACGGAAACCATCCGAGGCATCGCCTGTTGGGCGTAGGCCACGAAGCTCGCGGCCACGAGTAGCGAAACTACAAAAGACAGTTTCATCTGAAAATCCGGTCCTCTGCATTCAATGCTATGTCCATTGAGCCCGGAATTCAAGGGCCGGGAGGGGGGAAGTTGGGGGAATTCTGGCCGTCCCGGGCCGGCTACCAATGCGGCTGAAGTGGTAGAATAAGCGAGTTTCTCGTAAGGAAGGGTTTGTTTTGCGCAACTGGTCTGTCCTATTCGTGCTGTGCGCGGCGGTGCGAATTCTGTCGGGACAGCCCGTTTTTTCCAATCGCGAGATCACCCTTGCCAGGACGTGCCTGGGAACAGCGGAGGTGCAGACCGCTCCGGTGGAAGCCTCGCACGAGGTGGTCGTCGCGGTAGTGAGCGACACACTTTCAGCGGATGACTTGAAGCAGGTCCGGCAGGAAATAACGGTCTTCTTTCGAGTTCTCAAGAGCAAGAATACATTCCGGCTGGCGGCCGTCTCGGGCGACTCGGTCCAATTCGCCGGACCGTTCAAGACGCGCGCTCAGTTGCTGACGGCGTTGGGCGACCTCGCGCACCCGCCACCGGAGAGTGCCGAAGCGCCGAAGCCCCTGCTGTTATATAACAACCTGGGAAAAGTAGCGCCGCAATTCGGCTCGGATTGGGCCACTGTCATACTGGCGGGCCGCTTTCCCGCGGTGGATCCGGAATTGGCTCCGTACACCTCAGCCTGGCTTGCTACGAGGTTGCGGACTGCCAGGCTGCAGGTCGAATACTGGACGCCGGGCGATGCCTCGGAAATCCTGGAGGCTGCTCTGCCGGCCACCGGTGGAAGACGCCTGGCGGACGGGTTGGCTCCCTGGGCGGCAAGTTTGGCCGAGCCGGCCCCGCATTGGGAACTGTCGTGGCGGGCCATGGCGCCTCCGGCGGCCTTCCGCGTTTGCCCGGTCACTCTGGTCGGCGAAGATGGCCAGCCCGACCTGACCATCCCCGCCATCGCCTCGGCCGCCGGCGTCGCGGTGCCGGATATCGAGCGCTACGCGGTGCTCCGCGAAAAGATCGGATCGTTGACTGCAATGGTGAAGCAACCGCAGCTTCCGGCGGCGCAAGCCGCCCAGGCGGAGGCCGACCTGAATGCCGCTCTCGAAATCAGCCCGCGCGAGGAGGAAACGCTGCGGCTCGGCGCGGCGCTCTACAGGTCGACTCAAGACGACCCGAAACTCGTGTCGCTGCTCTCCGTGCTTACCGAACTCGCGCCGGCGGAAGCGGCCCTCTTTACGGAAATGGGTCACACTCTCTTCCGCATGCGCGAGTGGGACGGCGCCGATCGCGCGCTGCTGAAGGCGCGAGAGCTCAAACCGGGCGATGCCAGCGTTGCCGAGGAGTTGGCGCGCATCCGGCTCATGCGCCGAGACGATAAAGGCGCCATCCAATTCTTGGAAGAGCGGCTGGCGCTCGGCCCCGGGACCCACGATCTCTGGCTGCTGCGCGCGGATACCGCCGCGCGGTTGGGCGACTGGGAGCGCACCGCCGATTCCACGGAACACGCGCTCGCGCTCGACGCCATCCCGCTGGACCGGCGCACGGCCCTGGTTCGGTTGTACATCGAGCATCAGGCTCCGGACAAGGCGCTGGTGCACGTGCGTGCGCTGGCCGGCCACCTTCCGCCGGATACGGCGGTGCGGACGGAATACGCCCGTTTTCTGGAGGACCTGAAGCAGCCGCCGGAAGCGCTGGCCGCGTGGAAAAGAACGCTGGAAGTGGACCCGAAGCTCGAACTGGCGCACTATCGCATCACCAGGCTGCTGATCGAAAAAGACGCTCCCGCCGAGGCCCTGGACGCTGCGGACGCGGGAATCCAGGCCGCTCCGAAATCGGCGCGTCTGTACCTGGCGAAGGCCGAGGTGCTGGAGAAGCTGGATCGATTCTACGCCGCTCGCGAAACGCTGCGCAATGCTGCACCGGCAGTGCCGGATCCACCGTTGCTCGCGCGGCTGGCTGAGATGGAGGATGCCGGCGGCGAGCACGCGGCCAAGTATTACCGTGCGCTGGCGGAGGCGGGCGCCGAAGCCGGCGGCCCCGCCGCCGAGCGGACTGCGACGCTCCAGCGCGGCCTGCTGGCGGCCCAGCGCGACGGCGATTTGGACAACGCCGCCTGGTTCCAGACCCAGTTGGGTGTCGTCCCGGCGGCGGCAACGGCGCGCGCGCATGCCGGCGCCGTCACGGTTCCCGGCGGGCTGGAGGCTCTGGGCTTCGCCGCACACAGCCGCCCATCTTCACCGGAGCGGTTCCTGGTGGAGTACGCACGAACCATGGCGCAAAACCTCGATCGCGTCGACAAGAAAGTCGCGCAACTCTTCGCGGAAGCCATTCGCGAGCACTTTCGCCGTGTCAGCGAGTTGACCGCGCTCGGCGCCGCCGGCAACGGTTTCGTTACGGTCAACCTCGATACTCGGGATAAGAACGCCCAGAAGCATACCGAAAAAGCATTGGACCTGTTGGGATGGAAGATGCGCACATCCCGGCAAGGGGTCAAACTCGATCCGGCGGAGAAGGGCGCGCGGGCGGCCAACCAGGTAACTGCCACGGCATTGGCCATCGATGAGATCGGAATGCAACGGGCATTGGAGGCCGGCAAGCCGTTCTCTTTCAAGGTCCCCATGGATAGCGCCAGCGTGCTGTTCGGAGAGGAACCGTGGAAGGCGCAGTTCTACCCGCAAGAACACTTCGCGGGGGGCCTGGCGGAAGCCATGGCCGGCAATCTGCAACTCGCCCAGACCTATGCGGCTCTCGGGCAGATGGACCCGGGCACTGCCACCGCGCTGGTCTCCGGGCTGGGTCTGAAGACACTGGCGGAGAAATATGCGAGGCTGCTGGCGCAATTTGCCTCCTCGCTGGCGGTCGATCACGGCCGCGCAGCCGTTCCTGGTGGCGAGCCTGCCGCGGCGATTTGGGCCAAGCTCGCCGGCGCGGACCCCGCGCAGCCCGGGCCGTTCTTCAAGGCCCTGCTCTCCAAGGATGACGGCAAGCTGCTCGCTTACTACGCCGCCTTGAGCCAACTGGACATCCGGCACCAGCGCCTCTTCACGCGAACCCCTTCACGCACCACGAAATTCTACGAGTTGTTCAAGGATGCCCCCGAAGTGCAACGCAGCACTTCCAAACATATCGTTTCCGGTTCCTTCGTGCAGTTTCTGTCGGAGGTGCCGCTCGCGAGCGATGGCAACGTGGATTTTCCGGGCAGCCCCGAAACTTGGATGGTGGCCAAAGGCCAGTCGCATTCCATGGAACACACGGCCAAAATGATGAAAAAACTGAAGCGTGTGGCCGCCCCGGACGTGGAAGACGAAATCCTGTTGAGGCTCGCCCGCACCCATTACAAAGATTTGTCCGTGGACCGCAGTGAGCTGGATAATTTCCTGGCCGTGGTGCGCATCGATGAACATCGCACCGATCCGTTGGACGAAGCCTCCGCGCTGTTGCTGGCACAACACTATGCGGAGGATGGCACGGCATATCCGTACTTTGCCATCCTCACCGGGCTCGGGCAGAAACAGTTCGAACAGTTCTTCGTCCTGGCCGACACGCTGCGGCCGATGTCGCAGGCCGAGAGGGCGGCGCAACTGGCTCCGTTCGATTCCCTGGTCGAGATCGTCTGCCTGGCGCAGCAGGCCGGTGCCATCGACGAAGCCCAGGGCGCGGAGCTGTTTGGCCACATCGTCGAGCGATTCCAGAAGGCCGTCTCGCCCGCCCTCCGAGCCGCCGCATCGCTCGATTCCGTGCGCGATATTCTCGCCCGCGGCGGAAAGAACGCTCCGGCGGATCCGGATGCGGCCATGCAAGCAATGCTGCTCGGTTCGGCGGAAGCCGCCGGCGACCTGCCTCCGGCTCAGACCCGCGTCGGCCGCTACCGCCAGGTGCTGGAGTTGCAGAAGGCGCCTTCGCTGGCGACGGTTCTGGCTCTCTCCGGCTCCGCGCGGAATCTCGCCAGCGGCAAGGGGACGCCAGCCGCGGAAATTCAGGTGCTGGAGTCGCGCGCGGCTGGCCTCTTTGTGGTTGACGTCCCCAAGAATCTTGGCCTGAGAAGCAAGGAGAAGGATCTGGTCGAGGCCTTCCGGCCGGGCCGGTTGCAGGAGATCGTCAAGCAATTCCACGAAAAGACCGCCAAGAAGAGCGTCAAACTCCAGGACCTGGAAAAACTCTCCCGGGACTATTTGGAGGCCATCGATGTGCCCGTGCGCTGGGCGCTCGAAGGCATCGTTTACGCCTATTTCCTGAGGCCCGACGACCTGCTGGTGTCTGAAGACCCGCTGCTGCTCCGCAAGCACCAGTTCGTCGGGCTCGACCGGATGGATAAGACCGCGCGCGTGTTTGAACCCTCCGAGATCAAGCAGTCGAGCGAAAATGCGGGAAGTTATTTCACCGGTGGATTCGCCGAATTCGCCGACGCTGCGGGAAGCGCCGCGGCGATGAGCGCCAAGCTCGGCGGCGACTACGGCCAGATGTTCGCCGGAAAACAGATCGGCGCGATCCGCTCCACCAACTGGGAGAACCTCCGCGACCAAGACCTCCGCTTGCTCGGCCTCGAGGTCGCCGTCGCGCGAGAGTGGATTGTGCGCGCCGCCAGCCGGCCGGAACTCGAGGCCAGCCTCGCTGAAGCTACCCTCGGCCTGCTGTCCCTCACCAGGCGCGCCGAACTGATGGGCGCACTCAACGATGGCAACTGGCGCTCCGTGTGGAACGCGGTGACACTCAGCGATCTGTATTTTCTGGCCGGGCGCTACCTGGAACGCTATGCGGCGGACCCCTGGCAATCCCCGGCCACGCAAGCCCTGCGGCGGGAGACCGGACGCAATGACGGCGCCCGGCTCCAGTTGCTCGGCGCCGAACTGGCGGCTTCCTTTGGGTGCGCCCATCCGCACTTGCGCGGCGCCATGCCCTATGAAGAATACGAAAAAGATATGGCCTCTTCGAGGCTGGCCGAGCGGAGCGCGGAATTCAAGCTGTACCTCGCGCGGTACGCCGATACGGCCGGACTTTCGGCCTCCAGTTTGGGACCGGTTGCGGAGAGTGCCGCGCGGGCCATTCTGAAGAAGATGCAGTTGAGCGATTTCCACGACTGGCGCTCGGTCCTGGCCGGTTTCTCGGGGATCGACGGCAAATCGATGCAGGAGGCTATGACGGCTCGATGAAAACCAGTAGAATCGCGATCGGAGTGATGGCCGCGTGCGCCGCATTCGGACAGGGTGACACCGTTTTTCGAGTGCAGGCCCGCCTGGTGGAGGTGTACGCCACCGTTCGGGACCACAACGGCCGCTACCTGGATGGCTTGCCCCAGGATCGTTTTCAGGTCAAGGACAACGGACAGGTCGAGCCCGTGGTGGCCTTCGAATCCAACACGGCGCAACTTTCGTGCGCGATCCTTCTCGATACCACCGACAGCATGGCGGCGGCCTTGCCCATCGTGAAGAGTTCGGTCATGCGCATGATTGATGAGCTTGCGCCGGACGACAACGTAGCGGTTTACAGCTTCAGCGTCGGTCTGAGACGCCTGCAGGACTTCACCACCGAGAAGGCTGCGGCCAAGCAGGCCGTGCTGCGCAGTCATGCCTCCGGGCAGACCGCTCTGTTCGATGCGGTTTCCGAACTGGCTCGGGAAATCGAGCCGCGCACCGGAAAGAAAGCCATCGTGGTCTTTACCGATGGCGCCGACAATGCCAGCCTGCTGAACGCCCGCTCCGCGGTCCAGCGCGCCAAGAAGTCGGGAATCCCCGTATACGCTATTGCGGAAGGGGATGCGCTGAAGAGCAAGGAGCTGCTGGTGGAGATCAAGGAGATCGCCGAGACCACCGGCGGGAAGTTCCATGAGGCTCACCAGACATCCCAAATCAACGGAATCTTCCAGGACATTTCGGGCGATCTGGGGCACACGTACCTGCTGGCGTATAAACCTCCGCCCAGCACGGACCAGAAATGGCGGACGATTGAACTGGCCGTTTCGGGCGTGAAGGGCGTCAAAGTCCGCGCGAAGGAAGGCTACGTGCCGGAATAACGGCAGGCGGCGGCGAACCGGCGCGTGCGCGTTGGGCACCTCCCGCTTCCATTTCGGGGGCCGGCCTGAGATAATGTTCTTCAGGAGCGCGTTTGCGATGCCGACGCCGGCCCACCTATTTTGATCCAACATTATCAAAATAGGGAGTCCGACTCGATCATTACGCGCTGGTGTGCAAGCTCCTGGTCCGCTACGGACAAGGGAGAAGCCTGAAGGCGCTCGGCGGACACCCACCCCGTTTACAAACGTGGGTCAATAACGGGGGTCGGCACGGCCCAGCGGCGCGCTCCAAGATCCCCCCGCAAGAGGCCGGCGCCACTCCCCGCAGCCGGGTACAAGCACGAAGTTGGGCAAAAGCACCGAAATCCGAGCGAGTCCCCGCTTTGCAAGGTACTGTCATTGGATAGCATTCAATTACTAACCAGCGTGAGTATGGGTTATCGGAGGAATACTCCGCCCGGTTAACATTTCCCTGGTGCCTAATGGCATATTGCATCCAATATAGTACTGCCTTTTCCGATAGCCCTTGCGGAATGCCGCGCCACGGAGTGTAATAGGCCAGGAGGCCGAAATGGCGCAGTGGCTGCGTGACTTCTTGCTCGAGGAGCAAGGGCAGGACCTGGTCGAGTACGCCGTTATCCTCTTCTTTATTGTGATCGCGTACCTGGCGTTCACTTACAATGGAGCAAACAGCGTGCACGGCATCTGGAGCAAGGAGGGTAACAACCTGGTCTCCGCCAACTCCACAGCCGGCGGCGGTTGACGGCGGCACCTCCCTTCCACGAAACCGCCCTTCCGCTTGGCCGCGCTTCAGAGCAGGGGTAAAATAGAAGCGCATACCTGAAACATGAAGACCCTTGCTGTGATTCTCCTACCCATGCTGTGCGCGGCCGCGGACGCGCCGGCGGAGGTCAATGCGCTGCTGGATGCGGCGCGCTCAGCGCCGGCGGAGTTTGCCGCCGATGCCATGATCCGGATCGCCGCTCTCGACCAACTGGAAAAGGCTCGCAGAATCGAACTGTTCGAGCAGGCTTTCCAGAGGGCCTCCGGCGCCCAGCAGCCCTACAAACGCCACGCCACCTTCGTGCAGCCGGACAACCCATCCGGTTTTTTGAACCGCGCCTACGGGCTGGACCTGGATGGCATGTCGCTTCGCTTGCGGGCCATCGAGGGGCTGCTTCCACTGGACGCCCAAAAGGCCAGGGATCTGTTCCTCCAGACGCCGCCTCCGAAGACTCCGCCGCTGAAGTGCGACGACTTTCTGGTTTACGACGTGGGAAGGTTCTACGACACGCTCGGAAGCATTGCGCGCCAGTCGTTCACGGCCCAGGAAGTTCAGGCAGGCGAGCCATTCCGGTTGCTCGCACGGTTCGCCGGCGCGATCGCATCCCCCGTCGAGGTGGCGCCGGTGGCGCGGATGCTGGCTTCGGCCAGCGTGAAGGACGCCGATTTCCGGGCGCTGGTGAATTCGTTCGCGGGAGCGTTGGGCAAGATCTCGGGAGACGACCGGTCGTTTGCCTATTCGATGCCGGCGCGCAAGCAGATTCTGGCGCTGGTCGAGGAGTCGAAGCGACGCCAGTTATCGCCGCTGCCGCTGCTGGAGGCCTACCGCCTCTACCTGGTCATCAACCTCTCCGCGGCGCGGTGCGCCGACGATGGTTCTATGACGGGCGCCGCATTCTCTTTCGGCCTGGCCGGCGGGCAGGCTATCGATCGGGAGGCCCAGGACGCCGTTGGGTTCTTCAATCAACGCCTCCGCGTGGAGCCGCTACAACCGATACAGGAGGAAGAATCGACGCCTGCCCGGTTGGAAGGCGTGGCGACCGGCTTGCGCATGTGCGAGGACGCCGAATGCCGCGCCATCGCGGAACAGTGCCGGGGGCTGGCTTTCGGCGAAAACGGCTTGCCATACACGCCCGACCAGAAGAACGCGCCGGGATGGCGCGCCAAGGTCCGAGACCTTCTCGCGGCCTTGTCCCGGTGGCAGGAGAGCGCCCCCGGAGCGCGCCCCACCGCCGCCGAGCACTTCCGCGTGAAATCCGCGGCGTATAGCGACCTGTTGAGCCTGGTTTACAATGGCCCGGATCGCGACGTGGTGGCGCGCGCGATGCTCGACTACCTGAAGCAGAACCGGTTTCAACGGGAGAACCGCGTGGAGTGGTTACTGCCGGTCAGCGCGCTCATCGGGCGAGTGGCCTTGGACCCCTTGGGGATGGGACGCGTGGCGGAGGAACTGCGCCAGGCGGATGACCCGACGATCGCGCTTTACGCCAAACTGGAAAGGGTGGCGCCGCGGACACCCGACCGCATCCTGCCGCTGCTATAGAACGTCGGCGAACCCCCGTTTCATGTGCCGGAAGAAAAACCCTCCGGCGAGGAACATGGCGGCGCCGTACGCGGCGGCGATGGCCAGGTCTTCCAGGTCCGGGATGGCGGAGCCGAGCAGAATCGTCCGGTACGCGCGAACCACGTAGTACAGCGGGTTGGCCGCCAGCAGAAAGCGGGCCCATGGCGGGAACTGTTTCTCGGTAATAAAAATCGGCGTCAGCCAGAACCAAAAAGTCAGCACGACGCTCACCATCTGCGCGGTGTCCCGAAGAAACACGTGGAGGCTGGCGACAATCCATCCCAGGCCGACGGCGAGCAGTCCGACGACCACGAAATAGAGCGGCAACAGGATTAGAAAGATGCTGATCTGGTTGATCCAAACCGCGGTGGCGGCGATCATCAGGACCAGCGCGAGCAAGTGACTCACCAGCGTGGAGAGAAAAACGGAGACCGGAATCATCTCGGAGGGAAAGACGGTTTTGGTGATGAGGTTGGCCTGATCCAGCAGGCTCGATGCCGAGCGCTGCACAGTCTCGCTGAACAGCACCCAGGGAAGCATGCCGGCGAAGATGAACAAGGGGTAGTTGCCGACACCGGGAGGCGGAGGCACTCGCATGCAGACCTGGAACACGAACATCCAACTGATGAGCAGCACGAGCGGATGGATCAGCCCCCAGATCCACCCGATCGCCGAACCGACGAAGCGCTGCTCGAAATCGCGGCGCCCCAATTGGAAGAGCAGGCTGCGCCGCTCCACCAAATTCTGCAAAAAAAACGCTCCGGGAATTCGCCTGGGCACGGTAAAAGTGAATAATACCAATTTTTTCAATAACTTGCAACGGAAAATCAGATGTTGACATCGGTATCTCCGAATTGGTACAGTTTGAGATTCGCCAATTCGGTAGTACAAATAGCCCCACCGGATCTCGGAAGCGGGAGTTCGTTCCGAATCTCAACTGATCCGGCCGGAGAAGACTATGAAGCAGGAATATTTTGTTGTGGTGCTCGCGCACTCGCTACGCGGCAGGTTGCGGCGTGTCAACATCCCGCACCAGGCGGTATACGCCATCCTGGCATTAGCCCTCCTAGGATGTTTCTCGGTATTCGGATTCGTCGCCAGTTATGCCCGCATGGCGTGGAAAGTGGCCAACTACAATGCGCTGAAGCGAGAGGCGGATGGCCTTCGCGTGCGCTACCAGAGTCTGCAGCAGGTGGTCAGCCAGACCAACGAGCAGCTCGCCAGCCTGCAACTGTACGCCAAGGAAATCTCCGTGGCATATGGCATCAAGCAGAAGCTGGAAGGGCCGGCGGATATATCGGCCGAAGGCAAGCTGGTGCCGACGTTCGCGGAAAGCGTCCAGGATTACGACTTTCTGCGCAGCACCAACCTGCTGGCGTTGCCCAGCCGCAACTCCGGCCGGCTGCGGCCACCGGGCGCGCAGCCGAGCATGTGGCCGGTGCAGGGCCTCATTACGGGACCGTTCGGCAGGCGGTCGGACCCGTTCTCGGATGAAGGCGCGTTCCACAAGGGCGTGGACATCAGCGTGCCGAGCGGCACTGCGGTTCACGTGACGGCGGACGGCATGGTCATCCAGGCCGAGATGGTCACCGGCGGTTACGGCCGGCTGGTGGTAGTGGACCACGGCGGCGGCATCCAGACTTACTACGCGCACCTATCGCGCATCTACGTGCACGCCGGACAGGAAGTGCGGCGGGGCGACCTGGTGGGCGCCGCGGGCAGCACGGGGCGCGTCACCGCGCCGCATCTGCACTACGAAGTCCGCGTCGGCGGCACTCCCATGAATCCGCGCCGGTACCTATCGACGGCCGCGATCTATCACGAAACTTCGAAGAAAGATTTTCCGTTCTAGGGGGTAGGGGCCGGGTATGCCCTGCCCCTACGGTTCATCATGCGGATTCTCATTGCAGCGGTACTGCTCGCGGGCTGCGCGTGCGGCCCGGCTTCGGAGGCCGGCGGCGTCCCCGAGTACGGCTATGAAGTGGTGCACACGTATCCACACGATCCCGGGGCCTTCACACAGGGCCTCTTCTACCTGAACGGGTTTCTCTACGAGGGCACCGGCCTCCCCGGCGAGTCGTCCATTCGCAAGGTGCGCCTGGAAACCGGAGAGGTGCTCCAGAAGCGCGATGTCCCCGACCCGTATTTCGGCGAAGGCATCATCGCCTGGAAAGGCCGGCTCCTGGAATTGACCTGGCAAGCCCAAGCGGGCTTTATCTACGACCTTGGCACCTTCTTGCCGCGGGGAGAATTCCAGTATCCCGGCGAGGGGTGGGGGCTGACCCAGGACGGCAAGCGGATCATCATGAGCGATGGCACGCCGCAGTTGCGGTTCTGGGACCCGGAGACGCTGAAGGAACTCGGCCGTATTACGGTGACCGACGAGGGGCGTCCGGTGAAGGACCTGAACGAACTGGAGTGGGTGAAGGGCGAGATCTACGCGAACATCTGGGAGACGGACCGGATTGCGCGCATCGACCCCGCCACCGGCAAAGTGACCGGCTGGATCAGCCTGGCGGGATTGGCTACGCCCGACGGGCACTTCTTCGAAGGCCGGGGCGACGTGCTTAACGGAATCGCCTATGATGCCAAGAGCGACCGCTTGTTCATCACCGGAAAGAAGTGGCCCAAACTATTCGAAATCCGCTTGGTGAAGAAGGCGGCCGCGCAGTAGCGGGGTGACCGGCGTGTTTTCGTAGAATTCTCGCAGAATCCTCCTTGACCAAGGCCCGCCCACTGGTGTAGAATCCAACACATAGCGCATATCGGGGTTTCATGCTGTCTGTGATCGTCGCTCACCACTAGCGACAGGGGTGCAATGTCGACTGCATTCGATTCCCCGCTGTATTCCTCGCGCTAAAGGTGCGTGGCGATCGCTGAATCGCTGGGAATGGGAATTCCGCATGAGGGGGGTTGTATGAATCGCTTCCGTTTTGTTTTGTTGTTTGCGGCGGTCTTGTTGGCTGCGGCATCCTTAAACGCCCAAGTCGCCAGTAGCGTGACGGGCACCGTAGTGGATCCTTCGGGCGCCGCCGTTCCCGGCGCCACCGTGAGCCTGCAGTTGGCCGGCAGCAACAGCAGCCTGTTTACCACGAAAACCAGCGCCACGGGCGCGTTCGACATCGCCTCGGTTCCACCCAATACTTACGACCTCGCGGTTGAGATGGCCGGCTTCTTGAAGCTGGTGGTGAGCAACCTCGTGGTTGAGCCTACCCGTGTCACCGATGTGCAGACGCTGAAACTGGCCCTCGCTGGCGCTACGCAATCGGTGGAGGTCAGCGAGGCGGCGACCACGCTGCAGACCACCAGCGCCGATGTTTCCACCACTATCACCAAGACACAAATTCAGGACCTGCCGACCATGAACCGCAGCCCGTTGGGATTCCTGCAATCGCAGGCCGGTATCAACGACGCGCGCGGCACCACTACCGTCAACGGCCAGCGGTCCACCTACGTCAACGTCACCCTGGACGGCATCAATATCCAGGACAACTTCATCCGCACCAACGACATGGATTTCCTGCCGAACCTGTTGCTGCTGGATCAGGTGGCCGAGGTCACTATCTCATCCTCCAACGCCGATGCCTCCTCATCGGGCGGGTCCTCACAGGTGAATTTCGTGACGCCTTCGGGGACCAATCAATACCACGGGGCGCTGTACTGGTCCAATCGCAACAGTAAACTGGCCGCCAATTCCTTCTTCAACAACATGTCCAACACTCCCAATCCGCATCTCAACCAGAATCAGATCGGCGGCAAGGTTGGCGGCCCCGTCGTCAAGAACAAGCTCTTCTTTTACTTCAATTATGAGGCGTACCGGCAAAAGCAGCAGACCACTCAGAACCACACGGTCCTGACAGCCAGCGCCCGCAACGGCATCTACACCGAAAGCAACGGCACCCAAGTGAACCTGCTGAGTTTGATGGGCGTGCAGGCGAACTCCGTGATGCAGGGCTTCCTGGCGAAGGTGCCGGCCACCTATAACAACTTCAACGTGGGCGATTCCAGTGCCGCTCTGCTCCGCAATACCGCCGGCTACCAGTTCAACGTGCGCGACAACCGCACCCGCGACAACCTCACCGCCAAACTCGACTACAACCTCTCCACCAAGAACAGCCTCAGCCTGACCGCGATTTACAACCGCGACATCCTCGACCGGCCGGATGAGGATAGCACCTTCGATACCGTTCCCAACGTCACCAATGACGACGTTACGCGGCTGTTCTCCCTCGGGTGGCGCTACAACCCGCTCCCCTCGCTCACCAACGAGGCTCGCTTCGGCTTCAATCTGGCGCCGGCCCTGTTTGTGTCGCAACCGGAAGGACCGGGCTTCTTCGTTACCGGCATGTCGTACTCCAACCCCGTCAATACCTTCCTTTCGCAAGGCCGCTATACCAACACCTACAACTGGTCCGACAAGGCCGCATGGGTTCACGGCAGCCATACCGTGCAATTCGGCTTTACCGCGCAGAAGATCACCATCCGGGCCTTCAACTATGCCAGCATCGAGCCCAGTTATGCGCTCGGTTTTGGCGCCAATAACCAGGGATTGGTCTCCTCGCAGTTGCCGGGCGCCAGTTCCAGCGATCTGTCCTCGGCCAACACGCTGCTCGCAACCATCGCGGGTTACCTCAACACCGATACCCAGTTATTTAACGTGACCGCGCGAGACTCGGGCTATGTGAACGGGGCGCCCAACCTCCGCAATTACTATTTTTCGAACTACGCCTCCTATGTGACCGATACCTGGCGGGTGAAGCGCAGCTTGACCGCCACTCTCGGCCTGCACTGGGATCATTACACGCCGGTCGACGAACAAGACTCCCTGGCTCTCCTCCCGGTATTGGAGAACGGCAATCCGATCGCCACCCTGCTCGACCCCAACCTGGTCCTGAATTTCGCGGGAAGCTCCGTCGGCCGTCCCTGGTATTCGCCCAGTTGGCATGAATTCGCTCCCAACGTGGGACTGGCATGGTCCCCCTTCGAAAATGGCAAGACCGTTTTCCGCGCGGGCTATAGCATCGCCTATGTGGACGACAACCTGGCCTATGCATTGAGCAACAGCGCCGTCAGCACCAACTCCGGTCTCTCCACCACGGTCAGCAACACCGGCCTCAAGGGTTTTGTCACCAGCACGCCGCCCGCCCTGACTCCGCCCACCTTCCAGGTGCCGCGGACATTGGCGCAGAACTATGCATTGAACCCGTCGGGGAATGCCGTGGCCATGCCCGACCCGGGCCTGACAACCCCTTACGTGCAACAGTGGAACGTCAGCGTGGAGCACAACTTCAAGGACGTGCTCCTCAGCGTCCACTACGTCGGCAACCATGGCGTCAAGGAGATCCGCGGCCTGGACTACAACCAGGTGTTGATCAACGGGCTTCTCCCGAACTTTTTGCAGGCCCAGAACAACGGCTTCCTGGCGCAGCAGAAGACCGGGTCGTTCAACCCATCTTATAACTCGGCCATCGCCGGCAGCGTGTCGATACCCTACTTCGCCGCCATGCCGAACGGCGGTTATCTGACGAACTCCTCCGTCGAGAGCTATATCCAGACGGGAGCGGTCGGAGAGTTGGCGAACTTCTATCAGTACAACGGCATCAACGGTTCGAACAACTACTACCGGAACCCCAACACGCTGGGCGCCAACCTGCTGCAGAATTACAGCAGCAGCACCTACAACGCCGCCGTTTTGGAAGCCGTCAAACGGTTCTCCAAGGGGCTGTCCTTCCAGGCCAACTACGTATTTTCGAAGAATCTGAGCGATTCCCAGGGCGCCCAGGGGACGGACTTCGAGCCGTTGCTGGATATGAACAACCCCAAGATCGAGAAAGCGCGCGTGGCCGCCATCGACATCACCCAGGTGTTCAAGGCCAACTTCAGCTACACCCTGCCCATGGGCAAGGGCCACAAGCTGAGCGGCAACTCGCTGGTGAACCGGGTGATCGGCGACTGGAACGCGGCCGGCATCTTGACAGTGCAATCCGGCACGCCATTCTCCATTCTTTCCGCCCGCGCCACCTTGAACCGCTCCTCGCGCTCCACCAACAATACCGCCGACACTTCCTTGACCCTCGGCCAACTGCAGAATCTCTTCCAGGTCCGCATGACCGGCAACGGCCCGTACTACGTCGCCGGCTCGGCCATCGGCGCGGACGGGCGCGCCGTCGCTCCGGACGGAACCGCGGCATTCACCGGCCAGGTCTTCACGGAACCGGGCGCGGGCACCATCGGAACCATGCAAAAGGCGGATCTCAACGCGCCTGGCGTGTGGGATTTCGATTTCAAGATCGCCAAGGATATCCCCATCAAGGAGGCCAAGAGTATCCAGATTCGTATGGACAGCACGAACTTTTTCAACCATACGACATGGTACGTCGGCGACCAGACCCTCACCTCGACCACCTTCGGCAAGATCACCAGCCAGTTCTACGGCAACCGGCTGATCCAGTTCGCCATGTATCTTAAGTTCTAACCGGCCAGGTCCGGCAGCAGAAAATGCGCCGGCCGGCCGGCCCTTTGCGCCACTGCTTCCGCCGCCAGGTAGCCGCTGCGGACGGCGCCCTCCATTGTCGCAGGCCAGCCGGTGCGGGTCCAATCGCCGGCCAGAATGACGTTCGCAGGGCCGGATTGAGCGGTGGGCCGTAGGGATTCGGTCCCGGGAGCCGCGGAGAAAGTGGCGCGCTGCTCCTTGACCACGTGAGCCTTCACCAGGTTGGCCTCCTGCACGCGCGGAAAGTACAGGCGCAGGTCGCCGATGGCGATATCCACGATCTCGTGGCGTGGGATGTTGGTCAGGTCGCGCGAGGCGCTGACCACCAGTTGCAGGTATCGGCCGCGATCCTTATTGAACATCCACTGCATGGTGCGGCCCAGCAGGGTGGCATGGGGCAGCGTGGTGACCTCGCGGTCGAACCACAGGTGCACACCGGTGATGGGCGAGTGGTCGAGGGCGGGGGCCGGAAGCCCTACGGCTTCGAGGCGCTCGAAAGGCAGCGCGCAGATGTAGTGATCGGCGGAGCGGCGCTCGCCGGATACCAGGAAGCCGGAGCCATCGATGCGCTCCACCGTCGCGCGCAGGTGCAGGCGCACGTTGGGCAGCCGCTGCCAGGCGCCGGCGGCATAAAGTTGGCCCAGGGGAACCGTCGGGATTCCCATCTCGTAGGAATCGGCGCGCGCCAGGAATCCCAGCCAAAAGACCTGGAACCCGTGCACGGCAGCCATGCGGTCGAGGTCCTCATTGACGGCGCTGACCAGGATCTGGCGCCAGAAGCGGTCGATGGCGCGCGGCGTCTGGCGTTTCTGGAGGAGCCAGTCCAACATGCTGATGCGGTCGAGATCCGTGCGGCGGGTATGTTCGCGGCGGATGGCCACGAGCGCGCGCGTGATGGCGAACTTGTCCGCGCGGTTGAGGCAGCGCATCCGCAGAAACGATCCGGTGAAGTGGAAAGGCGCGGGCAGCCGGCCGCGGCGCAGGACGGAGAGGCGGCCTCCGGGCTCCAGGAAGTAAACCTCCTTGTGGAAGCGGACCAGGTCGCGGACCCCCACACGTTGGTAGAAATCCAGGAGGTTGACGCAGCAGCGCAGCAGGAGGTGCTGGCAGTTATCGATGGTCTCGGCGGTATCTTCGTTCGGGCCGGGAATCGGGTAGGACGTGGCGCGTCCGCCCAGGAAGGGGCGCGCCTCGTAAAGGTCCACGTCGAAACCAGCGCCGCCCAAAGCGGCTGCCGCGGAGAGGCCGGCCAGGCCGCCGCCGGCAATGAGAACCGAGGGCATCAGCAGCCAGTATAGTGTAGTCTATGAGCCCAAAACCGCAACACTACGACTTTGCCAATCAACTTGTCGCCAGCCAGGATTTTTTCGAGCGCTCCACCAGGGTGCTCGATGAAGCCGACTCCAGGTTCCGCCCGCGGGAAGGCATGATGACCGTCGCGCAGCAGGTGGCGCATACGGCTCAGACCCTCGACTGGTTCATCGAGGGCGCATTCCGGCCCGAGGGTTACGACCTCGATTTCGCGAAACACGCCCAGGCCCTCGAGGCTGTGACCTCGCTGGCCGCCGCCCGCCAGATGCTCAAAGCGGCGTATGCCAACGCCATCGAGGTTCTCCGCGGCGCGGATCTCGCGCAGCCACTCCCGCCCGGTCCGATCATGGGCGGCCAACCCATCAGCGACATCGTATGGGCCATGGTGGAGCACACCGCGCACCATCGCGGCGCTCTGACGGTGTACTCGCGCGAGCTCGGGAAAGTGCCGCCGATGCCATACGGCGGGTGAAAAAGGGGACAGACGCATTTTTCCGCGGCGGAAAAATGCGTCTGTCCCCTTTTTCCCGTGCTAGAATTCAAGAGTCCCCTCCTACTCAATCTCAGAGGCAACGGGTACCTAAACACATCTTTATGCAGCAGCAGGAACCGAAGAGAGTCCTAGCCGTAGTCAGCGATCTGTTCTTCTCGGTGAAGCTGGCGGATGCGGCCAAGCGCGCGGGGCTGGCGCTGGAATTTGTCAAAGAGTCCCAGGAAGTCCTGGCCAAGGCGAAGCAGCGGCCGTCACTTATCGTTTTCGATCTGAACTTCGAAGCGGCACAGCCGCTAAAGGTGATTGCGAAGTTGAAGGGCGATTCGGAAACCAAGGGGATCAGCTTGATCGGCTACCTGTCCCACGTGCAGGGAGAACTGAAGCTACAGGCGCAGGAGGCCGGATGCAACATGGTGCTGGCGCGCTCGCAGTTCTCGCAGAACATGCCCCAGATTTTCAAGCGGCACTCAGGGTGAAGCGGGCCAGGGCTTCGACCTTGCCGCGGGCGGCGCCGGAGTCGATGGAAACCGCGGCGATCGCGGCCCCTTCCAGGAACGTTGGCACCCTTCCGGCGGCCACCAGGGCGGCGGCGGCGTTGGCCAGGACAATGTCGCGGTGAGGGCCGCGCTGGCCGGAGAGAACCGCGTGGGCGATGGCCGCATTGCGCACTCTGTCGCCGCCCTTCAGGTCCGCGGGGACGGCGGTGGGGACCGCGAAATCGGCCGGCTCGAGCGTGCGGCGCTCCACTTTGCCATCGCGGATCTCAAACACCAGCGTGGGGCCGGTAGTGGTGATTTCGTCCAGACCGTCCGAGCCGTGAACCACGAAACCGCGGCTCAGTCCCAGAGCGGCGAGGGCCCCAGCGATCAACTCGGCGGCCTGGGGCGACGGCGCGCCGGCCAACTGGGCGGTGGCGCCGGCGGGATTGGTGAGCGGGCCGAGCAGGTTGAACACGGTGCGCATCTTGAGGTCGACGCGCACCGGTTGGGCGTGCTTCATGGCGCTGTGGACGGCTGGGGCGAAGAGAAAGCCGATGCCGACCTCGCGGATGGCGCGCACGGCCCCGCGCGGCGAGAATGCGATGCCGATGCCCAAAGATTCCAGCAGATCGGCGCTGCCGCACCGGCTCGAAATGGAACGGTTGCCGTGCTTGGCCACGCGGACGCCCGCGCCGGCCACCACAAACGCGGCGATGGTGGAGATGTTGAATGTGCCGGCGCTGTCGCCGCCGGTGCCGCAGGTATCGAGCAGGGGCTCGGCGCCGAGCTGATGATCGATGGGCTCGGCCATCTGGCGCATGGCGCGCGCGAAGCCGACCAGTTCGTCCACGGTCTCGCCTTTCATCCGCAAGGCCATCAAGAAAGCGGCGATCTGCGGGGGCGTGGTCTGGCCGGTGAGCACGGTTTGCATGGCTGCCATCGCATCGGCGGAGGACAGATTCTCCCGTTCCGCGACGCGTTCGATGTACGGCAAAAGGGACATGATAATATATTGAAAGGTCTGGCTTTCCCGCCATACTAACACAAGCGCACTTCCATGAAAATCCATGAGTATCAGGCCAAGGCCATCCTGGCCCAGTACAACGTGCCCGTGCCGCGCGGCGAGGTGGCGTATACCGCCGAAGAGGCGGAAGCGGCGGCCAAGCACATCGGCGGCAGCGTGGTGGTGAAGGCCCAGATCCACGCCGGCGGACGGGGCAAGGGCGGCGGCGTCAAAGTGGCCAGGAACTCCACCGAGGCCGCCGAATTCGCGCGCCAGATGATCGGCATGCGGCTGATCACGCGCCAGACGGGGCCGGAAGGGCGCACGGTGCACCGGCTGCTGGTGGAAGAGACGCTGCCCATCGAACGCGAGCTGTATCTGGGGATCGTGCTGGACCGCGTGCAGGCGAAACCGGTCTTCATGGCATCGGCGGCGGGCGGCATGGAGATCGAAGAGGTGGCCGCCAAAACGCCGGAGCTGATTCTGAAGGAGACCATGCAGCCGGGCTGGGGCCTGGCGCCCTACCAGGCGCGCAAGCTGGCGTTCGGAATCGGGATTCCCGCGGCCAGCGCCAACGCCGCCGCGGCGGCCATGGTGGCGCTGGCAAAGGCGTACCTGGCGATGGATGCGTCGCTGGCCGAAATCAATCCGTTCATCCTCACCAAGGACGGCAAAGTGTACGCGCTCGACGCCAAGGTCAACTTCGACGACAACGCGATCTACCGGCACAAGGAGCTGTTGGACCTGCGCGACCTGAATGAGGAAGACCCGCTCGAAGTGGAAGCCTCGCGGTTCGGACTCAACTACATCAAGCTGGACGGCACGGTGGGCTGCATGGTGAACGGCGCGGGCCTGGCAATGTCCACCATGGACATCATCAAACACGCCGGCGGAGAGCCGGCGAACTTCCTCGACGTGGGCGGCGGCGCCAGCGCCGAGCAGGTCAAGAACGCGTTCCGCATTCTGCTGACCGACAAGAACGTCAAGGCCGTGCTGATTAATATCTTCGGCGGCATCCTGCGCTGCGACACCTTGGCCACCGGCGTGGTGGCGGCGGCGCGCGACCTCCACATCGAGGTGCCCATCGTGGTGCGGATGGAAGGCACCAACGTGGAGAAGGGCCGGCAGATCCTGATGGAATCGGGGCTGAACTTCACGGTGGGACTGGATATGCGCGACGCGGCGCAAAAAGTGGTCAATCTGGCGGCGTAAAATGAGCGTACTCGTAGACCGGAACACTCGACTGATCGTGCAAGGATTCACGGGCAAGGAAGGCACCTTCCACACAGAGCAGGCCATCGCCTACGGCACGCACGTGGTGGGCGGCGTAGTGCCCGGCAAAGGCGGCACGAAGCACCTGGACCTGTCGGTGTTCGACACCGTGGAGCAGGCGGTGAAAGAGACCGGCGCCAACGCGTCGGTGATTTTCGTTCCGCCGCCGTTCGCCGCGGACGCCATCATGGAAGCCGCCGACGCGGGGCTGCCGCTGGTGGTCTGCATCACGGAAGGCATTCCCACGCTGGACATGGTGAAGGTGTGGCAGTTCCTGCAAGGGAAGCGGACGCGGCTGATCGGGCCCAACTGCCCCGGCATCATTTCCCCCGGCAGGTGCAAGATCGGGATCATGCCGGGCCACATCCACAAAGAGGGAAACGTGGGCGTGGTATCGCGCTCGGGCACGCTGACCTACGAGGCGGTGGGGCAGTTGACCAGGCTCGGCATTGGGCAATCGACGTGCATCGGGATTGGCGGAGATCCCATCATCGGAACGAATTTCGTGGACGCGTTGATGCTGTTCAACGAGGACCCGGAGACCGAGGCCATCGTCATGATCGGCGAGATCGGCGGCAACGCCGAGGAGACCGCGGCGGCTTATGTGAAGGCCAACGTCCGCAAGCCGGTGATCGGCTTCGTGGCGGGCCAGACGGCGCCGCCAGGACGCCGCATGGGCCACGCCGGCGCGATTATCGCGGGCGGCTCCGGCAAGGCGTCGGACAAGATCGAGGCCATGCGCGAGGCGGGCATCACGGTGTGCTCCTCGCCGGCCGAAATAGGAGAGAAAGTACAGAGCCGCTTATGAGTTTGGAACGCACGTTTGCCATCATCAAACCCGACGCCGTGGCCGCGCGGCGCGCCGGTGAGATTCTCGCCATCGTCGAGCAGGCCGCTTTCCGGGTCCTCGCGCTGCGCATGACGCGCCTCACCGAACCGCAGGCCAAGGGATTCTACGCGGTGCATTCGGAGAAGCCATTCTTCGCCGGGCTGGTGAAGTTCATGACCGAAGGGCCGATCATCGTGATGGCGCTGGAGCGGGAGGATGCCATCCGCAAGTGGCGCGAGACGATGGGCGCCACCAACCCGGCCAAAGCGGCCGAGGGCACCATCCGCAAGCGTTTCGGCGCGAGCATTGAGCGCAACTGCGTGCACGGCTCGGACGCGCCGGAAACCGCCGAAACCGAGCTGCGTTTCTTCTTCAGCACGGCGGATCTGCTGTAGCCCATTCACACCGCGGCGGGCCGGTGGCATTCGTCTTTGTGACCATGGTACCGCATGTGATACCATTAGAGCACGGCCAACACAGCCAAGATTCTGAACAAGATGCGGAACAATCCGCGCGACTGGCGGATTGAGGATCTAAAGGTGCTCGCGGATCGTTTCGGTATTGCTTATCGGCAGCACGGGACTAGCCACGTTACCTTTAGGCACTCCGATCCCGGCATCCTTCTCTCCGTGCCTGCCGCGCGGCCTATCAAACCGGTGTATATCCGCCGATTCCTGGCGCTCATCGATGCCAAGGAGGATGCAAAATGAAACAAGAGAAACTGAGACTGGAAGATTATCCATTTACCATCCGCCCGCTTACAACCGAGGATGGCGGCGGATATCTGATCGAGTTCCCCGATGTTCCGGGGTGCATCTCGGACGGAGAAGCACTCGAAGAAGCCATCGCCAACGGCCGCGATGCGCTGAAATCCGCATTGCTCACGATGAAGGAATTCGGGGACCCGATTCCGAAGCCTGGCAAGAGCGCGGCCTCCAGCGGACAATGGCGGCAACGCGTTCCGAAATCGCTCCATTCACGCCTTGCCGCGCGGGCGCGCCAAGAGGGGGTTAGCCTTAACACCCTTGTGACCGCGATGATTGCGGAGGGTCTCGGCAAGCGCAAGTCAAGGTAGTCTGCCCTACTCGCAGCGGAGCGCTTCGGTGGGGTCCACCCGGGTGGCGCGTCTGGCTGGGACCAGGCATGCGGCCAACGAGACCAGCAGTAACACCGCGCCCGCGGCGGTGAAGGCGATGGGGTCGCGCGGGCTTACCTGGAACAACAGGGCTGCCAGCGAACGGCCAACGGCCAGCGCTGCCACGGCTCCGGCGGCCAAGCCTGCAAGGACCGGCATCATGCCCTGGCGGAGCACCATCTTCAAGACGTCGCTTCGTTTCGCGCCCAGCGCCATGCGGATTCCCATTTCGGCAGTGCGGCGGGCCACCGCGTACGCGACCACGCCATAGGTGCCGAAGGCCGCCAGGGCCAGCGCGGCGGCGGCAAACAGCACCACCAGCATCACCTGGAAGCGGCGCTGGGCGACGGATCTTTCCATCACCTGTTCGAGGGTTCGGACCTCGGGTATGGGCACCTCGGAATCCACGGCCCAGATGGCGCTGCGCAGCGCCGCAGCTATCCCGCGCGGATCCATGGCCGTGCGCACCAGCAGGGAACTGCCACGCCGCGCCCGCTGCCAGTAAGGGATGTACATCATGTTGACCGGGTCATGGTCGAGGCTGGTGCTGCGGAGGTCGGGAGTTACGCCGACTACTTCCATGGGAGATTGCTCGTCGCTCCCGTTGTCGAGCTTGCGGCCAAGCGGGTTCTGGCCGGGCCATATGCGCTGCGCCAGACCGGCGGAGACAATGGTGACTCTGCGGCCTTGGTCGCGCTCTTCAAAATCGCGGCCATCGCGGAGTGGAATGCGTAGCGTTTTGAAGTAGCCGGGGCTGATGAATCGCACGTTGGTGGAGGGCCTTTCCATCAAGGGACGCGGATCGTGTTCGGCCCCCACGATGTCGATCCAGGTTTCCCCTTCTAGAGGCAGGGCTGAGACCAGCGCCACCGATTGGACACCGGGCATGGCCGCCGCCTGGTCCAGCACACGGCGGAAGAAGGCGGCGCATCGCGCGTCATCGGTATACCTGGTTGCGGGAAGAGACATGTCAAGCGCCATCACCCGTTCCACGTCGAAGCCCTTGTCCACGGTCATGACTCGCACGAAGCTGGAAATCAGCAAGCCGGCAGTCACCAGCAGGGTGGCGCTGAGACCCACCTCGAGGCTCACCAGAAGGTTGCGGATGCGCAGGCCGCGGCGGCCTTCGGTGCTGGAGCGGCTGCCGGATTTCAAGCTTTCGTAAGGCGCCGCCGCGGCGCTTCGCAGTGCCGGGAGGATGCCCAGGACCGCGCCGGCGGCGAGCGACACGCCGAGCGCAAAGAGGAGCACACGAACGTCCACATGCACCTCGTTCAAGCGCGGAAGGTCGATGGGCGCGGCCGCCAGGAGCGCCCGCAGACCTGCGTAGGCCAGGGCAACTCCGAGAGCGCCGCCGGTGAGCGCGAGAAGCAAGCTCTCGACCAGGGACTGTCGCACCAGGCGGCCGCGACTGGCTCCCAGCGCCGTCCGGATAGCGGCATCCCGCGCCCGGCCCGCCGCGCGGACCAGCGAAAGGTTGGCGAGGTTGACCCACAGGACCATCAGCACGGCTCCCACGGCGGCCATCAACAGCACCAAGCCCTGGCGCACGTCGCCGACCATGTAGTCCTGGAGCGGCACAACGCTGGCGTGCAGGTCCAGATTGTCGGGAAGCGTGGCGGAAATCCCCGCTTGCACCACGTTCAACTCCGCCCGCGCCGTGGAGATGGCGACTCCCGGACGAAGCCGCGCCGTCACCCAGTAGTTGAGATCGCCAAAATGCAGTTTCAGGTCGCCGTTCTCATAGCCCAGGGGCCTGAAGACTTCGGTCTTGGCGGCGGTCGAGAGCCCTGCAAACCCGGTGCCCACGGGAAATCGAAAAGATGCCGGAAGCACACCGACCACCTCGTGGGGAGTGCCGTTGAGCAGGATCTTGCGGCCCACGATGGCGGGGTCGGAATGAAAGCGGCGCCGCCAGAGGGAATCGGCCAGGATGGCGACCCGGTCATGGCCAGCCGGATCCTCACCTTCCAAAAAAGACCGGCCCAGGAGCGGCTGGACGCCGAGTACGGCGAATATGTTGGTCGAAACGCGGGCGCCCGGAAGCAGTTCCGGCTCACCCACTCCGGTAAGGTTCACCGAGGTCGGTTTCATGACGCCGATGCTTTCCAAAGATGTAGCCTGCTTCCGCCATGCGAAGAGAATGGCCGGGTTGACCGGGAGCGCGGGATACACTTTCGCGAACTTGGGTACGATCTGGTCGATGGCCACCAGGCGGCCGGGATCGCGGTATCCCGGGGGACGCAGCAGCACCCCGTCGACCAGGGAGAAGATGGCGGTGTTGGCGCCGATTCCCACGGCGAGGCTGAGCACCACCATGGCGGCAAAGGCCCGATCCCGCCAAAGGGCGCGGATGGCGTAGCGGATCTCGTTGCGCATCATGTGTAAGTACGCACGGAGCCGGCATTCGTTCCGGCGCCGTCCCGTTACGACGCCAGTTCTCCGACTTTGCGCAGTTCCAGCACCAGGTCGCCTTCGCCGTCCACGAAGAAGGCCGGGGCGAACCGATGGCCCCACACGATCTCGTCGTGCCGGTAGGAGTGGCGCGCCAGCACCGTCTGGCTGAAGGTGTCGTCGTAGGCTTTGATGAGGATCAGGACCTCCGCTTGCAGCCGTTCGAGGTCCTCGGGGGACTTGCCCCAAAGTGGGCTTTCGGCGTCGATGGGGTGCACGATGGTCCAGGTGAGGGGCAGGAATAGCACCTGCTCGCGCTCCAGCCGCAACACGTGGTAGCTGCGGCGATGCTCGCCGTGATCCGTCTCCACGGTCATCAAAAGCAGGCGGGCTTCCATCTCCATCAGCGAATTGGCGCGGCGGTTGACCACGCGGAATTGGAGGCTGGCACCTTCCTGGTATGGGGCGACCACCATGTTCTCGCTGAACCCGATTTTCGCCGAGGGGCGCGAGACGCGGCCGAACAGCAGGCCCGTGGCCACGGCAAAACCCAGGACGCCCACCAATGCTTCAAGCGATGCCACCACGTTCGCAGCCGTACCTTTGGGCGTGATGTTGCCGTACCCGACGGTGCTGAGCGTGTGGGAGCTGAAGAAGAAGGCGTTGAGGAAACGCCCCCACCCGGTGGGTGCGTCGGCGCCCAGAAGCTGGCCCGGGCCCAACGAATAGTAGGCCGCGGCGAACAGCATGTTGGCCACCATGTAGCCGGCAAACAGGGCCAGCAGGAAGGTCGGCCAGTTCAGATTGATGAGGTGCAGGTACGGATGAAAATCGCGCCACGAGGCCCCGCGCCGGTGCACGTTGAAGCTGCCATCCTTGTTGATGACCCGCCGCAAAGGGGCCGTGAACTGCTGGGTCAAACCGGGATCGAAAGTGGGTTTCCGCATATGGATGAGATCATAGCGGATGGCGGAGAGATGCAGTTGATCACGCTTGCGGAAAGGCCGCGCGGCGGCGCACCAGGAACCAAATTGGAACGGCGAAGGCCGCCGCGCTAATCAGGCCGAACACCCACATATTGCCCATTTGGGGCATGGCTGCGGCAGTGGGAAAGAATCGCGGCGCCGCCCGTTGCATCTGCTGCATGATTCCCGGACGCGCCAGGGAGACCACGCTATTGGCGGCGACGGCGCAGAAATACACGATCGACCACAGCCGCGCACGCTCACGCAATCTTAGCAGCCCCGCGCCAAGAT
>Ga0326727_10006192_pt1 | contig 33101 bp, 23 predicted proteins | sample MB2enrmetagenome_FD_207643 | JGI IMG/M metagenome (GOLD analysis project Ga0326727, IMG submission 207643) | Lab enriched peat soil microbial communities from McLean, Ithaca, NY, United States - MB29MY | ecosystem: Environmental > Terrestrial > Soil > Wetlands > Peat | place: USA: New York...
TGCTTTGGTAGTCGACTGCCTCCTATCGTTTCCCGCGCTTCCTCTTATGTCCGGCGCGGTAAGCCCTCTTTCACCCTCCACAGTGCATATAGCCTGCTTCAGATTCCCGAGGACGGGGGAATGCACCTTGGACGCCGAAGCGTCCGACGATTACGGTTCATGAACCATTTGCGCTTATGGGCCGCACGAAGCGGCCCTGACGTGTTCAGGTTTAGCAGAGGTCGGAGGGGATGTGAGGTGGGGTTTCCGCAAGGTGTTGAAAACGGGGCGGAGATAGTTTTGATGGTGTTGTGAATCCCACATTGCGGCCGCTGGGGTCCGCCACAACCAAGGATGAAAACGCCGTCGGCGGGCCGACCGCCCCCGACCCGGGTTCCGAGGGCCGAAGTCACTGAATCCGCGGGGCCAACAAATCGGCGTTTTCGAAGGGCTCAGCGGGCCGGCGAACTGCGGGTGCCGTAGTTTCAGGCTGAGCGGCTTCACTTTGGTTGGGGCGTGCCAAATGGTCCGCTTCGGACTAAACTAAACGGAGGAGTGCACCGATAAGAGAAGTGATGACCAGAGTTCCGCATCCCATCCCTTACCAGGGCAGCAAGCGCCTTTTGGCAAAGGTGATCCTCGACCACGTGCCGGGCGGCATTCGCTGCTTGGTTGAACCTTTTGCGGGATCGGCTGCCACAACGCTCGCGGCTGCAAGCAGGCGGTTGGCAGAGCGCTACTGGATTGGCGATTCGTTGGGACCGCTCGTCGAGATCTGGAAAAACATCATAGAGCGCCCGCTCGAATTTGCTGACGACTACGAACGGATCTGGGAGGCACAGAGGTCTGATCCCCGGACCCATTACCTCTCTGTTCGGCGGCAGTTCAACGAGGAACGCCAACCGGCGCAACTCCTATACCTCTTGGCCCGGTGCGTCAAGAATGCGGTTCGTTTTAGTTCAAGCGGAGAGTTCAACCAATCTGCTGACCACCGGCGAAGCGGAATGCACCCCAAGAAGATGCGCCACGAAATCCGGGGCGCTAGCGCTCTCCTTCGCGGTAAGACGGAGGCGTTAAGCGGTGACTACCAAGGGCTGTTGGAGCAGGCGACCGCGAATGATCTGGTCTACATGGACCCTCCCTATCAGGGGGTCAGTGACGCCCGCGACCCTCGATATTTTCAGCAGCTAGATTTTGATCGTCTGATGGCCAGTCTGGATCGTCTCAACATTAAGAATGTGCCGTTTCTGTTAAGCTTTGATGGCACTTGTGGAACCCGCACCTACGGAAAACCCTTGCCAGAGGAACTGCACCTGAGGCGTGTTCTCATCCACACCGGAAAGAGTTCACAGGCTACCTTGAACGGAGAAGACGCTGAGACCGTGGAGTCCCTTTATGTCTCGCCTGCAATTCGTAAGAACGGAAGCCTCTACTACAGCGTTGCTGCATCCGAAGTGGAGGATAGGCAACTGAGCTTGCTCGCGTGAAAACCGTCACTTCGCTGCCAGCCGCTTCAGATATTCAGCAAGCGTTAGGTTCAGCGCTTGGGCCCTTCCTCGTGCGACCTCATAGGACTTGATTTCTTCGCCAGACCAGACCACAACCTCTCTCTTGACCGCCTGCTGCGCGACGTGTGCGTACTCCTCCGGCGATGCCCAATAGCAGGCGTGGCAGGTACCCGGGTCTTTCAATTCCTGCCAGTTCTTGCAGTGTTCACATGACCACGACTTGCTGCGTTGGCAGGAGCCGCAGATCATCAGAAAGCCACCTTCGTCCGTCATTGGAGAAGCAGCTTCTCCAGCAACTTCGTAGGGCACGCGATGGTCAATCTGGAGATATCGAATCTCATAAGCCTGGCCGCAGATTCCGCACCGCCCCAACTGCCGGGCGTACAGTGATGCTTTCAGTTTCTTTGCGAAAATCTGGCGCCCACCCAGCTTGTTATTCTCGATCTTCGTTGGATCGCCAAAACGGTAAGCAGCAATAGTTCGGCCGTCCGACCCTTCTACGGAAAAGGTCTCCAGCGGAATTCCTTCCTCCCTGACATCGCGTGCCGCTCGTGGCGGATGATTGTAGCCGTACTTCGTTTTGAGATCCTCGGTCGTGATGAACCCATGCTTCAGGATGTGATCAATCACGGTCCGGGCACGTTTTGCGGTGACCGATTCGATCGCGGCGAGGAGATCAGGTGATAGCCCACTCATTGAGTTGTAGGGTGCAAGTTGGCACGAATGGCCATGGTACAACCGCATCCGATACAACTGCAATGGCAACCGAGGTTCGAACGGGACTGCCCGCGCCCAACACAGCGCCGCCCGTCAGCGCGATCGGCCAAGACCGGCCGGCGGCCCGCTATCGCTTCGCTCTCTGAATCGTGATCGGGTAGTCGCGGTGGCCGTCGCCGGCGACGGTCCAGCGCACGCGGTAGTGGCCCGGCGGAAACGCCTTTCCGTTGGACGGATTCTTTCCGTCAAAGCCGAAGTAGAAGATTCCTTCGAGGCCGTCGTGGCCGCCGTGTCGCTGGCCCTGGAAGAGCGTCGCCAGCTTGGTCTCTCCGTCCGGAGAATACAAGGCCACTTCCAGATTGCCGGGCTCGATCAGTTTGCAGATGAGCACCGACTTCTGGCCGGAGGCAAAAATGCTCGGCAGCGCGGCCGCCATCGTGACCGTTCGCACGTTGCCCAGCGGGAAACGCGCGTACACATGGGGAACCTCTACCTTGCCCCGGACATCCCGCCGCTGGTAGCTGGGAGGCGTTTTGGCGGTCACGTTCCGGAAATACTCAGCCTGGATTCCCTGCTGGTTGGCCATCTCGGCCGCAAAAAGCCCCCGCACTACGCCGTCAACCTGCGCGAGCGCGTCCCATAATTCACCGGCTTGCTTGGCAAGGACGCCGGTATAACTCCGCGTCGGTAAATGATAGGCCGCCGGCGTCAGGGCGCCTTTCAGGTCCGCGTTCGAATTGGCGAATAGCGGCTTTTGCTTGTCGCCGTTCCACATCACTTTCAGATTGGTGTTGACGATGCCGCGGATGTCGTCCTCGGTGAACACGATCCCTCCGTTGTAGGCCTTGAGAATGTTGACCACCTCGCCGGACTGGTAGTTCCGCTCCGGATGCACGTTAATCCAATGCCTCGTCGGCGGGGTTCCGGCGGACAGGTCCCACTGCCCGCCCGGTTCCCAATAGTTCCAGTGGTATTCGTCCTTGTACCTTTGCATGCGGCTCTTCATGTAGCCGAAAATCTTCTCCGCCCGCTGCTTGTACTTTTCTTCTCCGGTGACCTGCCAGATCCGGAGCGCCACGACCCCGATGTCGATCTCCTTGTTGAAGGGCAGGGTCATACCGGATGAGGTGCAATCCGCCTTGGGTGTCCAGTTCTTGTACTCGCCGGGCATCCCAAACTTGTTCCACTGCACGTACACGCCGTAGGGCCCGTCCTCGTGCCAGGTTCCGCGCGCGTCCCACTTCTCGAAGAAATCCCGCCTGGCCAGTTCCGCGTACTGCCGCGCCTTGGCGCCGTACTTCGCCTTGAGCTTGGGATCGCGCACGGCCGCATAGGCGAAGTCCAGGATTCCGTCGAATATGACCGCATCGCCGACGTGATCATCGGCCCAGTATTTGTAGTTGTCCTCGAACGGCCCGATCCATCCCTTGTAGCCGTCCGGCCCCTCGGCCATTTTTGCGATCAAGGCATCGTAGTACTTCACGCCCCAATCCAGGAAGACGGTATTCCCGGTCGCCTCATAGCCTTCCAGGAAGCGCCCCATATTGAAGACCGCATGCCAGGCGAAGTCCTCTCCGGTGTAATCCGGTTTCCAATACGGGTCGCGCATCCGATCGTTGTAGATCCCCTCAGCCGCTTGAGCGGCCGGGCTCTCCTGAGCCGGCGCCGCTTTCGCCGCCCAGCCTCCGGCCAAAACCATGGCCATTACGATTGCCGTTCGCATATTCCGAATCCTTCCGCTATCGCTTCGCTCGCAGAATGGTGATCGGGTATTCGCGGTACCCGTCGCCGGCGACGGTCCAGCGCACCCGGTAGTCGCCCGGCCGGAACGCCTTTCCGTTGGACGGATCCTTTCCCTCGAACGGGAAGTAGAAGATTCCTTCGAGGCCGTCGGGGCCGCCCTGTCTTTGGCCCTGGAAGAGCGTCGCCAGCTTTTTCTCTCCGTCGGGCGAATACAAGGCCACCTCCAGGTTGCCGGGCTCGATCAATTTGCAGATGAGCACCGACTTCCGGCCGGAGGCAAAGATGCTGGGCAGCGCCGCGCCCATCTGCACGGTCCGCACGTTGCCGAGCGGGAAGCGCGCGTATACCAGGGGAATCTCCACCTGGCCCTGCACATCCCGGCGCTGGTAACTCGGCGGCGTCCTGGCCGTGACGTTCCGGAAGTACTCAGTCCGCATCCCCTGCCCCTGCCCTTGCCCTTGCCTCGCGTCCATGCGCGCGGCGGCGATCCCCCGCGCCACGCCATCGACCTGCGCCAACGCTCCCCACAAGTCGCCGGCGTGCTTGCCGGCATACGCCGCCGGTGTCATCGGGCCCAGCAAATCCGCGTTCGAGTTGGCGAACAGCGGCTTACTCCCGTCCCCATTCCACATCATCTTCAAATTCGTGTTGACGATGCCCCGGATATCTTCTTCCGTGAAGACGATCCCCGCGTTGTATGCCTTGAGAATGTTGCTCACTTCGCCGGACTGATAGTTGCGCTCCGGGTGTACGCCGACCCAGTGGCGCGTAGGCGGCTGGCCGGCGCGCAGGTCCCACTGCCCGCCCGGCTCCCAGTAGTTCCAGTGGTATTCGTTCTTGTACCTCTGCATGCGGCTCTTCATGTAGCCGAAGAGTTTCTCCGAGCGCTGCTTGTACTTTTCTTCTCCGGTGATCTGCCAGATTCGAAGCGCCACCACCCCAACGTCGATCTCCTTGTTGAACGGCAGCGTCAAGTGGGACTGGCCGCCGCAGAGCGCATCCGTATTGACCGTCCAGTTCTTGTATTGTCCCGGCATCCCATACTTGTCCCAGCCGACATACACGCCGTACGGGCCGTCCTCGATCCAGGTTCCGCGCGCGTCCCATTTCTCGAAGAAATCCCGCTTGGCCAATTTCACGTACTGCTCGACTTTGGCCCCGTATTTCGCCTTGAGCTTGGGATCGCGCGCGACGGCATAGCCGAAGTCCAGAATCCCGTCGAACAGAATGGCATCGCCGACGTGATCGTCGGCCCAGTACTTGTCGTTGTACTCGAAGGGTCCGATCCATCCCTTGTACCCGTCCGGTCCCTCGGCCATCTTCGCGATCAACGCGTCGTAATACTTCACGCCCCAATCCAGGAAGACGGTGTCCCCGGTTGCCTCGTAGCCATCGAGGAAGCCCGACATGCCGCTAGCCGCGTGCCAGGCGAAGTCCTCTCCGGAATACTCCAGTTTCCAAAACGGGTCCTGCATCCTTTGGTTGTAGATCCGCTCAGCCGCTTGAGCGGCCTCGCTGTCCTGGGCCGGCGCCGCTTTCGCCGCCCAGCCTCCAGCCAACACCAGCGCCATCATGATCGCCGTTCGCATGTTCTTCATCCTTCCGTCGCCTCGCACCTCGTGCGCGATGGCTCTATCAAGTATAGAGAAAATGATGCGGGCGGCTACGGGCGGGAGTTTGAAGACACTACGGCATTGGTGGTGGGAAGACAGCTCTGCGCTGACCCGTGATAACGCGCTCCGGGCCCTGTATATGAGGAACCGTGGGGAATGCACATTGGTGGGGGATGCTTCTCGGGCCGTTGACCAAGGTTGGCTTCCGTGTTATCATCACCATGTGAATTAACATGGCCGTGTGAATTATCATGGCCATGTGAGACGGTGAATTCATGGCCATACCTCACCACGCCAAGCTGTCTGAAGCGGATTTCGAACGCCTTCTAGCCGGCGCATTCCGCCGAGTCTCGTGGCGCGTCCATCGCCCCAGTTCTGGGCGTGACGTGCAACCGGACCTGATCGTTGAAGGTAATGGGAAGAAATACCTGATCGAAGTCAAGAGATCTTCGGAGGGGCGCCGTGATCGACTGATTCCACTCCTCGCTCAAGCGATTCTCCAGGCCCAGGCGTATGCGCGGCTCTTTCCCGAGGCCACTGTTCCCGTCGCTGTCGTAGGCGCTGAACGTATTCCCCTCTCGGTCGCGGAGAACCTAAAGCAGTTCGCATCCCGGATTGCGCCGGAGATGGCGATTGGTGTGATGGACGCAGAGGGGCTCCGTGCCTTCGCGGGTCACGGGCTGGAGATGCTGAATGCGAACCCTTCTCGTTCCGCGCGCACCCGCGGAGTCGCACATCAGCGCCTTCCTCGTCTGTTCTCCGATCTCAACCAGTGGATGCTGAAGATCCTCCTAGCCCGGCTGATGCCGGAGGACCTCTTGTCCGCACCTCGGGAGAAATTCCGAAATGCATCGCAGCTGGCTCAGGCTGCGAATGTCTCAGTCATGAGCGCCTTCAGATTTGTTCGCCAACTCGCGAACGAAGGATTCCTTGAACAGCAGAAAGGCTACTTCGAAGTGGTCCGGATTCAGGAACTGATGCCGCGCTGGGTAGGCGCCAGCCGACACTCGGAACGCGAATTTCCGGTACGCTGGATCATCAAGAAGGGCCGGCATCAGCTCAACGCAACTCTAAAGGCGTACGCTTCCGAGCTCAGTGCGGTTGGATCGTCGGGATCGAAGGCTCGCGATGGCCGGAAAATGAATTCCCCCCCTCGGGCCTGCATTGGACTGTTTGCGGCGGCCGACGCACTTGGGTTAGGGTTCGTGCACGGCTTGCCTCCATATATCTATCTCGAAAGAGACGATGTAGATGTCCTGCAACGTCTTGGGCTGTCAGCCCAAGATGCGGAGCACACCCCGGACGCGTACATAAGGGTTCCTGACAACACCGAGGCCTTGTTCCGTCCAGCCGTTATGCGGGATGGCGTGCCGGTCTCGGACGTCCTGCAGGTTTGGCTCGATGTTTCTACGCATCCGTCACGAGGACGGGCGCAAGCGGATGAGATCAAGAGACGTGTTCTCAGACCTCTGTTCGCGAAGAAATGACATGGCCACCATCCCTGATCTTCCCGGTTTTGCGCGTCTCATCATCGCGTTGGATCCGTGGCTCGACCAGATCGTTATCATTGGCGGCTGGGCGCACACGCTTTACCGCCTCCATCCACGCGCGCAGAAGCTGGAATTCGCGCCCCTAATGACCCTCGACGCGGACATCGCCCTGCCACGCAAGCTGCCGAGGCGAGCGCCAGGAATCCGAGAGCTTCTGGTGGCAAATGGATTCCAGGAGGACTTCCGCGGGGACGATAAGCCACCGGCGACTCACTACCGGCTGAAGGACGAGGCCGGCGGCTTCTACGCAGAGTTCCTGACGCCCCTCGTAGGCGGCGACCTCACGCGATCTGGAAAGAGAAAAGCGACGGCGCAAGTCGCGGGTGTCACATCGCAGCAACTGCGGTACCTCGAGCTTCTGCTCCAACGTCCTTGGCTGGTGGAACTCGATCCCGGCGAGTTCCGAGTTCAGGAGCGAAAAGCTGTCCAGATAGCGAACCCTGTCAGTTTCCTGGCGCAGAAGCTGCTCATTTACAAGGGGCGGGATCAGGCCGACAGGGCAAAAGACATCCTGTACATCCACGACACCCTGCAGGTATTTGGGCCGCGGCTGCAGGAACTGAGGGACGAGTGGACCGGCCATGTCTTGCCTCAGATCCACTCGAATACCGCGAGAACGGTCGCCAAGGCATCTCAATGGCTTTTCGCCGAAATGAGCGATGCCATTCGTGAAGCGGCGATGATTGCCGTGGACAGGCGCCTCTCTCCAGAAGGGGTTCGCGAGAGTTGTTGCTATGGTCTGGAACAGATCTTCACGTAGGAGCCGGGTAATGCCGATCTCCGATCACAGCAGGCCGGACCGATTTTGGAATCCTTGCACCCATCCTGCTGCAGGCCAGAAGAGCCGGAGCGGGGCGTAGCGAAGCCTGATAGCGCACTTGACTGCGACGAGACGAGTTGCGGCCGGTTCGTCGATCTGCCCGGGCAAGGAGCGGCATGAAGTTCAAGCGCTTACGGGGTGCGCCGCCGAACAATCCCGAAGTTCAAGCTGCGCAGTTTCGCGGAGCAGTTTCGCAAGCAGTTTCGCTTGCCTCCTCAAACCTATTTGGAGAGAACCGGATCTATAATCTCGATATGATTATTCCTGACGCTCAATCGATGGGAAGGCGTCCGGATCAACTTACACCCTGCCCGGATATCTCCTGCTCGGAGCGATCGTTTTTCTGCTCGGCACGATTATTGTGGCTGGAGGACTTTGAGCCGTGAAGCATCACGTGTCCGACGAGTCCCTTGTTAAGCGGGGTGGTTTAACGCTTAATACAAAGGGGCTCTTTGGCTGGGTGATCAAGCAAAGTCGGCGATTCGAGCGTAAGGAGGTGTTCTGGTGGACTATAGGTGCCCGTCTACGGGCATCCCGTCGGAGCCGCCCGTCACATGTTCAGCGCCGGCACAACCACGCGCTGGCTGAACGTTCTGCGAAGCCAGCCCGGAGTGTCCGCGGATTCTTTCTATCGCTTCGCTCGCTGAATCGTGATTGGGAATTCCCGGTAGCCGTCGCCGGCGACGGTCCAGCGGACCCGGTAGGCGCCCGGCGGGAACGGCTTCCCGTTGGAGGGGTCCCTCCCGTCGAACGCGAAGTAGAAGACTCCTTCGAGGCCGTCGGCGCCGCCCTTTTCCTTGCCCTGGTGCAGCGTGGCGAGCTTCGTCTCTCCATCCGCGGAATACAACGCCACTTCCAGGCCGCCGGGCTCGATCAGCTTCGAGATGAGCACCGACTTCTGGCCCGCGGCGAAGGTGCTGGGCATCGCCGCGGCCATCTGCACGGTCCGCACGTTGCCGAGCGGGAACCGCGCGTATACCTGGGGAATCTCCACCTGGCCCCGCACATCCCGGCGCTGGTAGCCCGGAGGCGTCCTGGCCGTGACGTTCTCGAAATATTCAGCGGCGATCCCCTGCCCGTCTGCCATGCGGCCGGCATACAGTTCCCGCGCCGTGGCGTCAACCTGCGCCAACGCCCCCCACAACTCGCCGGCGTGCGTGCCGGCATACGCCGCCGGCGTCAGCGCGCCCTTCAAGTCCGCGTTCGAATTGGCGAATCGCGGCTTCTGCTCGTCGCCATTCCACATCATTTTCAAATTCGTGTTGACGATGCCCTGAATGTCCGCCTCCGTGAAGACGATCCCCGCATTGTATGCCTTGAGAATGTTGACCACCTCGCCGGACTGGTAGTTCCGCTCCGGGTGTACGCCAATCCAATGAATCGGCTGCTTGCCCCCGGGCAGGTCCCACTGTCCGCCCGGCTCCCAGTAGTTCCAATGCAGCTCGTCCTTGTACCACTGCATGCGGCTCTTCATGAAGCCGAAGAGCTTCTCCGCCCGCTGCCGGTACTTTTCCTCTCCGGTGATCTGCCAGATCCGGAGCGCCACCACTCCAACGTCGATCTGCTTGTTGAAAGGCAGGGTCCATTCGGAATTGGCGGCGTAATCCGCTTTGAGCGTCCAGTTCTTGTACTGCCCCGGCACGCCAAACTTATCCCACTGCACGTAGACGCCATAGGGGCCGTCCTCGTGCCAGGTTCCGCGCGCGTCCCACTTCTCGAAGAAATCCCGCCTGGCGAGGTTCACGTACTGCTCGACTTTGGCCCCGTATTTCGCCTTGAGCTTGGGATCGCGCACGACCGCATAGCCGAAGTCCAGGATGCCACCGAACAGAATGGCATCGCCGACGTGACAGTCGCACCAATACTTGCCGTTGTAGATGAACGGCCCGATCCATCCCTTGTACCCGTCCGGGCCCTGGGCCATCTTCGCGATGACCGCATCGTAGTACTTCACGCCCCAATCCAGGAAGACGGTGTCGCCGGTCGCCTCATAGCCGTCGAGGAAGCCCGATATGCCGTTGGCCGCGTGCCAGGCGAACTCCTCCCCCGAATACTCGAGTTTCCAAAACGGGTCCCGCATCCTTTGGTCGTAGAGCCGCTCGGCCCTCGCGGCCCGAATATCCTGAGCCGCGGCCATTTTCGCCGCGCAGCCTCCGGCCACGAGCATGCCCGCCAGGATTGCCATTCGCAGGTTTGTCATTGGATCACGATTCCCCTTTGCTCGAGCAACTCGCCGGTATACCGGTACAGGTCGAGCAGGCTCTTGCGATATTGAATGGATTGGCTCACCAGTGCGGACTCCGCATTGACCAGATCCGTCTGCGCGACCAGCACGAAATACATGACGTTGGTGCCCAGGTCGTACTTTTTCTGTTCCGCCTCCACCTGCTTTTTGGAGAAATCGGCCGCGATCTTGGCGAGCTTCACGCCGGCCTTGGCGGACTCGAGATTGTTGATTGCGGTGAGCACGTCCAGACGGATCTGCTCGACGGCACGGCGCTCGCGGAGCGCATCCAGCCGCTTCCCGACCAGCGAATCCGCCAGGTCGGCCGTGGCGCGGCGGTCGCGAATCGGGAATTGCAGCGTGAGGCCCAGTTGATAGACGGGCACGCCCAGGCCGAACATCTGGGTGAGGGCGTCGCCGAATCCGCCCGGAACGGTGCTCACGATCTGCGACTGTCCGAACACGTCCGCGCGCTGATAACTAATGCCGCCGAGGCCCTGCGAGGTGTATCCGCCCGTGAGCTCGAGGTCCGGGCGAAGCGCGTTGGTGGCGGACTTGATGCCCAGCTCATCGATGTCGAGCGACTGGCGGACCGACTTCAAGTCCGGGCGCAACCGCAGCGCCTTCTCCACCGCGCCTTCCACATCCGTGGCAGGCTCTTCGAACGGAGGCATTACGGTCTCGGTGAGCACGACCGGCAACTTGCGAATGTCCGGGTCCAGGCTCGCGCCCATCAGCCTGCGCAGTATGTCCTCGCGCTGAGCCAGCGCGTAGCGCTGCTCGGACACGGCGATCTCGGCGGTCGCGTACTGCTGCTGCGGACGGTAGATGTCCAACGGCGACATGGCGCCGAGCTCCAGCTCGCGCTGGGAACGCTTGAGCGCGGCGGCATTGAGCTTCAGGTATTCTTCCTGTACGCGGAGACTCTCGCGGCTGTCGATCACATCCCAATAGGCGCCCTCCGCCTGCTGGAGCAACTGGAGCAACTGGTCGCGAAAATCGTATTCGCTTTTGCGCACCTGGCTGCGGGCGATCATGATCGGCAGCCTGGTAATGTAAGCGCCGCGGTTGCGAATGAGCGGCTGCGTGAAGCCGACGTTTAACGCGGCCGTCAAGGACGGGTTTACGGTGGCGAACGCGTCATTGGAGGAGTACTTGGCGCCGTTGAAGCCCGCCGTGAACTGCGTCCCGGTGGCAAGCGTTTGTGTGTAGCCGAAAGTCGAAACCTGGTCCAGGCTGTTGAGCAGGCTGGCTCCGGCGAGCGCGCTGGTGGAGGGAGTTTTTTCGCGGGTCGTGCTGAAAGAACCGAGGAACGACGGATCGAAAATGCCGAACTGGCGCGTCACGTTGTTGCGGTACGTGTCGAGCGACACGCGCTGGATCTGGATGTCGGTGTTGTTCGCCATGACCAGCTCCAGATAGGAGCGGAGGGACAACTCGAGTTTGCCATCCACTACGAAGTCTTCGAGGTGCGAGGCCGGCTGGAGCTCGATACGCGTCCGCGGCGTCAGGAGATGCTGGCGGAAATACGATGCCGAGGGGAACGTGGGCGCGTCTCCAGCCAGCAGCGGCGCCGCCGTGACCCACAGAGCGCAGAGAATGCCGAAAGAAAACCTACTCATAACGAATCGCCTCAATAGGATCGAGCTTGGCAGCCTGGACCGCGGGATAAATTCCAAACAGGAGACCGATGGAGACCGATACGCCGAAAGCCACGGCCACCGAGGCAGCCGTGACTTCGGTCGACCACCCCGCGAGCGCCGCGATCACGCGCGAGAGGCTGAAGCCGAAAGCCAGGCCGATCAAGCCTCCGGCAATCGAGATCAGAACCGCTTCGGTGAGGAACTGGCGAACGATATCGCTCTGCCGCGCGCCGATCGCGCGGCGCACGCCGATCTCGCGCGTACGCTCGAGAACGGTCGCTAGCATGATGTTCATGATTCCGATGCCGCCGACCAGCAGCGAGATCCCGGCTATGCAGATCATGACGATCGAGAAGATCATCTGGGTCTGCTGGCGCTGCTTGAGCAGACCGGCCGGAACCACGATCGTAAAGTCGCCGGCGTCCTTGTGCGTGGCCGCGAGAATCGCGCTCACGACGTTCGCGGTTTCGATCGAATCGGTCCCGCTGGCGACCTTCATATAGATGCCGTCGATCTCGTCTTTCAGGTAGCTGGTGTTGTCCTCAAACCGGCGCATCACCGTATTGAGCGGCGCAATGATCATGTTGTTGCGGTTGGCTGACTCCATTCCCTCCTGATCGGTGTCGGCGGTGGCCTGCTCGGCCAGGATTCCGATTACTTGAAGCCACAGGTCGTTCACCTTGATGTACTTGCCGATGGCGTCGTCGAATCCGAGCAGGTTGACCTTGGCCGTCTCGCCCAGGACGCAAACCGGCGCCGAGCGCTCGTTGTCGTCCTCGTTGAAGAAGCGCCCGGCCAGGAGTTTGAGGCTGCCGATTTCGGCGAAGTTCGGCAGCACGCCGATCAACAGGGGCAGTTCCTGGCTGGTCTTGGGGAGGACCTTCTGCGGCTTGAATCGCTTGCGCGGCGTGAGCGCTTCGAGGCCCGGAACGTTCTCCGAGATGGCGCGATAATCGCGGAAGGTGAGGCCCTGCGAGACCGCGCGGCGCGCCTGCAACTCATTCGCATCGGAGGCTTCCTTGGCCTCGACGATGATGTTGTTCACGCCGAGAAGATCGATGTAACTGATCATCTCCTTCTGCGCGCCCGCGGTGATCGAAAGCATCGCGACCACGGCGCCGACCCCGAAGATCATGCCGAGCATCGTCAGCATGCTGCGGAGCTTGTGAACCAGGAGGCTCGAGAGCCCCATGTAAAGCTCGGGGAGATAGCCGGTGATTCCCGTCATGACTGGTTGCCTCCGGAGCCGCCGGCCGCGGGGGCGGGCATCGCGCCGGACTTGCCGCCCGAATTGCCTTTCTTGCCGCGCTTGTTGGGATCGCTCAGGGCGACCTGTTCGCCGGGCGCCAGGCCTTCGGACACCACCAGCACCGACTCGCTGCGCTTGAGCGGCGTGATTCGACGCTCGTCAAAGCGGCTGCCGTGCTTCACGTAGACGATCGGGTTTCCGTCCTTCTCGAACACCGCTTCGAGGGGGATGTGAATTGCGTTCGGCACTTTCTCGACGATGATCTCGACATCCGTGAGAAGCCCCGGACGGAGCAGGGCATCGAGCTGATTGCCTGCCTCGGGCGGAGAGGGCAGCTCCGCGCGATCGAGGTCCTCATCGCTGAACTGCTGGTAGGAGGCGACGGGCGCGGGCACTTCGGGAGGCACGCCCGCCGGCGCTTCCGCCGCTTCGGGTACAACGGGTTGTTTTCGATTCCGCTCCGCCGTCGCGAGGACCCTGGCGATTTGTTCGGGACGCGCGCCCAGGCCGGACATCAGCTCCTTCATATCCACGGAAAAGACGACATCGAACTTCTTGGCGACATCGCCCGACCACACATTCGCGCTTGCGGTGCCGCTCAGGCTCTTGATCCGGGCGTGGAAACGCTTCTGGGGCACCGCGTCGAGCTGGATCGTAGCGTCCTGCCCTTCCCGCAAGTTCGCGCGATCCACCTCGCCCACTTTCGCCGAGACTTCGAGTTCCGAGAGGTCGAGCACGTCGGCCACCGGCGTGCCGGGATACACCTGGTCGCCTTCGCGCAGATCCGGAAGCTGCATGCCGCGGAAATACATTCCGCCCGAACGGCTCTGGCGGATGGCCACCAGGCCGGACATCGGAGCGAGCAGCTTCACCTGGCTCAGACGCAGCTTCTCGCGCTCGAATTCCAGGAGCGCTCTGTTCCTGTTTTCGTGCAGCACGGCGAGTTCCGCCGAGGACTGCTCGTGGCGGGACTGGACGTCGCTTTCGAGCTCGGCCAGGCGCCGCTTTGCTTCTTCGAGGTTGAGCTTGTTCTTGGTGGCGTCGATCGAGGAGAGCAGCTCGTTGCGCCCGACTTCAAGTTCGGCGCGGCGCACGGCATAGCGCGCGTGCAGCAGCTCGACCTGGTCCTGGTTGTTGCGGATCTCGAGCTCGGCCTGGGACTTCTTGATTTGCTCGTCGAGCTGCTCGAGCTCGAGCTTTTTCTCATCCAGCCGAGAGCGCACCTCGGAGTCGTCGAACTCCACGACCAGGTCCTTCTCCCGCGCGAACGAGCCCAGCGGAGCGAGCTTCGTGATTTGCACGGTGCCGAACAGGTTGGGGGCGATCAACATGACGGACCGCACGGCGCGCAGCTCGCCGCGGGTGTAGCTCCGGATGATCACGTCGCCCCGCCGCACGGCCGTGGTCGGTATGACTTGTTCCTTCTGCCCGAACAGCCGGACGAGACGATAGCCGCCCCACGCGGCAAACGCGGCCGCGATCGACAGGACGGAAACTCGAAGGATGACTTTCTTCATCGTTGGCGCACGGACGGACCTCACAGCTTTTTGGCTCTCCTGGCGGCCTCGTATGGATTCTCGAGCGTGACCACGTCGCCTTCCTTCAAACCCTTCCGGACCACGATGTCATTGTCATTCCGCTTGCCGACTTGGATGGGCCGCAGCGAGAAACCCAGGGCCTTTTGCACCCACACCGCGGGCTTTCCGTCATGGGAGAAACTTGCTTTGACCGGAATCAGCAAAGCCCGCGGTTGACGCTCGAGGATGATCTCCGCGGTGGCGCTCATTCCGGGCCGCAAGCGAGGATCGAGATTCTTCAGTGTCGCGTAAGCCGGAAAGATCTTCTCCGGAGAATTGAGCCGCGCGAAGTTGAGCGTGGCGATCGGGCTGATCCAATCCAGGGCCGCAAGGAACTCCTGGTCCGCGATCGCGTCCACGTGGACGCGGACCTTCTGTCCAAGCTGCGTCTTGCCGCGCTCGACTTCATCGAGCTTCAGCTCGATGCGCATGCTCGACAGATCGGGGATCTCGGCGATGGCCGCGCCGGTCCAGGCGCTGTCGCCTTCCTTGAAAGGCGGGGGCATCGAGCCGAACGAGCCGCCCGCGCGGAAATTCGGCAGAATATTGACGATGCCGTCGTTGGGCGCGCGGACCACCATGTTCGCGAGGTAGCCTTTGGCGCGCCGCACGTCGCGCACGGCCTTGTCCTTGCTTTCATCGAGCCGCAGCAAGTCCGACTTTTCCGCCACCTTGTGCGCCTTGGCCGCGGCCTCGACCTGGCTCAGGTCGCCTTCGGCGACGCCGACATCAATGCGGTTCTTGGCGCCCTCGATCTCGGAAAGGATTTCGGCCTTGCCCGCGTCGAGCTTGGCGCGGTCCACGTTGTAGCCGGCCTGCATCCGGTTCATCGCGTCCATCTCGTCGGTGATCCGGTTGGACGCCTTGGTCTCGACGATCTGGCTATCCGCGGTGCGGACGGCGGTCGAGCGCTCGAGATAGGTCTGCTCCTGCTGGGCGGTGTCGAACTCCACGACGACGTCGCCCTTCTTGACGGGCTTGCCGGCCTCGGCGAGCTTCACGATGCGCGGGCTGGGAACCTGCGGCGCGCTGAGGATCACGGACTTCGTGCTGCGGATCTCACCACGGCTGAGGATACTGATGATAAACTCCGCCCGGCGTACCCTTGCTGTTGCGACCACCACTTCCTTTGTCCCGGCGTAGCGCCACGCGACGTACGCGCCGGCGCCGGCGATGACCAGTCCGACGGCCAGCGTAATCGTCTTCTTCTTCCGGGAGGAAGCCGTGTTTCCAAGGCCTGGTTTCATCGGTTCTCCCGTGGGGGCCGTTCGGCGGCGATCACTTCTCCCGGCCGCAAGCCGGAACGGACCACGGCGGCAACGTTGTTGGCCAGGCCGATTTCCACCTCGCGCCGCTCCCAGCCGCGTTGGTTCTCGACGAACACGCAGGCCGGGCCGCCCGGCGCGTCCCTGAAAATTCCCTCGAGCGGCGCGAGGACGGCGGAGGGCTCGGCGCGCAGGATGACGTCGACGGCGACGGAGAGATCGGGAATCACACGCGGGTCCAGCTTCTCGAGCTTCAGCACGACCGGAACTTCCTTGACGTAGCTGATCCGGAAGCCGCCGGTGTTCGGCATCGCGCCAATAGAATACACCCGCGCCGGCAGTTCCAGATCAGGATACGCGTCGAACCGCACCCGGGCCGCAGAGCCGACGCGAATCGTCTCGATATCGGCTTGGTTCACGGTTGCCGCGATAATCATCGAGCGGGGATCGACAACTTTCACGAACATCATGCCGGAGTACAACTCATCGCCAGCCTGGATCTGGCCGAATTCGCCACCGCGCCAGGTGCTGCTCATGACGGTGGTGCCGTCGATCGGAGCGCGCACCAGCATGCGCTCGGCGTTTCTTTCCGCGCGGCTGAGCTCGATTTTCGCGTGTTCGTGCTCGAGCGTGTTGAGGCGCCACTCGGCGCTTGCGGAGTCGTCCTTGGGCTTCACTTCGCTGAGCAGTTCCTGGTAGCGCGCGGCGGCCTCCTGCTCCGCCAGCTTGAGCTGCTCGGCAACGATGGCGGATTGCACGGGGATGGTTTTCAAGTCGTAGCGGGCTTTGTCGAGGTCGGCCTTGGCCGCCTCGATGGATGCCCGGTGGGCCTTCTTTTCGACGTCCAGGGTTTGCCGGAGGGTTTTCAATCCGTTCTCGAGATCGGTCACGCTGGCGCGGAAGTCGTCGAGGCGCACGAGCTGGTACTGGCGATCGAGCTCCGCGACCACCTGCCCTTTTTTCACGTGCGACCCCGGAGGAACGACCGTCTGAAGGAACACGTGCCAGCCATCGCCGCTGGTATCGGTGCTGGTGCCGATCGCCGGCGGCCCGTTGGCGCCGCCGGGAAGCTGTGATGCGGTCGATCCCAGGTCCGCGTCGCTGGCGAGCGGAGGCCGCGCGCTCGAAGAACCGCTGCTGGAACTGCCGCCTCCGCTGGCGGGAGTGCTGAAGCGATTCAACGCGGTGGCAAGCGAGGTCCCGCCCGCAGCGGTATTCGAGTTGGAAGTGACCGCCGGGGCAGCGGCGGGGGCCGTTGACGAATCCGTCGCGGAACCGGCCGAAGCGTCGCTTCCGGAACTGGGAGCCGCTGTCGTGGAAGAGGATGAGCTGGTCTGCCCGGAAGGCCGGAAAGTCGGAGTGCTCGAAATGGCGGCTGTGCTCGCGCGGGCCGCGGAGGGCAGCGCCGTGCTCGGGCCGCGCCGGGTGCCGCGCAGTTGAGGGACCAGAAGGCCGCGATAGCGCTCCGGAGCCGTGGTGCCGGTGAGGCGGATGGTGCGTTCGAGAGGACCGGAGACGACCCGCACGGTTCGGATGGGCCCGCGCTGGGCGGAGCCGGATGGCTTTGAACCGGATCCGGCCGCATCGAGCAGCCAGCCGGCGCAAGCCGCCGCGGCGGCCAGGGCCAGCGCCGTCCACCACCAGCGCCGGCGGTTCCGGCGCGCGCCGGGTTTTGAATTGCAGGAGGGCATCGCGAATCTACCGGGCGCGGCACCACTCACTGCCTGCACCGGAAGGGGGCCTTTACCTTCTTCAAGGATTAAAGACGATGATATCCTGTCCGAGGTTAGCGCGCGAGGGACAAGTTCGTTCGGGGTGCACGACACGGAAGTGATCGATTCGTGGAACCATCAACCAAACGGTCAAATCCGAGCGTAGGGATACGTCAAGCTGAGCCGCGACTGTAAAGGAGCGGTTACGGAAACGCCCGCTATGAGGTACTTTATGACTTTCGCTTGTTATGGGGTCCATTTGCACGGCCATGAATCCGGTTCCGTGGACCGGCGCCACAATGTGCCCGGAAGCCGGTTGGCGGAAGCGAATCCGGAGCGCGCCGCTGTGAAACGCCAACCGATGGACCAGGCGCCCGATTGCCTCGACAGGGACCGCCGGGCGGCTGTACTCGATGCTCTGCGCGAGGTTTGTTTCGACCGCGGTTGGAATCTCTGGGCGGCACATGTGCGAACCAATCACGTGCATGTGGTCGTGGAAGCAGGCGTAGGTCCCGAGAAAGTCATGAACGCTTTCAAATCCTATGCCAGCCGCGGTCTGAACCGCCTGGAGATCGACGGAGGGGATCGAAAGCGATGGGCGCGCCATGGGAGCACGCGATGGCTGTGGAAAGATGAGGACGTCCAGGAGGCTATCCGGTACGCCGTCTCGGGGCAAGGCGAACCAATGGAGGTTCACCCAACAGACGGGCGGTAGGCCGCCGCTCCTTTACAGTCGCGGCTCGGTAAGCACAGTCGCGGCTCGGTAAGCACGGTCGCGGCTCGGTAAGCACAGTCGCGGCTCGGTAAGCTTCCATCGGCTCCACTTGTATGTCGCGCACCCGCTGGTTCGCCAAGCGGCGGCACGAGTGCCGATGCGGCAAAACACGAGTGCTTGCACCACGTTGAGAACGTGGGCCGCGGCGTCTAGCCGCTCATGGCGGCGAGGAATTCGGCGTTGCTGCGGGTCTTGCCGAGCTTGTCGAGCAGCAGTTCCATCGCCTCGACCTGCGATAGCGGCGACAATACCTTGCGGAGCACCCAGACCCGGTTCAACTCCTCCCGGGGCTGCAGCAACTCCTCCTTGCGGGTGCCGCTCTTGTTGATGTCGATGGCGGGAAAGACGCGCTTGTCGACCAGCTTGCGGTCGAGGTGGATCTCCATGTTGCCGGTGCCCTTGAATTCCTCGAAAATCACGTCGTCCATGCGGCTGCCGGTATCGATCAGGGCGGTCGCGATGATGGTCAGCGATCCACCCTCCTCGATGTTGCGCGCGGCGCCGAAGAAGCGCTTCGGGCGCTGGAGCGCGTTGGAGTCCACGCCGCCCGAAAGCACCTTGCCGGAGGGCGGAACGATGGTGTTGTAAGCGCGCGCCAGACGCGTGATCGAGTCCAGCAGGATGACCACGTCGCGCTTGTGCTCGACCAGGCGCTTGGCCTTCTCGATGACCATTTCGGCGACCTGCACGTGGCGCGCCGCCGGCTCGTCGAAAGTCGAGCTGATCACCTCGCCGCGGACCGAGCGTTGCATGTCGGTGACTTCCTCGGGCCGCTCGTCGATCAGCAGGACGATGAGGATGATCTCCGGGTGGTTGGTGGTAATGGAATTCGCGATGCTCTGCAGCAGCATGGTCTTGCCGGTTCGGGGCGGCGAGACGATCAGGCCGCGCTGGCCTTTGCCGAGCGGAGTCATCAGGTCCATCACGCGGCCGGAATAGCCTTCCTTGGCCGTCTCGAGCTTCACCCGGGAGTTCGGATACAGGGGCGTCAAGTTGTCGAAGAAGATCTTGTTGCGAGCTTCCTCGGGCGGCTCGAAGTTGATGGCGTCCACTTTGATCAGCGCGAAGTAGCGCTCGCCTTCCTTCGGTGGACGGATCTGGCCCGAAATGGTGTCGCCGGTCCGGAGATCGAAGCGGCGGATCTGGGAGGGCGAGACATAGACGTCGTCCGGACCCGGCAGGTAGTTGTACTCCGGCGCGCGCAGGAAGCCGAATCCATCGGGGAGGCATTCGAGCACTCCTTCGGAGAAGATCAGGCCGCTCTTTTCAGCCTGCGCCTGGAGGATCTTGAAGATCAGCTCCTGCTTGCGCAGGCCGGAGACGCCGGCGAGGCCGAGGTCCTTGGCGATATTGTTGAGCTGCTGGATGCTCATGTCCTTGAGAGCCACCAGGTCCAGCGTAGCCGCGGCCTGCGCCTGGGGCGAGCCATTCCTCGGCTGCGGCGAATTGCCGCCCGGACCCGAATTTCGCCCTTTGCGGGCGCCCGGTTGCGGAGGAGGCGCGACGGCGGGAGGCGCTTGAGGGGCTTGCGCCTGGGGCTTTTCCTCCTGCGTTGGGGCAGGATTTACGGTCTGTTCTGGGTTGTCCATATTGCTTGCCAAATCTCCCTTACTCCCCGGCCGGTGATGGCCGAGAACGGTACTGGTTGTCCGCCGTGGAGGTGATGGCGGATGGCTTCCAGCCCGCGATTTTCTTCGGATTGGTTCTTCAGTTTGTCCATCTTAGTGGCGACAACCAAATGCCGCCGGTTGTGGAACTCCAGCCAGCGCTTGAGTTCCAGGTCCTTTTCCATCCAGCCGCGACGGACGTCGACGAGCAGGATGGAGAGCGCCAGCGTCGTGCGGCGCAACAGATACGCCTCGATCAGCTCCCGCCAGCTTGCGGCCGTCTGCTTGGAAGCACGGGCGAAGCCGTAGCCGGGCAGATCGACCAGGCAGAGGCGCCCGTCCACACGATAGAAATGAATCAGTCTCGTGCAGCCGGGTTTTCTGCTGGTGCGCGCCAACTGCCTGCCTCCGAGCAGGCAGTTCAGCAGGCTGGACTTGCCCACATTACTCCTGCCAAGGAAAGCCACTTCCGGCAGTTGCTCGGGCGGGAACTGCTCCCGGCGGGCTGCTCCAATTATATACTGGGCGTCCAAGGTCGGCATGGGCCAAAACAAGGTTGGCCGCCGATGAACACGGATCAACGCCGATTGAAAAAAGGCAACTCATCGGCGTCCATCTGTGTTCATCGGCGGTTCGAAATCAACTGTCCTTAGTGCAGTTTCTCTTCGCTCGGGTGGGCGGCGATCTGCTCGACCGGCGCGCCCGCGGTGAGAGGCAAAGCCTCGATCTCCCGTTCGAGGGCGATTTTGAGCACCTCGTCCATCGACTGTACGAAGTGCAGCTTCATTTCCTTCCGGACCTGCTCCGGGATGTCGGGGATGTCCTTCTCGTTGTCCCGTGGAACAATCGCCTCCCGGATTCCGTGGCGGCGCGCGGCCAGGAGTTTTTCCTTCAGGCCGCCGATCGCGAGAACGCGGCCGCGCAACGTAATTTCCCCGGTCATCGCGATATCGCAGCGCACCGGAATCCTGGTCAGGGCGCTGACAATCGAGGTGGCCAGCGTGATGCCGGCCGAGGGCCCGTCCTTCGGGATCGCGCCCTCGGGGACGTGTACGTGAATATCGAGGTTCCTGTAAAAGTCGCGCGGCAGGCCGAGCAGGTGCGCGCGCGAGCGGATGTAGCTCATCGCGGCCTGGGCGGACTCCTGCATCACGTCGCCCAGCTTCCCGGTGGTGGTGAGCTTACCCTTGCCATCCATGATGGTGGCCTCGGTGGCCAGAATCTGGCCGCCCACCTCGGTCCAGGCCAGTCCTAACGCCGCCCCGATTTCATTGAACTTGTCGGCTTCGAGGTCGCGGAACTTCGCCGGCCCCAGGTACTCCGCGACCGAGGCGCCCTGGATGCGAGCGACCGCGGCTTCCGGTTTGACCGCCAGCTCGGGACCGGGCGTCTTCGCGGCCTCCGCGCCGGCTCTCTTCTTGTGATCCTTGTGATCCTTTCCGTCGGCGCCGAGTTCGTTCACAAAGCGCCGGGCCACTTTGCGGCAGATGTTGCCGATCTCCCGCTCGAGGTTCCGGACGCCGGCCTCGCGGGTATAGTACTGGACGATGTTCATCAGGCCTTCGTCGGTGAACGCGACCAGCTTCTCGCTCAGGCCGGTCTCCTTCATCTGTTTCCTGACGAGGAACCGTTTGGCGATTTCCAGCTTTTCGAGCTCCGTGTAGCCGGAGAGCCGGATGGTTTCCATGCGGTCCTGTAACGCCGGCGGAACGGTGTGCATTACGTTCGCGGTGGCGATGAAGAACACCTGGCTGAGATCGTACTCGACGTCCAGATAGTGATCCATGAACATGAAGTTCTGTTCCGGATCGAGAACCTCGAGCAGCGCCGCCGAGGGGTCGCCGCGGAAGTCCATCGACATCTTGTCCACTTCGTCGAGCATGAAGACGGGGTTCCGGGTTCCGGCCTTGCGCATCATCTGGAGGATCTGGCCGGGCAGGGCGCCGATATAGGTGCGGCGATGACCGCGGATTTCGGCCTCGTCGCGCACGCCGCCGAGGGAGAGACGGATGAACTTGCGGCCGGTGGCCTTGGCGATGGACATGCCGAGCGAGGTCTTGCCGACGCCGGGCGCGCCCACGAAGCACAGGATGGAGCCGCGCGGGTTCTTCACCAGCCGGCGGACGGCCAGGAACTCGAGGATGCGTTCCTTCACCTTCTCGAGGCCGTAGTGGTCCGATTCGAGGATCTCCTCGGCGAATTTCAGATCGCGGATCTCCTTGGACTTCTGCTTCCACGGCACGGCCAGGAGCCACTCGAGGTAATTGCGCGATACGGTGGATTCGGCCGACATGGGCGGCATGTTCTCGAGCCGCTTCAGCTCGGCCATCGCCTTCTCGAAGGCGTCCTTGGTCATCCCCGCGGTTTCGATCTTCTTCTTGAGTTCGTCGATTTCACTCTTTTCGCCGCGGCCGAGCTCCTTCTGGATGGCCTTGATCTTCTCGTTGAGGTAATATTCCTTCTGCGCGCGCTCCATCTGGCGCTTGACGCGGCCCTGGATGGTGCGGTCCACGTTGAGCTTCTCGATTTCGATATCCAGCATCTCGGCGACGCGCGTCAGCCGGTCGATGGGGTCGAAGATCTCGAGGAGCTCCTGTTTTTCCTCGATGGTGAGCTGGAGATTGGCGCCGATGGTGTCGGCCAGCTTGCCGGCATCGTCCACCCGGATGGCGGCGATCATGGTCTCGTAGTTCAGGTTCTGGCTGAGCTTGATGTACTGCTCGAACAGGGTGCCGACGCGGGAGACCAGCGCCTCCAGTTGCGGGCCGGGCTCAACCTTGAAGTGGAATGTCCGGACCACGGCGCGGAAGAAGCCCTCTTCCTCGCCGACGGAAACGATCTTGCCGCGCTCGATTCCCTCGACCAGCACCTTGATGTTGCCGTCGGGCAGGCGCAGGCTCTGCACGATGCTGACGATCGTCCCGACGCTGTAAATTTCATCCGGACGCGGCTCGTCGATCGACGGGTCGTGCTGGGTGGCGAGAAAAATCTTCTTGTCCCCGGCCAGCGCATCTTCGAGCGCGCGCACGCTCGATTCGCGCCCGACCACAAACGGGGTCATCATGTGCGGGAAGATGACCACGTCGCGAACGGGCATCATCGGCAAACGCTTCGTATCCGGTTTTTCCTTGGATGTAATCATTTCAGTTGTCAAATGGCGAGTGGCTTTATGGAAGCGGAACCCCAGGGAACGACTGCCGGGAATTATACATCATTATACACCAGACCCCGTTTTGGAATCCCGAGAGCGCGCTGGCGCGCGTCCGCAAGCCGCACACTCCGCATAGCCCGGAGTGTCCCCGGACTCTCCGGCCACGGCTTCGCCTGGCCCCCGGCCTATCCCGCCTTCTCGAGCAATGCGAGACTGATCTTCTGCGCCATGACCATTTCTTTGGTGACGACGAACTCACGTACCTTCTTGTATGACGGGAGATAATACATGAGGTCCAGCATCAACTCTTCCAGGATCATGCGCAAGCCCCGGGCCCCCACTTTACGTTCCATCGCGAGAAGAGCGATGGCCTCGAGTGCATCATCGCTGAATTTCAGTCTAACATTTTCAAAATCGAACAGCCGCTGATATTGACGCACGATGGCGTTCTTCGGCTTCGTAAGAATCTGGACCAGCGCACCTTGGTCCAGATCTTCGAGAATGCCGACCACCGGGAGACGGCCGATGAACTCGGGAATAAAGCCAAACTTGATCAGGTCTACGGGTTGAATCCGGCTCAAGAGGTCGATGTCGCGCTTGCTGGTGGCTACGTAAGGCCTGGCGCCGTCCGGCTCCGCGGCCAGGAACCCCATGGACTTCTTCCCGACGCGGCGCGCGATCAACTTTTCCAGGCCACAGAAGGCCCCGCCGCAGATGAACAGGATGTTCGTGGTATCCACCGGCGTGAATTCCTGGTGGGGGTGTTTGCGGCCGCCCTGCGGCGGCACATTCGCGACCGTCCCCTCCAGAATTTTGAGGAGCGCCTGCTGAACGCCTTCGCCCGAGACGTCCCGGGTGATGGATGGATTCTCATCCTTGCGGCTGATTTTGTCGATTTCGTCGATATAAATGATGCCCTGTTGAGCCCGCTGGACGTCCCAATCGGCGTTCTGAAGAAGGCGGAGGATGATGTTTTCGACATCCTCGCCCACATACCCGGCTTCGGTGAGCGTGGTGGCATCCACGATGGCGAACGGCACATCCAGAATGCGCGCCAGGGTCTGAGCCAACAGCGTCTTCCCCGATCCGGTAGGGCCGATCAACACGATGTTCGACTTGGCCACCTCCACATCCGTGCTGCGCTGCTTGTTCATGTGGATGCGCTTGTAGTGGTTGTAGACGGCCACCGCAAGCTTCTTCTTGGTGGCGTCCTGGCCAATTACGTATTGGTCAAGGCACTCCTTCAGTTCCAAGGGCTTAGGCAGCTTGTGCGGGGCCGCATAGGGCGAATCGTGACGGTCGTCTTCGAGAATGGAATTACAGACGGCGATGCACTCGTCACAGATGTAAGCCCTGGGATAGTCGCTGGGCGAGGAGATCAGCTTTCCGACGATGTCCTGGCTCTTGTGACAGAAGGAACAACGCAACGGCTCGTCCGAACCTGCACGCTTCATGCGAGAGCTCCCGAACCGCTTCTAGGATCGGTGAATAAAAACATATATACCGGGATCCGCCCACTATTATCGCCTGAACCGTATGGATAGGGCAATCGAGAAGTTGCCCGAGGGGGATCAAGGAGTACTAGAGGAGACGGTTCATAGTGCAAGGGGCTACCCCCTATGGATCATTTCGGACCTGCCCGTTGGCTGGTTTCTCACTGTGTTCTCCGCCAGTTTGACACGATTTCATCTTGCGCAAAGACTAGTTTGCGGTCGAGTACCATTTCGAGGCTGCTGCCGCGGGCGAGTACCAGGTCGGGTCCGCGCGTGAGGAGCACCGCCATAAGCCCGGCGGCGGCTCCGCCGGCCGCTCCCACCCCGACGCCGAGACCGGGCCGGCCCGCGGCGCTACCGGCGATTGCGCCCACGCTGGCGCCGGCCGCAGCCGTCTCTCCAATCGTCCGGGCGTCGATGCCCTTGGTACCCTCGCTGTGGATGTTCCCCTCGCGGCGGTCCAGTTCGCCGTTCGCCTGGCCGTCGAGCGCATCGAGGCGCGAACGGAAGTCGCGAGTCACGCCGTTCGGAAGCGTCAGCGAATCGAAGCGCAAGTAAAGCTCGCCGCGGCCGCGAAGCCGGCCGGGACGCTTTACGAAGGTGAGGGTTCCGGCGACGTAACTGCCTGGCGGAATCACGATGCGGCCATTGGCCATGACCGGAAACGTGGTCGACAGGTAGACCCGGTCCCCCTCGGTGGACTGCTTCGTGCTCACGCTATTGATCAGCACCAACGGGATCTGGGTGCCTGGCTCGACGGCATAGACGGCCGGCTTCGGAGGGTCCGGAGCAGTCTTCAAAGGAGCGGTAACGGGCGCCGGGGCGGCAGGTGGTGGAGCGGACGGAGACGCGATTGCCGGCTGGGGCCGCGGGTCCAGTCCAGGCTTCGCGTAGATGAGCGTGGCTTCGGCCCGGCCGCTGGCGCGGACGACTTCGCGCCCTATCGTGAGCGTGGTCCCATTCCGCGAAATCGTCCAGCGGTCCATCTGCGTATAGCCGCCCGACGGACCGCTGACGATGGTATTGATCAGCAGTGCCGAACCTTCCCACTTGGCGACCGTGAGGAGGGAAGTTCCGCCGCTTTTGGCGCGCTTCTCTTTTCCGTCCGTTGTGAAATCGAAAACCAGGGGCGCGCTCCCCGCCACGGCCGAAGTGCAGCGAACGGCGCCGCTGCGGTGCTCGATTTCGAGTGTGGCCGCGGGGCCCTCGGGAAGCGAGCCAAACTCCTGGCGCTGGGATTGCAGCTTCCAGGTTCCGCTGAAGTCCTGACCGGAGACGCCCGGGAGCGCGATCGAAAAAAGCAGGATGGGGAAGAGAGTTTTTGGCACCTTTCCGTATTGTAGCGGGCGAATTATTCGTCTTCCACCGGAGGCGGCGCGGCTTCTTCGCCGAAGGCGTCCGAGGTGGTGTTCTCGAACCGGGCGCAATGCTTGAGAAACAACAGCTTAACCATGCCGGTGGGGCCGTTGCGTTGTTTGGCGAGGATCAACTCGGTCTGGCCTCGCAGGTCCTGCCGCTGTTGCTCGGATCTGGCGTACATTTCGGGCCGGAAAATGAAGCCGACCAGATCGGCATCCTGCTCGATGGCGCCCGAATCGCGCAGGTCGCTCAACTGCGGGCGGTGATCGCCCTCCTGCCGCGTCTCGACGGCGCGGCTCAACTGCGAAAGCACTAGCATGGGGACGTCGAGCTCCTTGGCGAGCAGCTTCATGCCGCGGGACAGCTTGCTGATTTCCTGGTTGCGGTTCTCGTTCCTGCCCGGGCTGCTCATCAACTGCAAATAGTCGATGACGACCATTCCGAGGCCGTGCTCGGCCTTCAGGCGGCGGAGCTTGGCGTGAATATCCATCAGGTTTGCGCCGGAGGTGTCGTCGATATAGAGCGGCGCGGCCGATAGCGCGCTGGCCGCGGTTACGAGGCGGCGCCGTTCCTCCTGGCTAAGATAGCCGACTCGGAACTTCTGGCCATCCACGCGCGCGGCGGCGCAGAGCATGCGCGTCAGCAGCGACTCCTTCGACATTTCGAGCGAGAACACGGCGACCGTTTTCGGGTCCTTGCCGGTGGTGACGTGCTGGGCGATGTTCAACGCCAGGGCGGTCTTGCCCATGGACGGCCGCGCGGCCAGAACGAACAATTCGCCTCCGTGCAGCCCGCCGGTCAGCTCATCCAGCTTGATGAAACCGGTGCTGAGTCCCTTGAGGCGCTTGCTCGGATCGAGCAGGGTGTTGATGCCGCCCTCGTACTCTTCGATGATCTGGGCCGGGGTGGCGAGGCTGGCCCGGACCCGGTCGTCGCCGAGCCGGAGCAGGGATTCCTCGGCGCCGGCCAGGACTTCATCGGCGTCCTCCTCGGCCAGCAGGCAGCGATCGATGAGTTTCTGCGACGTGAAGATGATGCGCCGCAGCATGGATTTGTCGCGTACGATCCGGACGTACGCATCGATATTGGAGATGCGCGGCAGGCCGTCATCGAGCGAGATAAGGTAGCTGAGGCCGTCGCAGGTCTCGGCCTCGTTGTGCTTGAGCAGCTCGTTGAAGACGGTGACCCGGTCGATGCGCTCGCCGCGGTCCTGGAGCGCCGCCATGCGGAGGAAGATGCGGCGGTGCTTCTCGAGCGCGAAGTCCTCCGGCTGCAGCGTGCCGGCCACCTGGACGAAGAGCGAATCGTCGAGCAGGATCGAGCCGAGGACGAAGCGCTCGGCATCGAGGTTTACCGGAAGACCTTTTTCAAGCGCGATGTCGGATGCCGCCATCTGTGAGTTACGTCCCATTTAACCCGCCCGCATCCCGTATGTCAAAAAAATCGCCCGTGCGATTTGTGCGGGTTACGCTGTGAGCGGAAGCTGTGGAAAAGGCCGCCGTTTCGGGCCGCCGGAACTCGATGATTCCGAAGCGCATTCAGCTCGCGCCTCCGCGCGTTTTCCTCAGAAACCTATAAACAAACCACCCCTAAAATGTTTGTACAATAAAATGAGACAAAAGGAAAGGGGCTATCCCGCCGCGTAAATGCAATATTGCTCAAAGGCGAGTCCGGCCACACGAATGCAGTCCGGCCGGACCTCGACCAGGTTGACTTGCGGGATGCCGGAGCCGGGGCGAGACAGGTGCGCGATGGCGAGCGGCACGGGAATGGCGCCGTTCACCGCGGCAGCCTTCACCGCGGACGGGCCGGCGGTCCCCGGCTGTTCTTCCCATCCATGCTCGAGCGTCAACCCCTGGGAGAGGAGAAAATCCAGGAGGCGGCAGGCCGCGTCGAATCCGGGCCGTTCGATCCGGCCCTCGGCGGGACTGAGTCCCAGCCAGGCGGTGATCAGCCGGTAGGTGAACCCCCAGAGCGGCCCGCCGGCAAGCTCGACTGCCGGAAACAGCAGGTTATCAGGCTGTCCGGGCGCCGCAAGCAGGCGGTGGTTGCCGGGGTCGCGAAGAAAGCTCATCGGAATCCACAGCGACTGCGCAACCTCGCACGGGTCCGGAGCCGCCGGCAACTCGGAATCCACGGCGAAAAGAAACGGAGCTACGAGCAAGAACGGACCCACCGTCCGTCTGGCGAGCATGTGCGGCAACCCGGCTTCCATGTCGGCTGGTCCGAGGTGAATTCCGCACTCTTCGGCGAGCTCCCGGAGCGCGGTATGTAACAGGTCGGGATCCCGCGGGTCCCGCCGGCCTCCGGGAAAGGACCAGTGTCCCGACCAGGAATCCCCCGTCCTCTCCGCGCGCCGGATGAGTAGAACGCGCGGGTCTGCCCCAGCCGTATGAAGAATCGCCACCGCTGCTTCAGGTTCGGCCATCTCCCTATCACTGTACTCAAACCGGCGCGCGGGGCGAGCGTTCCCGGCGCCGGGTACGCGCCGGGAACGCATGGAGTAAGGCAGCCTCTCCGGAGCAGGCCGGTGAGGCCGATCCGATAGAACGGAGCCGCGATCCCGGCAGGAGTAACGGGCTGCCACTCGGTCTCGAGCCGCTGGGAAAAACGGCTTTCGCGGGGCGGACATCCGGGTTTCTCCTTGCGATTTCTTCTTCCCGGCGCGCACTACAAGAGTTGGCCCTCTTCCGAACCCGGTCCGCCGCGGTCTACGGCATAGAAGCGCACGTGATCGACGTAGAAGTGGATATGTACAGCGGCTCGGCTCGCGACTTCGTCACGGTCGGAATGCCGGACACCGCGGTACGGGAAAGCCGGGAACGCATCAAATCCGCACTGCTGAACTCGGGCTTCGGGTACCCCAACAAATCCGTCACCATCAACCTCGCGCCCGCCAACGTTCGCAAAGAGGGCGTCGGCTTCGATCTGCCCATGGCCATCGGAATTCTGGGAGCGATGGGCCTGGTGACAGCGGCCGATCAGCACCTTCTGGTGGGGGAGTTGTCGCTCGATGGGACGCTCCGGCCGGTTCGGGGAGTGCTTTCCATCGCCGCCTGCGCGCGGCAGTGCGGCATCCTGAACATTGTCGTTCCAGCCGACAATGCCGCCGAGGCGGGGGTTACCGAGGGGGTTCGGGTGTTCGGTATGCGCCACCTTGCCGAGGTCGTGGATTACCTCGGAGAGCCGGAGCGTTTTCAGCCGTTTGTGCCGGCGCCGCGGGCCGCGTTGGCGCTGGATGAGTCGGTTCCGGATTTTCGTGACGTGCGCGGCCAGGCGACGGCCAAGCGCGCTCTGGAAGTGGCCGCCGCGGGAAGCCATAATGTGCTGATGATCGGGCCGCCCGGCTCGGGCAAGTCGATGCTGGCGAAACGGTTCGTCGGCATCCTGCCCCCGCTCACGTTCCAGGAAGCGCTGGAGACCACGCAGATCCATAGCGTGGCCGGTCTGTTGCCGAAGGGGGCCGGGCTGTTGTCGCAACGGCCGCTGCGTGCCCCGCACCATACGGTTTCCGATGCCGGCCTCATCGGCGGCGGCTCGGGCATGCCGCGCCCCGGGGAAGTGAGTCTGGCGCACAACGGAGTGTTGTTTCTCGACGAACTTCCCGAGTTTGCCCGCAACGTTCTGGAGATGCTACGGCAGCCGCTAGAAGACCGGTCGGTGACCCTGGCGCGGAGCAACATGACGCTGTCGTTTCCAGCCAGCTTTACGATGATCGCTTCCATGAATCCATGCAGATGCGGGTTTCAGGGTGACGCCACCCGGGAATGCCGCTGCACGGGAGCGGAGATCCAGCGTTACCTGGGCAAGATCAGCGGGCCGCTGCTCGATCGCATCGACCTGCACATCGAAGTGCCGGCGGTCGCCTACAAGGAAATGCGCGCCCAAGACGGCGGTCTGTCGTCGGCGGAGATGCGCGACCGCGTCCGGGAGGCTCGATCGACCCAGCAGCAGCGGGGCTTCTACAACGCGCACATTCCCCCGGGCGCGTTGCGAAAGCTGTGCGCGCTTGATGAGGCCGGGGAACGGACGCTGGAGCTGGCGGTGCGGCGGATGGGCCTCTCGGCGCGGGCGCACGACCGCATCCTGAAGGTGGCGCGCACGGTGGCGGATTTGGGCGGAGCGGAGCGGGTGTGCGCCAAGCACCTGGCCGAGGCGATTCAGTATCGGAGCCTGGATCGGAGTTATTGGAACTGACGGGCGCGGAATCGGCCCCTGCCGCGGGAATGCACTTCCGGAACTGCCAAATCAGCGGAAAAGGTTTGGCGAACTCTTGAGAGGCACACGTGAACTTCTCCGGCGTATCCGATAGGACTTCGTTCGGAAGACTGCTGCGGTCTCCGCTCAGGCTCATACCTCCTAGCGCCCGGATTCCCGTCATGCAGGGGCCACTCCGGGGTAGACGATGGATCGCCGGTTCCAGCAACCACGGCTGTTGGCTCGGAAGCTACGAATACGCAAAGCAGAGGGCGTTTTCCGCAGCGATCAAACGTGGTTATACGGTATACGATCTCGGAGCAAACGTCGGCTTCTACTCTCTGCTGGCGAGTGTCGCCGCCGGCCCTGAAGGAAGAGTGTTTAGCTTCGAGCCGGTCCCACGGAATCTCCAATTTCTGCGCAGGCATTTGGAATTGAATCAAGTAACCAATTGCTCCGTTTGGGACGTGGCGGTTGGGCGTTTTGAAGGGACGGCGAACTTCGACGTCGGGCCGAATTATTCGATGGGGCGCCTGACTCTTGAATCGGATGGTACGCTCAACGTCCGCATAGTGACGCTGGATCGTCTTGTCGCTTCCGGCAAGCTGCCGCCGCCGAATGTAATAAAGTGCGACATCGAAGGTGGAGAATACGACGCACTGTTGGGCGCCTCCGGCATTCTTGTGAAGCACGGCCCAGCGGTCTTTCTCGCAACTCATGGACCGGAGGTACATCAACGGTGTTGCAGGCTCCTGGCCGATCTTCAATACCGGCTGAGACCGCTCGATGAACGCTCGCTGGATGAGACGAGCGAAGTTTTAGCAATTCGCCAAAAGGTATGGCGGGCCGCCTGCTGACAATTCCGGGTTCGCTAGTACCTCGACCGCGTGATGCGTTGCTACCGCTCCCTTACGGTCGCGGCTCAGTTACAGGTAGATTCCGCTACCGTAAAGAAACGGACTTCACGGTCGCGGACCTAGACGCCTTGAAGGACTGCCCGGCGCGCAGGATGGTCTGATATTGGCACGTATCCAGGCGCCGCCGCTGCCGCTCCGGTGGATGGCCGTACAGCCTGCACGCCGCCCCAGATTCCGGACATGGCCAATCCAGCATGGCACGGGTGTGCCACGCGAACGCGGGTCTCTCCCCCGCGCCGGATCATCGTTGATCTGCGTGCCGCACTGCACTAGTACCTCGACCGCGTGATGCGTTGCTACCGCTCCCTTACGGTCGCGGCTCAGTTACAGGTAGATGCCGCTACCGTAAAGAAACGGACTTCACGGTCGAGGACCTAGCCCGCCGAAACCGGCTGGCGCATGTTCTCCGCGATTGCTTCGGCAAACTCGCTGGTCTTCAGCTTCGTCGCGCCTTCCATCTGCCTGTGCAGATCGTAGGTCACGCGCTTCTGGCGGATCGTCTCCGTGATGCCGGCCTCGATCAGCTTCGAGACTTCTTTCCAACCCAGGTGCTGGAACATCATGGAACCGGAAAGGATCACGCTGGTCGGGTTGATGACATCCAGTCCGGCGTATTTGGGCGCTGTTCCGTGCGTTGCTTCGAAGACGCCGTAACCGTCTCCGATGTTTGCCCCGGGCGCCATTCCGAGCCCGCCCACCTGCGCCGCGCACGCGTCCGAAAGGTAGTCGCCGTTCAGGTTGGGCGTGGCGAGCACCTCGTACTCGCCCGGCCGCAGCAGGACCTGCTGGAACATGGAATCCGCAATCCGGTCCTTGATGATGATCTTCCCGGCGGGGGGCTCGCCCGTGATGTCTTTTTCGGCAATCGTAAGGCCGCCGAATTCCTCTTGTGCAACCTCATACCCCCAGTCCCGAAACGCGCCCTCGGTGAACTTCATGATGTTGCCCTTGTGGACCAGCGTCACGCTCCGGTGGCCGTTTTCGATCGCGTACTGAATGGCGCGGCGAACCAGGCGCTTCGACCCGGAAGCGCTGATGGGCTTGATGCCGATGCCGGAATCGGGCCGCACGTGCGTTCCCATTACGCCGGTGAGGAAATCGATCACCCTCTTCGCTTCGGGCGTCCCTTCCTTCCACTCGATGCCGGCGTAGACGTCCTCCGTGTTCTCGCGAAAAATGACGACCTTAAGCAGCTCGGGGTGCTTCACCGGCGAAGGCACTCCGGGGTAGTAATGCACCGGACGCCAGCACACGTACAGATCGAGCAATTGGCGGAGGGTCACGTTCAGGCTGCGTATGCCGCCGCCGACGGGCGTTGTCAGCGGGCCTTTGACGGCGATTCGGAACATGTTGATCGCGTCCAGCGTATCCTGCGGCAGCCATTCGCCGAAGCCGGTGTGGGCCTTCTCGCCTGCAAACACCTCGTACCAGGCCACCTTTCGCTTCCTGCCGTAAGCCTGCTCCACGGCAGCGTCGAACACGCGGCGCGCCGCGCGCCAGATGTCCGGGCCGGTGCCATCACCCTCGATAAACGGGATGATCGGGTGGTCCGGCACCAGGAACTTTCCGGCACGAAACCGAATGATTTCTCCATCGGCGGGGACAGGGTTTTCGTTGAAGCTCTCCATAGCGATCCTCAGCAGTAAGATTAGCGCGAAAAAGATCCGGAGGGGTGGCGATGCGCAAGGGGACTTTCACATGCGCAGAGGTCCGTCGGAGGGACGATTGCCTCAGTCGGCTTGGAGGTTCGTCGAGCTGGCGGACCGATTCCGAAGGAGCACTTCTCAAGATCCCAGAGGGTGGCACCGATATGAGGTTCAGGAGCCGATACATCGGGCATCCGGTCCCAAAGGAGAACCCGGACCCGGCAGGATACCGGGAAGTATCGCACAGGATGTGAGTCATGTCCGTTTCGATTCAAACCAATATCAATTCCCTCATCGCGCAGCAGAACATGCGCGTAAACGACAACTTCCAGACTCAGACCATCGAGCAACTGACT
>Ga0326727_10006194_pt1 | contig 33100 bp, 33 predicted proteins | sample MB2enrmetagenome_FD_207643 | JGI IMG/M metagenome (GOLD analysis project Ga0326727, IMG submission 207643) | Lab enriched peat soil microbial communities from McLean, Ithaca, NY, United States - MB29MY | ecosystem: Environmental > Terrestrial > Soil > Wetlands > Peat | place: USA: New York...
GGCGATTTTCTTTCTTTCCGTTGCTCTTGGCCGACATCATTGGATGGCCAAAGCAAAACAGCAGGGGCTAAAGCCCACAAATTCTGCGCCCCTTTTCGGCACGACTGAAGTCGTGCCCTGATACAAAACGCTCACCGATCAAAGCCCGCGCGCCCTCAAAACTCTCGATCGCGCGCTAAAAGCATTGCGGCAGTGCCATCTGGCCTTGCTTACTCCTCCGCCGGGCCGATTCGGTCGCGGCGGTTGAACTCGTTCATCGCGGCTGCCGGACCGTCCTCGACGATGCGCCGCACGGCAATCGCCACCCGGTCCAGCACCTCGTCCATCACCGCCAAATCCGCCTTGCGCATCGGCGAGAGCAGATAATCCCTGCCGGGACGCCTGCCGCCCGCCGCCGCAATCGCTTCAGGAAGCAGATCCAATCCGACTCCAATGCGAATGCGTAACCACTCCTGACTTCCCAAGGCGCCGGTCACGCTGCGGGCTCCGTTGTGGCCCGCCGGCGAACCGCGCTCCCTGATCTTGAAGGTCCCCAACGTCAGGTCCAACTCGTCTTGAATCACGAGCAGGTCTTTGGCTGGGTCCGCTTCAAACTCTCGAATCAGAGCGGCCACTGCCAGCCCGCTCAGATTCATAAACGTCTCCGGCTTGGCCAAAACCACCTCGCGCCCTGCCATGCGGCAGGTTGCGGTAACGGCCCGGCATCGCCGGTTTTGAACCACAACGCCCTCTTGCTGAGCGATGCGGTCGATGGCCATGAATCCCGCGTTATGCGGGGTCCATACATACTCCGGACCCGGATTGCCCAGCCCGACAACAATAAACGGGCTGCGACTGAAGCCGGACTCGCTTGCATCGGCCAAGGCTTACTTCTTTGCTGCGGGCTTTTTTGCGCCGGTATCTGCAGCCTTGGCTGCTTCTTCCGGCTTGCCCTTCTTGGCAACTTCGGGCTCCGCGGTTGTTGCTGCCTCCGCCGTGGCAGCAGCAGCGGCTGCGGCTGCATCCACCTCAGCCACGGGAGCCACTTCTTCGCGGATCGAGACCACGTGAGCAACAGTGGCGTCTTCGTTGTTGAGGTACTTGATTTTGTCCGAGTGCGGCAGATCGCTGATGCGCAACGTGCCGAACAATTCCAGGTTGCTAACATCTACGGCGATGTTTGCGGGAATGTCCGCGGGCAGGCACTCGATTTCGACTTCGCGCAGCACCTGGTCGAGGATGCCGCCGGAGGCTTTGACGCCGATCGGTATCCCGGCCAGCTTGACGCGCACGCTGACGCGGAGAAGCTTGTCGAGGGCAATGCGCTTCAGGTCGATGTGGATCAATTTGTCATTGATCGGCTCGCGCTGCCAATCGACGATCATGGCCTTGGCCGCGGGCTGGCCGCTGACTTCCACGTCAAAGATCGTGTTGTGGCCGGCCTCGGAGAAAAGAATCCGGGAAATCTGCTTGGGCTCTACTTCGATGGCCACGGGCTCGTGACCGGAACCATACAGTACGGCAGGAATCCTGCCTGCTACGCGCACGCGGCGGGCTGCATTCTTATTGAATTTGCCCTCGCGGGGCTTGGCTACGACAACTTCTGGCATTGGTTTTCTCGTTTCCTGGTATCGGGCACGGCCGGTTGGGGTCCGCTCCCTTTGTTAGTGGCTAGTGGTTAGTGGCTAGTGGTTAGTAAAGTGCCTACCGACCGCTGAAAACTAGCTACTGACGACTCGCTATTGGTTCATCGCACTGATCACTGACAACTGATCACTGACAACTTTCAATTGAACAGCGTGCTCACGCTGGTTTCCATGTGAATGCTCTCGATGGCCGCGCCCAGCAGGCCGGCGATGGAGAGCACTTTGATCTTGGGCAACTTCTGTGCCGCTTCACGCAAGGGGATGGTATTGGTGACAACCACGTGCTCCAGGCGCGAGTTGGCGATGCGGTCGATGGCCGGGCCGGAAAGCACGGCGTGGGTGGCGCAGGCATGCACGGAGGCCGCGCCGTTGGCGTAAAGGGCGTCGACAGTCTTCACCAGCGTGCCGGCGGTGTCGATCATGTCGTCCAGGATGAGGCAGGTTTTGCCGCGCACGTCGCCGATCACGTTCATGACTTCGGCGACGTTCATGTCTGTCCGGCGCTTGTCTACGATGGAGAGCGGAGCGCCAATCTTTTGCGCAAAGAAGCGTGCGCGTTCCACGCCGCCGGGATCAGGCGAAACCACCATGAGGTTGGGCAGGTTGAGCTCGCGGAAGTAGCTCACCAGCACCGGGCTGGCGTAGAGGTGATCGACGGGAATGCTGAAGAAGCCTTGAATCTGCGCGGCGTGCAGGTCCACAAACAAGGCTCGGTTGGCGCCGGCAGTGGTGAGCAGATCGGCAATGAGCTTGGCGCTGATGGCGACGCGGGGCTTATCCTTGCGGTCCTGGCGGGCGTATCCGTAGTAGGGCACCACGACGGTGATCCTGGCCGCCGAAGCCCGCTTGAGCGCGTCGATCATGACCAGGAGCTCAACCAGGTGCTGGTCGACGGGATAGCAGGTTGGTTGCACCACAAAAACATCCACACCGCGCACGTTCTCGAGGAGCTGGAAGAAAACCTCGCCGTCGGCAAAACGCTGAATCTTGGCTTCCCCCAAAGGAACGCCGATGTGGCGGCCGATCTCTTCGGCCAGCGGCCGGTTGGCAGTGCCACTGAAGAGCTTGAAGCGCTTGTCTTCGCTCAGGTTGCGGGTACGCTTGCGCTCGACCGCCGGTTTGGCTTCCTTGGCGCGGGCGGCGGCGGCATCCTGGCCGGGAACGGAGTCTTTGGGCGCGGGCTCCTTTTGAGCGCCGTCCCGCGACACATTCGGGTCGCTTTCCCCTTGTTTCTCTTCCGTGATTACCGTCGTCAATGTTCCCGCTTCCATCTCCGAATACCTCCAAGCTGGTTTGCTTTGGCTGCTTTCTGAGTTTCAAGTTCAAAAAATGGCTGGGCGACTAGGATTCGAACCTAGACAAATGCCTCCAAAGGGCATTGTCCTACCATTAGACGATCGCCCAACATTGCAACCGGAAGCGAGTCTCTCGCGCAAAACGGCCGCCTGTCAACTAAGCATTTCGCGCCAGTAAGCCGAGCGCGGCAGGGTGCGGGTCAAGGTACTCCGAACGCCGGCCGGCTTGAGTCTTTGCTGCGCTTTCTCCGCATCCCCACGGGTCTGGTACAACCCGTAGAGCGCTGAACCGGACCCTGACAGCGAAGCCACCAACGACGAGGAATTGCCGGCTGCCTCCGGAGTGCCCGGGCCCGAAAGAATGCGCTTGATCTCTGCAAGGGAAGGATGCTGGGGAAACACGACTCGTTCAAAGTCGTTCTGGATCCAGCTACTGATCCCGGTGCGGACAAGCGCGGACTCATTCGGTCCGGCCAGGTTCTCCCCATCTGAGAGAACACCGGAGGAGCCTGCTCCCTGCTGTCCATTCGGGATTCTTCCCCCGAAGGCGCTGGCATAGGCACGGCTCAACTTATTTAGTTTAGCTGCACTGGCCTCGGCGGTCAAACCCTCGGAGGCGCAGAGCGCGTCCCAGTCGCGAAAAGCCTGCGGTGTGGAGACGCCGATATCGGGCGTGGCGACGACGCACCAGACCGGCTCGATGTCCGGCAAAGGGTAGACCTCCTGGCCGCGATCCACGCCCAGCACCGTGCCGCCGACGAGAAATAACGGCACGTCGGAGCCGACCTGGGCGGCAATCTCAAACCGCTGAGTCAGCCAGCCATGAATGGAGATGCCCATTTCAGTTTCGAGGCCGATCAATGCAGCTACCGCATTGGCCGACCCTGCTCCCAGCCCACCCTGCACCGGCAGCCGCTTTTCAATATGGATCTCCACCTCGGCCGTCTTCCCGAATATCTTCAAGGCCAGTTCGACCATCTTCCAGGCGGTATTGCCGCCGCCCAAAGGAACGCGGCTGTCATTCGAGGTTATGCGCAAAGCTGTAGCCGGTGCAGGGCGCGCCGTCACCGTGACCACATCGTGCATTTCAAGGGTCTGGTAGACAGTCGCCAGCCCATGAAAGCCATCGGGACGCGGCGCGCCGATGTGGAGTCCGAGGTTGATCTTGGCGTGGGAGCGGACGGCGGTAGCCATACCGGTTCATTGTAGAGCCGGACCGACCCGGCTGCATGGTTATCCGCATCGTTCCATAGACCTGATTTATTGGAACGGAATTGGTAACTACTCCGTAGTATTTGAGTCTGACTAAGCAAGGGTTAACCGCCGAGCAGTTCTCGAGTCTTCCTCCCCCGCCGCGCATTCGAGAATTGTTACGTCGATCGTCCAGAGGCTTGCGAGTTCTGACGCTAGCCGGCTGGATTTCGAAGAGCGGCCGAGGGGGGATCATGCAATTCCTCTGCAGATGCATCGCCTCATTTGCGATTCTTCCGGTTGCGATTGCCTCGCTCCTGCCTGCCCAGAAGATCACCTACTCCGCGCCCATGATTGAGCGCTACGGCAAGCCGTACGTGATGGTGACGATCAACGGGAGGGGACCGTACCGATTCATTATCGACACCGGGACGGGGGCCGACGCTTTTGTGAGCCCGGAGCTGGCCGATGAGCTGCACCTGCCCCTAGCGCCGGAGGCCGCGGTGCTGAACGACCCCAGCAGGCAGGGCGGCCAGCGAGTGCCGGTGGTTCTGGTGTCGACCATAAGGCTTGCCGGGGTGGACTTCAACGTGGTCAGGGCGGTGCGGCACACGGTGACCGGCGAGGCCGGCTCCTGCCAGGGCATGCTAGGATTCACGCTGTTCCACGAATACCTGCTTACTCTCGATTTTCCTAATCGCCAGGTGCTTCTTACCCAGGGTGAGCTGACGCCGGACCGGGAGAAGACGGTGCTGCCTTTCCGCATGCCGGATGGAGTGCCGATTGCCACGCTGAACGTGAATGGGAAAATCGTGGAGGCGCAGTTCGATTCCGGCGGGGGCGGGCTGACCTTGCCGGCGGAGTTGGCGGCTCACCAGAAATGGGACGTTGCCCCGGTTGTCTTTGCCACCGCCCAAACCGTGACCACGCGATTCGATATCAAGGCGGCCAAGCTGGACGGGGACGTGAAGGTGGGCAAATACACGTTTACCCATCCGGTGGTGGAGATTCACCCGGCGTTTCCGCTGGTGAATTTTGGATCGCCGCCGATGCAGAGTTTTGCGATTACGTTTGACCAGAAGAACCTGCTGCTGCGGCTCAGCGCCAACGGCGACCGCTTTGTTCTTTTGGCTCCGCCGAGCCCGACGCGCCTGACCAACCAGCCGAAGCCGGCCGGCACGGTGTCGCACCTTGTCCCGGTTGGATAATGTTCGCGGCGCGCACTCACCCGGCGCTCAGGGTTAGTGCTTTTGCCGCGCGCAGTGTGGTCACCGGGTCGGCGGTGGGGTGGAACTCCATGGCCACCATGTGGCGGTAGTTCAGTTCGGCCAATTTGCGATAGATGTTGGCGTAGTTGATTTCGCCGGTGCCGGGCTCGTGGCGGCCGGGGACGTCGGCTATGTGAATGAGGCCGATGATGTCGATGTGATTGTCGAGCTTCTCAATCAGATTGCCTTCGGCGATCTGCTCGTGAAAGATGTCGTAGAGAAACTGCACCTGGGGATGGTTGACGGCGCGGACCACTTCAATCGCTTCGGCGGCCGAAGTGAGAAAGTACTTCGGATTCTCTTCGGGGTCGATGCACTCAAGCAGCAGCCGCACCGGCTGGCCATCGATCCGCTTGCCTTCGACCAATGCAGCGGCGCGCTTGAGGGTTTCAATGCAGCTTTGGTGCTGCGCCTCGCGGGCGAGTCCCGGAATCGCGTCGCCGGAGAGCACGATCATGGCAGGGCAGCCGAGCGTCTGCATGGGGACCAGCGCCTGAGTTAGCTCGGCCAGAAAGGCATTGCGCGTGGCGGGGTTGGCCGCGCCGTTCTTGAGGCCGGCGGTGGCGTCGAACGCGATGCCCAGCCGCTTGCGCGCCGCATTGGCGCGGGCAAAGTCGTCTGCGGACCAGTTGCGGTATTCGCCGACCAACTCGACGTTGGTGTAGCCGGCTTCAGCGACTTTGGCGAGGCGCTGCTCGAAGGGCAGATCGGTGAAGACGGTCCACAACATGATGGAGAGCGGGAAAGCGGCGGGCTTGGATGCGGGTTCGGCGATAGCGCGGGCAGCTTCGACTGGCGGGACAATGGCGGTGAGGGCTGCGGCGGCAAGAGCTTGAGTAAAACTGCGGCGATTCATTGATCTCTCCTAAGAACCTGTTTAAAAACTTGGCGCAAGGTGAAGGGTACAAGCTTCAGCCCGTATATGAACCGAACAAAATGAACTTGGGCTTGAGCGCCTGAAGGGTACGGGCTTCAGCCCGTACATCAGAACCTCCAAATGATTGGGCTTTAGCGCCTGAAGGGTGCGGGCTTCAGCCCGTACATCAGAACCTCCAAATGATTGGGCTTTAGCCCCTGACGGGTACGGGCTTCAGCCCGTACATCAGAACCTCCAAATGATTGGGCTTGAGCGCCTGAAGGGTACGGGCTTCAGCCCGTACATCAGAACCTCCAAATGATTGGGCTTGAGCGCCTGAAGGGTACGGGCTTCAGCCCGTACATCAGAACCTCCAAATGATTGGGCTTTAGCCCCTGACGGTGGGCCTTTCAGTAGTTTGCATGCCCCCAGCGGCTAAAGCCGGACACCGAAATCAGCCCTCAACGTGCGGGCTGAACAGGCTGCGGAAAAACTCATTGCTTTGAAAGGGCACGGCTTTAGCCGTGCCGTAAGCGGCGTAAAATCAACCCGGGCTTTAGCCCCTGAGGGACGTTTTTCGGCGAATTCGCCTCCTGTTCCCCATTTTTCCGCAGCCTTTGAAGCCCGTACCCTTCAACGGTTATAGTTCCTGGACAGGCTCTAAGCCTTGGCCTTCGTCTTCGTGCCCGCCTTGCCGGAGCGGCATAATTCCTTCCAGTCCTTCTCGGTCTGGTCGGCGTAGAGGGCGCCGAATTTTACCAGCGCCTCGACAAAACTGTCGCCATTGCCCAAGTAGCCGGCAATGACCAGCGGGTCGCCGGAGCGGGCGTGGCCGCGCGCCAGCAATTCGCCGCAGACTTCGCCGTACGCCTGAAGGCCGCTGCCGGACATGGTTTCAATATCGATGGAACCCTTGTGGTCGTTGAGCTGGCGAACCAGGTATTGGCGCGAGCCGATGTGGGTCCAGCCGAGGAATGGGTCGGATTGCACCTGCATGGCCTTTTGTCCCTCGGCCGTGCGCTGGCCGTTGTGGTGCGGTGGATGCGCATCGGGCAGATAGGCGGTGTAGGCGGAGTCGGGTTCTTCTTTGATTTGCAAAAAAAGCGGATCGCTGGGCACGTTGCCTTCGAAATAAATGCAGTAGTCGCGCAGGCCGACCGAGCCCGTGCCCACCACTTTGAAGGCCACGTCGACGGGACGATAGAACCACAAGAGGTGCCGGCGCTGCGGTTCCAGCATTTCTCGATATGGCCCGAGCGACGCCAGCACGGCCGCTGCCTGGGCGCCGGTGACGCGGGTCAGCATGGGCTTCGACTCTTTGAAGCGGCGCGATCCACCGTGCTTGGCGGAGGCGGGCTCGGTGAGTTGCTCGAGAGTGTGAAGGGGCGTGGCTCGCTCAGCCTTGAGCAGAGCCTCGTGAATGGGCTCGACTGCGCCCAGCCTGTGCACCTGATAATGGTTCACATCGAGGTGCGGCATCTTGGCGAAGGCGCGCATCTGCGCAACGTATCGGGCCATGCATTTCTCGACAGCGTCCTGCGCGGAAGACTCCTTTTGACCGGCGGCGCGGCCGGCAAGCATGAGCGAGGCGGCCATGCGCTTCAAATCCCACTCGAAGGGACCGCGGATGGTCTCGTCGAAGTCGTTGATGTCGAAGACGAGGCGGCCGTCGGGCGCGGCAAAGGCGCCCAGGTTGCGCACATGCGCGTCTCCGCAGAGCTGGCTGACGATGCCGGTGTTGGGCAACACGGCCAGGTCCGCGGCCATGACCGGTACCGCGCCGCGAAAGTAGCCGAAGGGCGACTCGGCCATGAGCTGGTATTTCAGCTTGACGAGCGCGGGCACGCGGCCGTGCATGGACCGCTCGAGAAGCGCAAGCGGCGGCTTCGTCCGCGCCTTGATGTTGAGTTCGACGTGTGCATGGCGGCCCACCTGCTTGCGGCGCGCCTGGCCCAGATTGCTGCGTTCTTCAGGAGTTACCCAATGCATATGCCCGGACCATACAACTGTCAGGGTAGAGCGCGCAACCCGGCACATTGAGTGAGTTACACTCGTCTTGGCAGCTCCCCGCCTTTTTATCCAATCCGGCAAAATTTGCGGTGGGCCCCGCTCCCAAAGGAGTCTCCAGTTGACGCGCAATACCGTTTTTTCTTCGCTTGCTGTTGTTGCCCTTTGCCTTGGTAGTCAATCTCTCGCGGCACAGAACTCCGGCGCCCAGGCTGCTCAAAAGCCTCTGACCGTGGTGGCGATCTTCGCCCATGGGCCGCTGGCCGGCGAGCCTCCAGAGGACCTGACCTGGTCGCCGGACGGCAAACACCTCACCTATCTCGATGGGGGCGAACTCATCGATTTAGCGCCGGAGCTGGACGGCGGCGCGGGCAAACCGCACGTGCTGGTGAGCCGCGCCAAGATGGCGATGCTCGACGAGAAGGACGGTTCGGAGACGGACCGCGACCATCGCGATCGCTACAAGATGGCGAGTTACCTGTGGGCGCCTGACTCGTCGCACCTGCTGTTCGACACCAATGGGCGGCTGTGGCTCTACGACCTGCACAACGGCACCGGCGTGCAGGTGGGCTTTTCGGGAGCTGCTTCGGGCGACGATCCAAAGTTCTCTCCCAATGGCGAGTATCTTTCCTTCATTCGCGACCACGGGCTTTCTGTGCTACGGGTCAAGGATGCGGGTGCGCAGGCTCTGGCAGTGGCTCCCGCGCCCAAGCCGGGAATCCTGAATGGCGAAGTGGACTGGGTATACGAGGAGGAGCTGGAGACGCGCAGCAACTACTTCTGGTCGCCTGACTCGAAGAACCTTGCCTATCTGCAGATGAACGAGACCGATGTGCCGGAGTATCCAATCACGGACTGGATTCCTACTCATGCCACTGTCGACATGCAGCACTATCCGCAGCCGGGCGATCCCAATCCGACGGTGCGGGTGGGCGTGGTGAGCGCATGGGGCGGCAAGACGGCGTGGATCAAGCTGCCCATTCAAGATGGCCAGGATTACATTCCGCGCTTTGGATGGGTGGATCGCAGGACGTTGTGGATCGAGACCGTGACGCGCGATCAGAAGCACCGGGATCTCTACTTTGCCGATGTTGCAACGGGCCAGGCGCATGCGGTGATTCAGATTTCAGACGACAAGTTTCTCGACGATAACTACGACGTCTCGGTGGGCCGCGGAACCATCGTTCTATCCAATTGGAGCGACGGCCACAACCATCTTTACCTCTACACCTACGAGTTGGTTGAAGGCGTTGCGGCGCCGGCCAAGCTGGAGCGGCAATTGACCAAGGGAGATTTCGAAGTTGAGGAGATGTTGCGCGTCGATCACGCGGCCAAGGTCGTCGACTACTCGAGCAACGAGGGCAACCACACGGAGCGTCAGTTGTGGGAGGTGAGCTTCGACGGCGAGCGCAAGCCCTTGACTACCGACGCCGGCTATCATGACGGCAACTTTGCTCCGGTTGGCGGCGCATTTGTAGATGAGCATACGGCGCGGCTGGTGCCGCCCGCGGAGCGGTTGTGCCAGGCGCCCGGCAAGTGCAGCATGTTTTGGCAGACGCGCGCGCTGGAGCCTTACCGCCTGAGAGCTCCAGAGCAGCTTGAGGTGAAGGCGCACGACGGCAGCACGCTCTATGCCTCGCTGCTGTTGCCGGAAGGAGCCGCAAGCGAGGCAAGCCTTCCGCTGATCGTGAATCCTTATGGCGGTCCGGGGCCGCAGGAAGTGGCCAATCGCTGGGGGAAGGATGGCGCGCTCTTCGATCAGTTGCTGGCGCAGCATGGCTTCGCAGTGCTGCATGCCGACAATCGCGGCACGGGAAATCGCGGGCGCGCATTTGCCCAGGCGGCCTGGCATAACTTCGGTCCGGTCCAGTTAGAAGATCAGTTGACCGTGTTGGATGCAGTGCTCGAGCGCTATCCGCAGCTCGATAACAAGCGCGTGGGGTGGTGGGGATGGAGCTGGGGCGGAACCTTTACGCTTTATGCGATGTCTCACTCCGACCGGTTTCGCGCCGGTGTCGCGGTTGCGCCGGTAACCGATTGGCGCAACTACGACTCGATCTACACGGAGCGTTACATGAGCAGACCGGCGGAGTTTGCTGAAGGCTACCGCGACTTTTCCGTGCTCAACTCGGTGCCGAAGCTCAAGGGACATCTGCTGATTGCGCTGGGCACCGGCGACGACAACGTGCACATGGAGAACACCGTGCAGTATGTGCAAAAGCTGATCGAAGCCGGGATTCCGTACGACTTGCAGATTTATCCGCGCAAGACGCACTCCATCTCAGGGCCGGATGTGCGCATGCATCTGTTCAGCCGCATTCTGGCGGAGTTTGAGGAGTATCTGAAGCCGGCGGTGGGGCAGTAATTGCGTTCTCCCATTCGATTATTCTCGGCTAGTTTGATGTTGGTCCGCCCGCCCGGCGTACGCTTTGATTTTCTTCCCTGAAATAGATTTTTCCGCTCTTTGAAATGGACGCTACGAAAGGCCCACTGCGCTTTTTACATATGGCTCGCATCTGCCGGTTGACCTTCACGAGTAAATCGCCCGGGTCGCCGATCTCGCTCGACGTGAAGACAAACTCGCGAATCTTGAATTCTTCGATGAGTTTCCTTTCCAGAAATCTCGTACGCTGCTTCTTGTCGAACGTAATGAGAACCCAGTTTCTTTTACCGACCTTCCTGAGCAGCACTTGGTCGTCCGTTGAACCGCTGAAGAACTCCCGATGCCGTTTATATCGGATTCCCGCATGGTCCAATTTCTCAACCAATTCATCGTAGTCGAGGTTGTGATCCAGATAGAGCGTGAAAACACTAGGCAGCGGCTTTCGCTTCTTCGAGCGAGATCGCTTCTTCGATTTCTGTTTCGGATCGGCCATAGTCTCTTGCCAACTTGGAAATCGACGCTCCTCCGTTCTTCCTGCTCATCAGGAAAGCAGTGGATATTCTGGAGCCAACCAACACGGGCATTCCGAAAGCAACGCGGGGGTCAATTACAACCACGCGGGGCGCGTGGTCCGGGTTCTGTTGGTGCAGCCTGCTGGTGAAGGGGAAAAGCCTTTCAGCGATTCCTTGGGCATTCCGCTCAACGCGCTTGAGGAATGGATTCAGAATCGCTTTGAACGCGTGCTGACCGCTCGCCGTGAGGTTGATGAGCTCATCTCGTTCACCTTCCAGGTAAATCTTGCGCCCTCTTGTCGCCAGTTGGTAATCAGCCAAAGGATACTTGGAAGGCTTTTCAATCCTCAGTTCTTCGACGGACCGCCGTATCCGAGGCAGTCCAATATCGTGGGACTCTCTGAGACTCTCCAGAACGTACAACTCTACAAGATTCTTGAAGGATAAAAGTAACGGACGGCGGCTGTACACCGTTGTGAGTGGCGCAGCTCCAGCTTCGCCGAGTGTCCAATACCTGACGGTGCTGACCGGAACGATCAAATACCGAGCGGCCTCTTCGACCGTATAGTTGGGGATTTCCAGCGGGTTGAACTTGGCTCTGGGCATTGAGGCAAAAGTATAACGGAATCCTCCTCCGTTGGGGGTTAGAGCGTGTTCTGTGCGCGCTTGCATTTCGGCCTCCACAAAGGCATACTCAAGATACGCCGTCCATGCCCGTGGACAGATTGGCCCCGAGATTCGAACTAGTTCTAAGTAAAACCCGCCTGCCAGCGGGTTTTACCCTTTTAGAATATGAAACTTAGGCTCCTTCCTTTCTAGTTTGGCCGTTGTGATTCCCGCGACATCAATCGCTTGCCAGCCACGCTTTCCAGAGCTTGCACGGGAGGGTCGTCGTCCGTTCCCTTCCGAAAGTTGTGCCGAAAACTGAATTCTGAGGGATAACGACGAAGCCACCACCGCCCGAAATGATCGTATACCCAGTTGATGTCGCGATTCAAGACTCCGAGACGCCCTCAACACCATTCGTCATCCAAGGGGCGTTTGCGCTTCCGCCAAGGTACGCGTGCGCGATGAGATTCCAGGCGGCAAGATTCTAGAGTTCGCGGCGGCGGAAGAGGTCGTCCTTATCTCGCCGCGGGCAGTTCGAGCACCCCAGGCAAGAGACGAGCAGGACGGCGACGCCCACCGTTACCACAACGGCGAGCACACTCCCGTTCGTCACCAACCAATGAACCAGGCTTTCCATAGTGGGGCGCTCATAAAATTTGACTCCGAAACTGACCGCGGGTTGGCCTCGCAGACGCTGGCTCGGGTTTCGAAGTGCCGGAATTCTCGGCGTACCAAGTCTATCATCGCCGATTTTTTTGAGATACCCCCTTGTTTTTGAGAGAAGAAAAAGCGAAGATAGTACCGAGATGGTCAACGAATCCAATTCGGGAGCCGGCCCGGCGACGAATGTGTGGCCGGAAGAGCTTGAAGATGGGCAGGTTGCGGCCCTTCCTGTCTTCCCGGAACCGGAGGCCGGCGCTCGTTCGGATGCGCGGGACGATGCGGCTCAAGGCCCCGCGCTGAATTGGCTTTTTGTCGACCTGAACTCCTACTTCGCCTCCGTAGAGCAGGATGCGCGGCCCGAGCTGCGTGGGCGTCCGGTAGCTGTTGTGCCCATGATGGCCGACACCACCGTCTGCATCGCCGCCAGCTACGAGGCCAAGGCGCACGGGGTGAGAACGGGAACGGTCGTCGGCGACGCCAAGCGCATGTGTCCCGACCTGGTGCTGGTGGAGGCGCGGCATGAACTCTACGTCGACTACCATCACCGCATCGTCGAAGCAGTAGAAAGCTGCCTGCCCGTGACGGCCGTGCTCTCGATCGACGAAATGGCCTGCCGGCTGATGGGCCGCGAACGCCCGCTGCTGGCGGCGATGGAACTGGGCCGGAAGGTGAAAGCGCGGATCAGGGAACAGGTCGGCCCCATGATGCGCAGTTCGGTCGGCCTGGCGACCAACCGCTATCTGGCCAAGGTGGCCAGCGACATGGAGAAGCCCGACGGCCTGGTGGCGCTGCCGCTGGATATTTTGCCCGAGGCACTGCGCCAGCTCACGCTGCGCGACCTGCCCGGCATTGGACCGCGCACGGAGAAGCGGCTCAACGACAAGGGCATTCGCACCATGGAAGATTTGCTGGCGCGCGATTGCGAACAGGCCGGCGAGCTGTGGGGATCGGTGTGGGGCGAGCGGCTATGGCATTGGCTCAGAGGCGAGGACTTCGATATGTCGGAGACCGAGCATCTGAAATCGCTGAGCCATCAGCACGTGCTGGCTCCGGAGATGCGCACGCCGGAGAAGGCATGGGCGGTGGCGCACAAGCTGCTGCACAAGGCGGCCATGCGCCTGCGCGCGGCTGGGTTGTGGGCGAGCAGCATCGGCCTGGCCATTGGATATGCGCTTCCCGGCGGGCAGGGAAAGCCGATCAGCAACTTTGGTTTGCCGACGCGCGGATGGAAGAGCGAGCTGAAGCTGAGCGAGTGCCAGGATAACCAGACGCTGATTGCGGCGCTGAGCCGTTTGTGGGCAAGCCGGCCGGTGGGACCGCAGTACGATCATCCCTATTTTATCGGCGTGCATCTCAACGGGCTGGTGCCCAACCGGCTGCACTCGTTGAATCTGTTTGACGGCACCGAGGACGAGCAAAGCCGGACGCGGCTGCTGGCGGCCATGGACCAGTTGAACAATAAATATGGGATGAGCACGCTGGCGCCGGCGACCATGCTGACGGCGTACAAGGCTGCGCCGACGCGGATTGCGTTTCACAGCATTCCTGACCTCTTCTGAAAACTGGCTAATCAAGCTTTCATCCCGCAGGCCGATAAAAAGCCTATACCCAACAGTGGGGCTAAACGGATATGCGCACATGTATCGTGGTTGCAACCAGCGAAGCAACGCGGACCTTCGTTGCTGCCTCACTGGAATCGATGGGAATGGGCTCTGTGTTGGTGGCTTCGCTTGGGGATTTGCCCTCGACCTTGGACGTGACTCCCTCGTGCGGAATTCTTCTGGAATTGTCAACCGCGATAACAGCTTTGCCGCAGCACAAGAAAGCCGTACAAGAGCTTCTTGAGCACTATCCATTGGCCAAGTTCCGGTTCGCCGGCGGTCAAGTTCTTATTGTGGGCGAGGACCTGAAGGGATTTGTCGGCAGATGTTTGCAATTCAAACCAAGAGTGACGCGAAAAGCCGCCCGGAAAGATAGGTATCTGGCGCTCCGTCTTTCCGCCGATGAAAGCTTCGAGGATGCCGAAAAGGTTGTCACTTTCAACGTATCGGACGGCGGATATTTCGTGTTCACCGTGCGTGCGTGGAAGATTGGCGATCGCGTCTGGATGAGGTTTTTCGGCGATGAGGCGACCATCTGCGGCACCGTGCGCTCACTTCGGCCTTGGGGTAACGACAAGTTTTTCCCCGGCATTGGTGTCAAGATCGAAGCCGGCGGCGAAGGAATTGGATAAGGAGCGACAGGCCGCGCCGACGCGGATTGCGTTTCACAGCATTCCGGATTTGTTTTGAGCCGAGGAATTCGAGAAGTTAACCATCATTCTTCCCGCAGGCCACGCGAGAGGCTAAACTGGCTGAAGAAGATCCCGGGGGCAGTTGAAGCCACGCCGGGAGGATTCGCAACTTCCCGAGGCAGTGGCCATGATCTCTGAACTCAAGATCCGCAACTTCAAGAGCCTGGAGAGCGTCGATCTCAAGCTCGGCCATTTCAACCTGCTTGTGGGGGCGAACGCGAGCGGAAAGTCAAACTTCCTTGATGCACTGAGGTTCCTGCAAGGGGTCGGAAACGGGTTCACGTTAGACGAGATTCTGGATGGCAAGCCACCGTCGTCAACCAATGTCAAGTGGGATGGTATCCGCGGAGGCTCGAAGCTGGTAGCATTTCGTCGAAAAGATGGTTCGGCGGAGGAGGAGATCGAAATTGCGGGATGCATCCTCAGCACCAGCCTCTACGAGATAAGGCGAAATGGTCTGAGCTACCAGCTCAAGTTCAGGCCAGAAACGCATAAACTCATGCAGTGGCTCGGCACCATGGAGTGCCATTGGCATAATGACGAAAACATATACCTTCACTACGAGAACGTCCGATCGAAAGGATTGGCCGCTGGTTTCGATTCTACGGCGAGAGAGTATTCGCGCCTGCTAAAGGAACGCAATCCGAGCCTGACTGCGCAAGAAGTTGAGTCCCGCGAAAGCCTGAGTCCAGAATCATTCAATTTAAGCCCACAAGCAGTCTATGCTGCACATATTCTGGATTTGCTTGCGAAAATGCAGTTCCTTGATCCGCTCCCGACAGCGCTGAGAAACTATTCGACAAATGTTGCACAGTTGGGTGAACGCGGCGAGGGTTTCGCCGCACTCATTCACGACATCGAATCCAACGGAAGCAAGCCGGCGCTCCTTGAATGGCTTAAAGAACTTCGCCCCGACGAAATCTCCGATCTCCACGCAATCCCAGGTGCGGTCAACGATTTCATGGCAGCCGTTAAGGAGGGCGTAAACGAATTTCCAGCCCCTGCGTGCTCTGACGGCACCCTACGCTTCATCGCTCTAGCCGCCGCTTTCTTCCAGCCGTCGATGCCGAAGATCCTCGTCATCGAGGAGATCGAGAAAGGCCTGCACCCAAGCCGTTTGAGGCTGTTGCTTGAACTCATGCGCTCGCAATCCAAGCGAACCGGCACCCAGGTCTTCGCCACCACGCACTCGCCGACATTGCTGAACTGGCTCACCGAAGAAGACCGCAAAACCACATTCGTCTGCACGCGCGATGCCGAATCTGGAGCGACGAAAATGCGCTCTCTATCTGAGGTTCCCAAACTCGAAGAGCTAATCAAAAACAACTACAACCTCGATCAACTCTTCGAGGAAGGCTGGCTCGAGTCCGTTCTCCATGAGTCTTAATGTCCTGGTCGTTCCCGAGAACCCGACCTACAACGGCGCAATTCTCAAGCCACTCTGCGAGAAACTGTTTGAGGAATGCGGAAGGACTCGGGCCAATATCGAGGTCATGTCGAACCCCCGAACAAATGGCTACGAACATGCCAAGCGTCTTTTTCCCGGCGCCATCCTGGACCTATACAGCCATAAGCATCTCGTACTTTTCCTTCCCGACTCCGACGGCCAGGACCGGAGCGGTGAGTTCGCCAATATGGAGACGGAATTTGAGCAACAGGCCGCCGCTCTCGGAAAGATCGTTCGATTGATTTGCTGTGCCGCGGTGCCTGAGGTGGAGGCCTGGCTGCTTGCAGGGCATCAGGACAAGTGGGAGCCGGATTGGCAATGGGGAACGATGCGAGCGGACCGCTCCATCAAGGAAAATTACTTCTATCCTTTCCTTCAGAAACATGGCCAGGGCGAGTCCAGATATCCGGATGAGGGTCGCCGGCAACTGATGGTGACGGCCCTTAGGAATTACGCGGGAATTCGGCAGCGCTGTCCCGAGTTGCAGGGGCTGGAGGCCAGTATCCGGGCATTCATCGCAAACCTTCCGTAGTCCAAGCTGCTCCCTTATCCGCCTCTCACTCGCCGCCTTCAGGCGTTAGGCCACCGACCTCGGAATTCATCCGCTCCGAACTTTTTCTGCTCCAGCGCGTACTCTCTGCATCCTCGCGCGCGCATTTCTGCGGATAAGAGAGTAGAAGCGAAACTCATGGCCCACGACTGGCAACCGGATTTCGAACAACTCGTGGACGAGCATCAGTCCATGGTGTTTTCGCTGGCGTGGCGGATGACCGGCGACCGCGGGCTGGCCGAAGAGATTGCGCAAGATGTTTTTCTGGAGTTGGACAGGCATCTGGGCAGAATTGAATGTGAGAAACATGCGTGCTTTTGGCTGCGGCGCGTGGCCATCAGCCGTTCGGCGGATGCGCTGCGGCGGCGCAGGGTGCGGGGCATGGATTTGTGGGTAGAGATGGAAGACCGGCACTCGGTTCAGGCGGAGATGCGCTCCTCTCCACTGGGCGTGCGGCTGGAGCAACTGCTGGCAACGCTGCCGGAGCAGCAGCGGGCAGCACTGATTCTGCGCTATCAGGAAGACCTGACGCCGGAGGAGATTGCGGCAACGCTGGAAGCTCCGCTGGCAACGGTGAAGAGTCATTTGCAGCGCGGGTTGAAGCTGCTGCGGGCCAAGGCACAGAGCCATTTGAAAGAGTATGTTCGCGTGAAGGAGCCCTTGCGTGGAGTTTGAACCCAACGGCGATTTTGAGCGGGAGCTGCGGCAGGCATTTGAGCGCAGGCCCGCGCCGCCCGGCTTGAAACGAAAGCTGATGGCGCGGCGGAGGGTGCAACGGCCGCGGCATCGTTCCATGGTTTGGCAGCAGCTGGCTGCTGCGCTTGCGCTGGCAGCCGCGCTGGCCGGCGGGTTCGCGTTGCGCCAGCGGGAAGAACGGCGCAAGGAAGATGCGGCGCGGCAGCAGGTGATGACGGCGCTGCGCATTACAGCACACGCACTGAACCGGATGAATGCGCAACTGGCGGCGCATAGCCGCGCGGCCGAGGAATAAGGAGAGATCTCCATGAAGGATCGAATGATTGCTTTTGTTTTGGGAGCGGCTGTACTGACTGCGCCGGCGCTGGCTCAGACCGGGCAGTTGCCGGCGGCGCCGCCAATCGAAAAGGAGCTGGCTGCACGCGCCTCGAACGTTACCGAGGTGACGCTGGGCAAAAACATGCTGGCCTTTGCCGCCAAGGTGATGAACGGCAAGGACAAGGACGAGGCCGCGACCCGGCAACTGATTGAAGGGCTGGAAGGCATCTACGTCCGCGAATACGAGTTCGACAAGGAAGGGCAGTTCTCGGCCGACGATGTGGAGCAACTGCGCAAATACTTCGAGACCAGCGAGTGGTCGCCGATGGTGCATGAGCGGGATCGCAAGAACAATGAGTCGACCGACGTGATGGTCAAGCTGGTGAACGGAGAATCGCACGGCATGTTCATTCTGGCCGTCGAGCCGAAAGAACTGACCATCGTGCTGATCCTCGGTCCCATTAACATGGACGAACTTGGCGAGTTGAAAGGCGTGGCCGGACTGGGCGGGCTGGGCAACTTGGCCAAGGTTGAGAAAGACAAGGACAAAGCAAAGGACAAGGCGAAAACTGGAGGCGATCAATGAGGCGGCTCTTGTTGGTTCCAGTTGTTTTTATGGTGCTGCTCGTTCCCGTCGCTGTGTTGGCCGGCAGCGGCGAGGGCGGATTCGATGGCGTGGTGCATTCGATCGAGGCCCGCTATCACGTGCATGCCACGCGCATTCCTTTTCTCGGCCTCATCAGCCTGGTCTCGCGCAAGGCTATGCACGGAGGCGTAGGTGGACTGCACATCGCGGAGTTCGAGTCGTTTTCAGAGAAGGTAGACGGCGATGAGCTGAATCAACTGGTGGAGGAAAAACTCGGCTCCGGCTGGGAGCGGATTATTCGCGAGACCGGCCAGCAGGGCAACCAGCAGACGCTGATCTTCATTCATCCCGAAGGTGAGCGGATGGGGCTGTTCGTCCTGGATCTCGACGGCGGCGAAATGGATGTAGTGCAGGTTTCGGTCGATCCGAACCACCTTGACGAGAACATCGGCCGCTACGAGCATCACCGCGACGAGAGTGACCGCGACGGGGGCGAATCAGAGTAGCACTTCGGCTGGCAGGAATCAAACTGTCCATATGCGCGGCGTCGCTTGCTGCCTAGACTTGAAAGCATGGCCAGCCTCGCACCGATGCCGACATCGAGTTATCGCGGCCGGCTTGCGCCCTCGCCCACCGGATATTTGCACGTGGGTCACGCGCGCACATTTTGGACGGCCAGCCAGAGGGCGCGCGAGGCGGGCGGCTCTCTGATCATGCGCATGGAAGATTTGGACCCGGAACGCAGCAAGGCAATCTACGCCGACGCGGCGATCGACGACCTCCGCTGGCTGGGCATTCGCTGGCAGGAGGGTCCGGACAAGGGCGGGCCGTTTGCGCCCTATGTGCAGAGCCGGCGGCGTGCAACCTACCTGGCCGCCTGGCGCAAGTTGCTGCGGCTCGGTTACCTCTACCCCTGCCGATGCTCGCGCAAAGACCTTGAGACTGCGCTCGGCGCGCCGCATGAACGGGTGAGCGTGGCCGCTAACAGTTCGCTCGGGAAACTGGACCTCATGGACGACGAGCCGATCTATCCGGGAACGTGCCGGGGTCTGCAGGGCAAGGCGCCGCAACTGCCCGGGCCGACGGTGAGCGACATCGAGACGCCGGAGGGAATCAACTGGCGATTCCGCGTTCCCGACGGCGAGACGATTGAGTTCGACGATCGAAACCTGGGAAGAAAGCGGTTTGTGGCCGGCGAGGACTTTGGCGACTTTGTGGTTTGGCGGCGGGACGATGTTCCCAGTTATCAGCTTGCCTGCGTGGCCGACGACGCGGCGATGGGCATCACGGAAGTGGTGCGCGGAGCCGATTTGCTCAAGTCCACAGCGCGCCAGATTCTGCTCTATCGGGCGCTGGGGCTTCCAGCGCCGCATTGGTACCACTGCCGCCTGGTGGTGGACCACAACGGACGGCGTCTGGCCAAGCGGCACGATTCGCTGAGCCTGCGCGCCCTGCGCCAGCGGGGCCTGACGCCGATGAATATTCTGTCGGCGGAGCTGCCGGTGGAAGCGTGAACGCAGCAACTTTCGTAACTCCCCCCAAAAAACGGGAATTCAATTGCAGCGGTAGAATGAACGCACCTTGTTTGCGTGTGTGGGATGCGCGGCAGTGGAGGATCGGCTCGGAAGAACGAGCCGTCGGTCCGCAGGCCGCCACAACGACCTGCGGGCCGTGCCAACGCAAAGGAGGTGAGGACGATTGGATGAGAAATCGTCCTGGATGCGAGTGTTGGTCACAATTGCCATTGACTGGCGGTTGGTGATAGCCCTCGTAATCCTCGTCCTGGCGCTACTGACAAGGTAGCCAAACTCCCGGGAGGGCCCACCCCTTCCGGGACTGAACCAAGTATAGCAAATCCTGTGTCCTCGGCAAGTTCCGAGTCGAGCTGCGACGGGGCGACCGGCGGACGCTCATCCGACCGCAAACGCTTTCGCCCAATTCCTCTGCCAACTCTCGCCCGGCTCTGCGATACTACTCAGTTATGCCAATCGACAACCTCCAACAGGCAGCCCAGAAAATTGCCGGATTCCTTTCTTCCCTTAACAAGCTTGGCGGGATGCGCCTGAAGTACCGCATCAGCGCCGGCGATGGCGTGCAGAATTCCGACGGCTCTGCCCCGCAGCTTTTGGTCGAGCTGGCCGGTCCCGATGTGCCGCTCGTCGTCCAGCACAACGGCGAGCTGTTGCGCGCGCTTGAGACCATTGCAGCGCAGATTCTGCGCCTCGATCAGCGCGAGCAGGACCTGATCAGCTTCGACGCGGACAACTTCAAGGCCGTGCAAGCCGAGCAGCTTCGCCTGACCGCCGAGACTGTGGCGGATAAGGTGCGCCGGACCGGCGTGCCGTACGCGTTTCCGCCGACCAACAGCCGCGAGCGCCGCCAGATGCACATGGCGTTCCGCGGCATCGAAGGCGTGGAGACGGCCAGTTCCGGCGAAGGCCCCGACCGCTTTCTGGCGGTTTATCCCGCGGGCAAGACAAACCTGCCTGTGACCCCGCCGGTGAAGCCCCGAGGCTTTGACCGCGGCGGCGGGCGCGATCGGCGCAGGTAGACGCGGAAACGAGCAAGAACCAGCCGCGGGTATGCAACAATTCGGAACTATGAGGCCCGCGCATCTTTTCTTCACACTCACACTTATTGCAGCCTTGTGCCCGGCGCAGAAGCGGCTGGTGCTCATCGACCAGGACGGCTCCGGCCCCGGTGGCTCGGACCAGATGGCGATGCTGGCCTTGCTGCAGGCTCGTCAGGTCGAGGTGCTGGGCATTACCATCGTCACCGGCGACGCATGGCGCGACGAGGAGACTCTGCATACGCTGCGCATGCTGGAGCTGACCGGCCACTCCAATGTTCCCGTGGCCAGGGGCGCCGTCTTTCCGTTGGTGCGCACCGAGCAAGAGACCCGGCTGACCACGGCGCTCGACGGGAAAGTGGCGTGGTTGGGAGCATGGGGCGGCGCGACATCCACCATGGTGGAGACAGCCGCCGGCGTCACTCCGGTGATCGCGGACAAGCAACTGGCGCACGGTCCATATGAGATTCCGCCCATGCCGGAAGGCCGGCCCACGCTCAAGCCCCTCGACGAAGACGCGGCGCATTTTCTCATCAGGCAAGTGCGCGCGCATCCGCATCAGGTGACGATCTACGCCGCTGGCCCGCTGACCAACATCGCGCTGGCCGTCGCGATCGACCCCGAGTTCGCGTCATTGACAAAAGGCATTGTGCTGATGGGAGGCAGTCTCGATCCGCAGACCGACGATCCGGAGTTCACCGCCAGCCCGCGCCATGAGTTTAATTTCTGGTTCGATCCCGAGGCCGCGCACATTGTGCTGCGCGCCAACTGGCCGCGCGTGGATGTGACCACTGTCGATATTTCCATCAAGGCGCCCTTCACGCAAAAGATGCTCGACGAGATCGGCAAATCGCAGAGTCCCGCCGCGCGCTACATTTCCGCGTGGAGCCAGAACCGCTACTACTTGTGGGACGAACTCGAAGCCTGCTCGTGGATCGATCCGGCGATTATCACCAAAGAGAAACAGGTCTACATGGATGTGGATCTTAGCCATGGACCCAGCTACGGCGATACTTTGACGTGGACGGAAGAGTCAAAGCCTGCGACCGGGGTGAGGCTGGTGCATGCGCAAGTCGATCTCGACCTGGCGCGCTTTCAGAAAATGTTTGTGGAGTTGATGACGGTGCCGAGCGAAAGATGATGCCGGAGAAACAATGGCCCACGCTTCGAGATTGAAGCGTGGGCCTTGACGAAATCCTGTTCAGCTATTTGAAGCCTACCTCAGGGCCTGAAGGCCGGCATCGATTTGGCCGGGAGCTGGCAGGGCTGAAGCCTTGCCCTACCAATGGCCGGAGTGGCTAACCGTTCAACTGCTCCTGCAGCTTGTTGAGCGTGCGGTGCAGGTCCTTGTCGGCGCGGCGCTGGTCGTCGATCTTGGAGATTGAGTGCATCACCGTGGTGTGGTGCTTGTTGCCGAACTGGCGGCCGATCTCAGGCAGGCTGGCTTCGGTCATCTGCTTGGCCAGGTACATGGCGATCTGCCGAGGCACCACCACATTGCGCGAATTGTTCTTTTGCTTCAGGTCGCTGACCCTCATGCCGAACTGCTCTGACACAGCGCGCTGAATGGCTTCGATGGTGATCTTGCGCACCTGCATGTCGATGAACTGCTTGAGGCATTGCTGCGTCGAGGCCAGCGTGATCTCCATGCGGTTCAACTGGCACCATGCGATCAGGCGCACCAGCGCGCCCTCCAGTTCGCGTACGTTGGTGCGCACATTCGAGGCCACAAACAGCGCCACGTCGGTGGGCAGTTGCACTTGCTCCGACTCAGCCTTCTTTTGCAGGATGGCCACCTTGGTTTCAAGATCGGGCGGTTGAATGTCGGCGATCAGGCCCCACTCGAAGCGCGAGCGCAGGCGATCCTCGATCTCCGCCAGCTCCTTGGGCGGCCGATCGGAGGCGATGACGATCTGCTTCATGCTCTCGTGCAGCGCATTGAAGGTGTGGAAGAACTCTTCCTGCGTGCGTTCTTTCTGAGCGATGAATTGAATGTCGTCGATCAGCAGCACATCGACGGTGCGGAAGCGGTCGCGGAAGCTGGTCATGCGATCGTTGCGCAGCGAGGTGATCATCTCGTTGGTAAACTTCTCGGCCGATACATAGCAGATGCTGGCCATCGGCTGGCGGCGCTTCACTTCGTGGCCGATGGCATGCATCAGATGAGTCTTGCCCATTCCAACGCCGCCATAGATGAAGAGCGGATTGTAGGCGCGCGACGGACGCTCGGCAACTGCCAACGCGGCCGCCCGCGCAAACTGATTTCCGTTGCCGATCACGAAGGCATCGAAGGTGTAGCGCTGATTGAGTTGCGCAGCGGTCGACCAGTCGAAGCGGGCCTGCTCCGGTGCGATGCGCGGGGCCGGTGTGGAATGCGGCGCGGCCGGCGCGCGATCGGCAACCGGACCAAAGCCACCATCGCGGCGCTGCGGCGGAATCGAGGGGTCCTCTTCGGCGGTGACGAAACTCACATCGTCGAATTCCAGCGATTGCAAGTCGATGGCTTCCTGAATCAGGTCGCCATACTTGTCGCCGATGTGCTGAAACTCCGGCGAAGGCACGCGGACATAGAGCGTGCGGCCCGCGGCATGACTGAACCGAGTGGGCTTGAGCCAGGTCTCGAACGACTGCCGGATAACTTTCTTCTCCAGCGCCGCCAGTATCTGCATCCAGGGGTTGATTGCCGTTGCCGGCGAAACTGCAAATGCCATCGAACTCTTCCTTGCCTGCGTCGCCTATTTACTGCGGGTTCGGTATATTGGCCGGGTTTTGACAACGGCTCTCTTAAGGCGGAAGGCCTGGGCCATCCGTCCAGCCTTCAATTGCCGAACAACTGGTTGGCGGTTGACTTCCCTTTAGAGATGTGCCCGGGCGCGATTAAAACCGTTCCTTGGGACGCTTGGAGACTTTCTCGAACGGTCCCGATAGTAGCACATTTAGGGGTCATTGCAATCATTCTTTCACATAACTTTTTCGTGGCCTTCGCCAGTTGCACCAGCGGCGGTGAAACTCGCAGTGCAAGTTGGCAGAATGTCTGCGGCAACCACCCGCCTTCACTCTTTCTTCAGGTGACATGGCAGCGATTAAGAAGCAATAGGAGCGTGTTGGCCAATCCCGTTTCCGGGTGCTCGGTGAGTTTGCGCTGGATTCCTGCGTCAACCTGCGATACACTTAAATCTTGCCGTCAAGGCGCATTTTTCACAGTGGATAGAGGAGCGCACTTTCATGCCCAAGCGCACATTTCAACCCAATCGCCGCAAGCGTGTCAAGACTCACGGGTTCCGCGCCCGCATGAAGACCAAGGGCGGCGCAGCCGTGTTGAGCCGCCGCCGCGCCATCGGACGCAGACGCGTGTCTGTTAGCGCCGGCTTCCGCGACTAAGCGTCGAGCGCCGTCTTGCCTGAGCCGGAGGGGATCGCGCTCGACCGTGCTTCCGGCTGAGACGCTTTTCGGCACTGCCATGATGATTTCCCCCCACCCTGACGCGCAAAAACTCCAGCGATCAATTCCGAATGGGTCCGGCGTTTCGTCTGCCGCACAGTCCTTGTCCGCCCTTCGCCTGAGCAAGCACGCCGATTATCAGCGCGCCTACTCCGCTGGCCGCAAGCGGCAGTCCGCATCCATGAGTTGGTTCTTGGCCTTGCGGCAACAGAACGGCTCCGAGCCGCCAGCCGCGCCGCAACAACCCACCATGCCGCGCGTTGGCCTCACGGCCGGCAAGGTGCTCGGCAAGGCCCATGAGCGCAACCGCATCAAGCGCCGCATGCGGGAGGCATTGCGCCGCCACGTCGACCTGCTGCCGGAGGGCTGCGATCTGATCTTCCATCCCCGCCGCATCGTTCTCAGCATCGAATTTGCGAAACTTGAAGCCGAGGTTGTGCGTATTCTTCGGCAGGCAAATGCGGTAGCGCACCAGGCAAATGCCGAAGCGGGGAAAACAATAGCGGATGGGTCTCCCCCGTCTCTATCAACAGCCGTTCGAGTAAGGCCGGAACCATGAATCGCATATTGCTCGCCACTCTCCGGTTCTATCGCCGCTGGCTCTCGCCGGCCCTGCATTCGCTCAACCCCGGCCAAGGCTGCCGCTATGTGCCCACATGTTCGGAGTACGCGACGATTGCGATTGCTACGCACGGCTGGCTGCGCGGCAGTGCGCTGGCCATCTGGAGAGTTCTGCGCTGCAATCCATTCGGCCGCGGAGGACTCGATAATGTTCCCCCCAAGTTACCGCCGAGGGAACAGAGAGCCACCCGACGGCAACCCATTGGCCCCCATGAACCGTTACCATAGCAATAGCGGCTGCCTGACGGCGCCGAGCAACGAATAGGACGTATCTCTTGCCCGAAATTCGCAATCCCAATCTTCAAACGCAGGGCCCCGGCGGCGGCAGCGGCAGCGGCGGCGACATGCGCAGCACCCTCTTGTTCACCATGCTTTTGGTGGTCGTCTTCCTGGGCTATCAATACTTCTTCAACAAGCCGGCTCCGCCCACGACTCCGACAGCCGCGCAGAACGAGACACAGCAGGCCCAGACCGCCGCGCAGGCGACCACAGGACAGGCAGCGCCCGGACAGCCGAGCCAGCCGCAGGCGGCCGGAGCGGCCGCGCCGGCGCCCACTATCGCTGCTGCCCTCGAAACGCAGACCACCATCGAGAACGAGCAATACAAGATCGTCTTCAGCAATCGCGGCGCGCAGATCGAGCACTGGATTCTGAAGAAATATAGCGACTCAGCCGGCAAGCCGCTGGATATGGTCCAGCCTCAGCTCGCGCACGACTTCGGCTTCCCACTGTCGTTTTTCACGTATGATTCCGCGCTGACCGCGCAGTTGAATCAGGCGCTCTATCTGGTGACCGCGTCGGGCGTGCAGCCGACGGTTACCGGCCACGCGGTGGCCCCTGAAACCAATGCCCTCACGTTCCACTATGCCGCCAATGGCCTGGAAGTGGTGAAGACGGTCCGTTTCGATGCAAGCTACGTCATTACCGTGGAAACTGAAGTCAAGCGCAACGGAGCGCCCGTCCGCGCGTTGATCGCATGGCCTTCGGGGTTGGGCGATATGGAGGAGTTTCTACCCGCGTCGACGACCCGGTCCTCGGTTCGCACGTCGGCTTTGTCGCAGTTCGCCTGGTCGTTGAACGGCAAGCAGGACTCCGAAGCCGTGACCAAAGTCGGCAACGACGCTACTTTCAACGATCCCTATTCCTACGCGGCGGTAACCGACCAATACTTCGCATCGGCGTTTTTGCCCGACGTTCCCGATCGCGTCACCATCGTTACGCTGCATAACACTGTCGACCTGCCCAACGACCTGAGCAACCCGAACAGCGAAAAGAAGCCCGCGCACGTGCTGGGGCTGGCCGTGGGCGACATTAGCGGCTCGACGCGCCTGCGCCTCTTCGCCGGCCCCAAGGCGATGGATATTGTCAGCTCCATTCATGCCATCGGAGCGGACGGCAAGCCCGACGGGCAATCGCTCGAACCGCTGATCCAGTTCGGCTGGCTCACTGTGATTGCCAAGCCGCTCTATCTTGCTCTGCGCTTCCTCGATGAGCACGGCATAGGCAACTGGGGATGGGCCATTATCGTTGTTACCGTCCTCTTCAACCTGCTGATGCTGCCCACGCGCTTCATGATGATGAAGTCCTCGTTGAAGATGATGCGCATCCAGCCCAAGGTCGACGCGCTCAAGAAACGCTACGCCCATCTCAAGGCGACCGACCCCAAGAAGGCCGAGATGAACGCGGAGATGATGGATCTTTACAAGACCGAGGGCGTGAACATGTACGGCAGTTGCCTGCCGATGCTGATTCAGATGCCGCTGTTCTTCGCTTATTTCCGCGTACTGCAGAACGCGGTCGAGTTGCGCCAGGCGCACTGGTTCTGGCTCACCGATCTCTCTTCGCCCGACCCCATGCACATCTTGCCGATCATTATCATCATCAGCATGTTCTTCACGCAGTACATCACGCCCGCTCCGGGCCAGGACCCGGCGCAGCGGCGCATGCTGGCCATCATGATGCCGGTCATGTTCGGGTTCATGCTGTGGCACTACGCCTCGGGGCTGGCGCTCTATTGGGGCACCGGCAACATCATCAACCTGGCCATCCAGCTCGGTATAAACCAATCCCCAATCGGCAAGGAGATGCACGCCATTGCCGCCAAGAAAGCAATGAAAAAGGCCGGCATCAACCCCAAGACCATCCAGGGGCGCAAGTAGGGCCGGTTCTGTGTCATAATGAGAGGGTCTGGATGAAGCCGGAAGCAGTTACGCTTGCATCCATGGCGGGGAACCTGGCATCAAATAGCAGGCGAGGTTGATATGGTAAATCCAAAAATCTAACGCGCGCACTATTTGCTCCAAGCCAACTCCAACCGCGTTTGTATCTCCCCAATCGATGGTTGGTAAAAGGCGTTCGCCTTCAAGGCAGCCAAGTCTCCGTCTGCATCGCCGATATCGTGGTCCCAAGTTGATCGCTTGGTCTTGTTGTACTTCGACGCTTCGGTCAAATGCGCTATCACCCCATCGAACTCAGGAGTCTGGTTTTGCGCCGGCGTAGCCAGCCGGCACAAGCAGCACGCCAGGTTGTAGTTGACCGGCGAATTCAGCTCTTTGCTCTCCGCCCCTTCCCAGAGCTTCTGCTTGGGCGCCATCTCAAACTCATTGCGGCTACTCTCAAACAGCGATGTTGCGCCAGGTTGGTTACCTGCCGTCAGCTGCTCCATGGCCTGTTGAAAGTAGTTGCTTCATTCCGATGAAGGCGGACCGCTTTGAGATGAGAGACCGGTCCGCGATGGCCGATGGCATCGATTTCCGGGGCAACCGTGAATGTGGAGTGATTTAAGTCACTCGCGCCGCGAAAAAGCCGCGATATTGTGACAAAGAAGCAACATCGGGCGGGTATTTTTTGAATCAAATGGGCAATTGCACCAGTTGGAGGTTGTCATGGCTGTAACTGTCGTTCTTGGCGTTGAGCTTGACCCATGGATGCTGATGGCCCAGGACTCGCAGTGGAGATCCGAGGGCTACATCGTCATACATGCGTACTCGGTTCGCGATGCGATCGACCACTTCAATGCCGGCGATTTCGATCTGGTATTGCTGGGCTGCTCCATGACCATGGAAAGCAAAAAAAGACTAACCAGCCTAATCCGGGCCTCCGGTTCCTACACACCGGTGGTTAGCATTGCCGGCTCCCGCGAAGTTTGCCACACCTTTGCGGATGCGACGCTCACCGACGATCCCCGCGAGTTGCTGAAAGGGATTAAGGAAGTGTCGGCGGCAAGGACGAGAATGCCGGCAGCTATGCGGGTTGCGTAAATTACTTGAGCGCAACCTTGCCGAGCTCGGGGCCGCGTATAATTCGACGTTGGCCGCCACGGCGTTCGACGGAGGATTGAAATGGACATACTGTTCTGGATTTTCCTGGCGATTTTCGGCGTCATCGTTCTTTCGCTGATTCTGGGCAGCTTCTTTACCGTGAACACGGCACAGGTTGCCGTCATAACGCGCTTCGGCAAGTTTCTTCGCGTGGCCGATGCGGGATTGAACTGGAAGGTTCCTTACTTCGATACAGTCGCCGGCCTGGTGAGCCTGCGCGTGAACCAGATCACGCTGACCATGGAGACCAAGACCAAGGACAACGTGTTCGTTACCATTCCGATTTCGGTGCAAAACCGGGTGCGGCCGGAGAAGGTCTACGACGCGTTTTACAAGCTGGCGGATCCGGTGGCGCAGATCAAATCCTATGTCGAGCAGGTGATTCTGGGCCACGTGCCCGGTATGACGCTGGACGAGGTGTTCGCGTCGCAGTCGTCGATTGCCGCGGCGGTAAAGCAGGAGCTGGACGCGGACATGGCCACCTTCGGCTACGAGATCGTGAATGTGCTGGTGACCGATATCGTTCCCGATCAAAAAGTGAAGTCGGCCATGAACGACATCAACGCGGCGCAGCGCGAGCAGGTGGCGGCCAATGCGCGGGGCGAGGCGGAAAAGATTCTGGTGGTCAAAAAGGCCGAGGCCGAGGCGGAGAGCAAGGCGCTGCAAGGGCAAGGCATCGCCAATCAGCGCAAGGCGATCATCGAAGGGTTGCAGGTTTCCATCGAACAGTTCCAGAAAGTGGTGGACGGAGCCTCGTCGCGCGACGTGATGCAACTGGTGATGGTGACACAGTATTTCGACACGCTGAAGTCGATTGGCGAAAGCGATAGAACCAATACGCTATTTCTGTCGCATTCGCCGGGATCGGTGAAGGACGTATCCGATCAGATCATGGAGTCGATGCTGGGAGCGATGAAGGCAAACGGGTGATCGAGCGCTGGCATTCCATCCTTCCTGCAAGACGCGCAGGAAGGATGGGCACCTTGCCTGAAGCGCTTCCTCAGATTCGCCTTAGGATTAAACTTAGGACTGCGGCGCAGCCCATTGACAAGACAATTGCGCCTATGCCGACAGCCAACAGCAAAAACGCCGACAAATGAAAGATACCTCGGCCCGTTACTGCGGAAATCGAAACTAGAGCCAGCAACAGTACGATATCAATAAAGAGTGCCAACGATACGCCCCTTTTGCTCTCGCGCTCTCGCTCTTCGATCGGCAACTTTTGAATCTCAATCTTCCTGGCAATTGGTATTGCGGCGGTCCACAGAAGCTTCGCAACGAACGTCACTAGTATCAACCAATTTACGAATGTCAACACATTTACGAAAAAGATCATGGTACGATTATCCTTTGTCTCGAGAGGCCTTTGAAAACTCGCCAGCCCCTCGGCCATTGGCAGATGTAGCACTCACCGGTCCAGCTTTCCATCCATCCTTCCCAAGAGGCAAATCTGTGCCCCATTCATCGCGGCTTTATCGCGATGAGTGGGCTGCGGAGTCGCGCCGTCCATTCCGACTCGATTTCGACCACTCCTCGAATGCCGGTGGCGTAGTGATTGAAGCTGCTCCATCGATACTCCCCGGGCGATGCGACAAGTCCTCGCTTCACCGGATTCCGATGGATATATCGAATTACTTCGGAGCGCTCTGTTTCGCCGCGGATATTCGCGTCAAAATAGCGAGATTGCCAAAACTGCCGGTGATCGCCTCGCAGCTTGCGGGAAACGATCTGTTTGAGCGTTTTCAGAAACTGAGCCACGAGGATCGATGGCGGCTCGTTAATCAGTAAGTGGATGTGTTCGGGCATCAGCACATAAGCGTATACCCTGGCTTGATGCCGTGCCCGGGTCTGTTCGAGAACAGTCTCGAACGACTCCTTGGGTTCCGGCGCTTCAAGGAACGGAAGCCGGTGAAAGCAACTGAACGTGATGAAGTGAAGAGCTTCCGCTCTCTGGAACCGCTTCAGGCCATAAGGCATGGTGCTATCGCAATCCCACCGCGACTGTGTGCGAAGACCCGCTCATCGCGATAAAGCCGCGATGAACGGGGCACAGTCCCTGATACTCGGATGAATGGGCTGCCTGCTTTGAGTTTCACTGTTGCCGGGCAATTGCGGCGGTGGCTAGCGTTCCGCCCAGGCCCATGGTTTCAATGGCCGACGACGGCACCAGCACCATGGCGCCCTTTTCGCGGATAGCTTCGTAAAGCATGTTCATGCCGCGCAGGTGCAGCGCTCCGGGGTTGTCGTTGTAGACGCGCGAGGCTTCGGCAAACTTAGCCGAAACCTGCACCTCGGCATCGCCCAAAATTACGCGCGCCTGGCGCTCGCGCTCGGCCTGGGCGCGCTGCGACATCGCATCCTCAAGCGTCTGCGGGATTCTGACGTCGCGAATTTCGACCGATTGCACGGTGATGCCCCAGGGATTGGTCTTCTCGTCGAGAATGCGCTGCAACTCGTGGCCCATAACCTCGCGCTCGGTAATCATCTGCGCCAGTTCGTGGCGGCCGATCGACTCCCGCAGAGCCGTCTGCGCGCTCAGGTTGATCGCATCGATGAAGTTCTCCACCTCGAGAATGGACTTCTCCGCATTCCACACCAGCCAGAAGACGATGGCGTCTACGTTGACCGGAACGGTGTCGCGGGTGAGCGTGGACTCCGCGGAGACGCTGTGGACCCGCACGCGCTGGTCGACGTAGCGGCTGAGCGTATCGACGATGGGAACGATGAAGAACAGTCCCGGCCCGCGCAATCCGCGATAACGGCCAAAGCGCAGCACTGCGACCTTTTGCCACTGATCGACCACCACAATCGCGAAGAGAAAGTAGAGGCCTACGAGCGCGCCAACGATTGCGTAGAGCGGCTTGTTTTCAAACCTTGCAGCCCACGCGCCGAGAGCGACGCACACGATGAGCACGGTGATACCAACACCGCTGAATTCCTTACGCCTTGTCATTGTTTCTCCTCCTGAACCTGTTGCTGCCGGTTGAAGTTGCCGCCGGGGTCGAGTTCGCGCAATGCCGTAATCAACTGCTGAAGCGTGAAGCCCGACGAGCCGGCTCGCGAGACGAACTCGCCCACCAGTTGGCCGAGTTGGCGGTCGCTCTCGGCTTGCGAGTATTCGATTTTCCTGTCCGCGATGAACGTGCCCGTGCCTTGCTGCGAGTCGAGCAGGCCGCGAATCTCCATCTCGCGATAGGCCCGCAGTACGGTGTTGGGATTGATGGCCAGATCGACAGCTACCTGCCGGACCGTGGGCAGTTGATCTCCGGCCGCGAGCGCGCCGGAAGCGATGGCCGCCTGCACCTGGTCGATCAACTGGCGGTAGACAGGCACGCCGCTGTGAGCATCGAGCCGAAAGGCAAATGCCTGAAGCTCGCCGAATTGTCCAAATTGGGTGATTTGCTTCATGAGTTAAATAATGTACTACTTGACTAGGACATTGCAAGAGAAATCTTGAGAATAGTTTTAGGACAGCACGTTCCGGTCAAGGTGATCCCTGGATTTAGGGCAACAATTCCAAATAGGGGGCGTTGAGGCATCCAGCGCAGCCCCTCCCGGAGAGAGGAGTCGAAAATAGCCCAGGGTGAAACCCTGGGGAGGCGTTCGGCCGAGGGATTCCCGCCCCGCAAGGGGCGGTGTGAAAGCTCAGCACCGTCACCGGATCACGCAATCCGGTGTGCAAGTGCTCGATCCGCCTTTCCAGGGCGGATGACCCTCTGTTTGCCTCTTACCCAGGGCTGCGCTGCGCTTGCCTTGGGCTATTCTCGATGGCTCCCTCCGGGAGCAGCCGGATGCGCTGCTCCTCGGGTGGGCGATGTCGTGATCCGTTTAGAATTGCTGGATTTAGGGGGAAGGATAGGGCACAAACGGAGGTGGAATCCCAGGTCTCAGAGGCGAGACCTGGGATTCCATTTTGCTGATAACTGACAACTGAACACTGACAACTGCCCTTCAGCCTTTGGCGACGGCGAAGCGCTTGTTCACTTCGGCCCAGTTGACCACGTTCCACCAGGCTTCGAGGTACTTGGGGCGAAGGTTTTGATACTTCAGGTAGTAGGCGTGCTCCCAGACGTCGTTGCCGAGAATGGGGTAGAGGCCCTGCGAGAGCGGCGAGTCCTGGTTGGCGGTGGTGATGACTTTGAGCTTGCCGCCGGTGAAGACCAGCCATCCCCAGCCGGAACCAAACTGCTTGGCGGTGGTCTCGTTGAAGGTCTTCTTGAAGGCCTCGAACTCGCCGAAGTCGGCTGCGATTTGCGCGGCGATCGCGCCAGTGGGCGCGCCACCAATGCCGGCGGAGCCGACCGGGCCCATGAGATGCCAGAAGGCAGTGTGGTTGGAGTGGCCTCCACCGTTGTTGCGGACCGCGCCGCGGATATCTTCAGGCACTGCGGCCAGGTCGCGGATCAGGTCGTCGACGGATTTGGCGGCCAGGTCGGGGTGGTTGGCCAGGGCGGCATTCAGGTTGTTGATGTAGGCCTGGTGGTGCTTGTCGTGGTGCAGGTGCATGGTTTCAGTGTCGATGAAGGGTTCGAGGGCGGCGTAGTCGTAGGGAAGCGGCGGTAGTTCGTAAGCCATTGGGGAAATCTCCTTCGATTCGGATTGTACTGCGAAGAACAGTGGATAGTGCGCAGTGAAATGCGACCGGAGAGCAGACTGCATCTTAATCGGCGGTGATGCTAAGCGAGTGCGGCCGCAAGGGGATGAGACGGAATCGCCGGTCTGTAATCGCCAAAAGGTTTGATGCAACGAGCCGGTTGGAAAGATGCGGGAAATTAATACTGGGCGTGCGGGAAACTTGTTGACCGGGAAACCTTTGGGCCTGATAGAACATCGATAGGTAGGATAACAAC
>Ga0326727_10006195_pt1 | contig 33097 bp, 33 predicted proteins | sample MB2enrmetagenome_FD_207643 | JGI IMG/M metagenome (GOLD analysis project Ga0326727, IMG submission 207643) | Lab enriched peat soil microbial communities from McLean, Ithaca, NY, United States - MB29MY | ecosystem: Environmental > Terrestrial > Soil > Wetlands > Peat | place: USA: New York...
CTAGCAGCAAATTGGTTTGGTGAAGCAGAATCAGCCAACTCGGGGTGTCTGCCGAGATGGCTCCCTTCAACACGATCAGAAGCAGAATCAGAAGAAGATAGAAAACTGACAACGTCTCTGCTATAACAAAAAAGCTGCGCTTGACCTCGCTATCTGAGGAAGAAGGAAGCAGCGCGGTAGCGACGAGCGTGGAGATGATCGTCCCAATCGTGGGCATAATCGTAGGTAGCAGCCACTCCCAAACCGCCTGTGTGTTGGAGCCTAGCTCCCCGAAGATCATTTGTGCGAACACTAAGCTCACGATTACGCCCGCGCCGATCAGCCATAGCCAGGTTAGCCTTGCCCTGACCCTTTCCATTGGAAGTACTGCGCCCGTCGCACTCATTTGAATCGTCCCCCCGGTTTCTATCACAAGAATAGCCTTTGAGCTGACTGCTTACTGAGGCAAACGAAGTGCCTCCCATAAGCCGGCCCCCTGCAGGTGCTCCTTGACATTGAGCAACTGTTCGTTAGGCCCAATCGTATTCTGATCGAGAAGAGAAAAATTGGACACGCCCTCTGCCGTTGAGTTCTTGAACTCATAAACGAATGCCGTGACCTTTACCGAATTCGGCTGAGGTGTGTTGGCGACCACTGACGGAAGAGCGTCGCCGCCAGCATCCGGCCAGTTCGATGCAACGGCTTCGGTCGGCGGTGTCTCTGACTCCACAATAGTCTGATCCGTCACGATAAACACAACGATGCGGAAGTATCCCTTCTGTGGCACGAACAGGTGTTCGAAGTACTGCAAAGTAAATGTCTTCGGCATCGGTGGGCTAACGGAAAACCGTGCTGGCGGTAACATGGATTTTCCATCCGGAAAAATCTGTTCCATCCGGGTTGCGAGAGCAAATCCATCGGGATAGGAGTAGTACCCCGTCGTTCCATACCCCACCTGGGCTAAAGCGTTTGACAGTACCTGATTGATGTCTCCGAGCGTCTTCGTCGCTTGTCCGTTCGCCATCACAAGTGTGGGTAACACATCGCGCGTCGACGTCTTCGGAGGGTTTGTAGGAAAGGCTGGAATCGCAGGCGGTGGCGTTTGTTCTGGTGGCGGCGTTGGTTTTCGCGATCCTTTGGGATGTTTTTGATGTCCGCCCGAAGCTCCAGACGTTGCTAAGTTGCCTGTCTCTACCTGCAAGACTGTATGATGCCCGCCCGAAGCTCCAGACGTTGCTACGGTGCTCGTCCCCACCTGCAAGGTGGCATTTAGGCTGGCAGCTCTACCCGCGTCAATGGCGACTCCATCAAACCTCTTTGCCTGAAAACCAGAAGCAATAAACTTGATTGAATAAGTTCCGCACGTCAATCCCGGAGCGATATATTGGCCCACGTTGTTCGTCTTGACGTGACGAGCTACGCTCGGGCCTTCAACATAAACGTCAATACTCGGAATCACCGCCCCTGTAACATCCTGGACGGTTCCTGTAAGCGTACACAGCCCGGTCGATCCCGAGGGGGCGGCCCTGGCAATGATCACTCCCGTGCTGCCCTGTCCATCCTGGCAGGTGTAGCCTACCGGATAACCTGCCATAGGAGCGTAGTCGTGGGTTGTACCCGCGGCAGGTCCTTTATTGAAGCTGCAAATTGTGCTCGTCCCTGATCCGACGCCTGATGGTGTCGGAGCTGGGATCGGTTGCCGCTGCATGCACGCGCACAGGCCGCAAACTATCACTAATCCCAAGATACGGAGATTTTTCACCTTGCCCTCCACGCGGGTCTTCTTCTGCCGGGATTACAACACAGATCATAAAGCCAAATGTAGTGCAAACTGGAATTATTTTAGTGGTCGCAGTTCGGTCTCATACTCATTAAACTCAACGATTCAATAAGTGCTCAAGAGGATAGTTACTGTGATGTCGGTTAGACGGAAGTATTTGCCGGGCAACCCAGAGTCTGCCTTGCCGCTCTGCCGAAAGCCTCCTGAGCGAACCGGGGCCCACACTAAGCGATTTTTGTTCACTTGGGTGGGGAAGTCGAAGGACCTTCGTCTGCCTTTTGTCGACGGGAGCCGAGCCGAAGGCCGCTGGCCCCACCGCAGGTGACCGGTCACTGATCCCTAACCACTAACCCCTGATCCCTGTTCCCTGTTCCCTGCAACTTGACCTAGGTCTAGGTCATGACTAGGTCAAGTGCACTAAATTATGTGCAACAATTTTCGGATTATTTGGCTTAACCTATTCATAAAAAATAAGATAGAGCGATTTAGGCGAATACGTGGCGAAAAACAGCCCAAATCGCAGATTTTCATGTCCTTAAATGCGCACGTGATTTCCCCCAAAAGTGTGCCGTTTTGACCAGAAAAGCCCTCTTTTTCGACGGATTCCGCTTCCGTGCGTGCTCCTTTAGAACTGCGTCAAACTCAGCACGTTGCCATCGGGATCCTTGAACCAGGCGATGCGCGCGCCGCTGGGCGATTGCCAGATGCCGAGCGGGTCGCCGTCGTTGAGCCCCGGATAGCGATTGAACTCAACGCCGGCCGCCTGGAGCCGCTTGACCGTGGCTTCGATGGATTCCACCTCCCAGCCCAGCACCGTGCCAGGCGCAGGTTTGTGCTCGCCACCGGGGGTCAATCGCAGCATGATTCCGTTGGCGTTGAAGACCAGCGCGAAGGGCTTTTCCTCTTCCACCAGACGAAGACCGATCACGTCTTCATAAAAGGCGCGCGCCCGCGCCCAGTCCGTGATGTGAATAAATGCGATGATCTTGTTGCCGCCCAAAATCGATTCCTGTGTCATCCTGCATCTCCTCGGGGATTTTTTCAACTCAATTATTTTGCACCATCACTCGTTATCAGCTCCACAAACATCTTTTGGAAGCGCGCGAGGTCGAGGTCAACCTGCGCGTGTACCAACCGCACGCCTGTCGCGGGCTTCATCTGTTCGCTCCAGGTGAGGGTGTCGCCGTAGCTGGGTCCGCGGCTCAGGTCCACATCCATGTAGAGCAGCTTTTCGCGGGTGATGATGGAGGGATCGAGCCAGGCGCAGGCGGTCAGCTCGTCCCACAGGTAGTAGCGGCGCTGGCTCCAGGCGGCGATGTAGCGCGCGGCGGGCGTGCTGGATTTGGAAATGTCATCGAGCATCTTCTGGGTGAAGGGCGCCTTGATGGAGACATCGACCGTGGTTACGTCGATGCGGGGCCAATCGGCGCGCAGGACGATATGCGCGGCCTCGGGATCGAACCATAAATTGAACTCGTGGCGCGGGTCGCCGGCAAACTCCGGATCGTCGCTCTTCGGCGTGAGGCTGCCGCCCATCAGCACAATGCCTTGCGTGAGCGAGGCGAACTCCGGGTCAATGGCGATGGCCAGGGCGATGTTGGTCAGCGGGCCTGCGGCATAGATCGTCACGCGATGCGGATGGGCGCGCACCTGGCGGATGAGGAAGTGGGCGGCATCCTCGTCGATAGCCTTGATGGTGGGCATCCCCTCGGTCATGGGCGGAATCTCATAGGGCCTGTGGACGTTGGGCTTGACTGGCGGTCCAGGAACGCCAGGCATTTGCTCCGTGGAGAGGCTCTGACCCCATGCGCCCAGCCACTCGACCTTGCCGTTGAGCGCGGCGGAGAGGCGCGTCTCCTCCTCAGTCCGCACCAGCGGAAAGACTGCGCCCCGGGCCACGGGAATGTTGCCATGGCCGGTCAGCTCCAACATGCGCAGGGTATGCAAGGTCTCCTCGTCGCGCCACGCGTCGCCGGTGACCATGGTGATGCCCAGCACCTCGACCTGCGGCGCCTGGAGCAGTGCCAGCATGGCCATCTGGTCGGAGCCGCCGGGGCCGGCGCCGTCCTGATCGATGAGCACCAGGCGTTTTTGCGCCGGGCAGAGGGTGGGGGCAAGGGCCAGCAGGAGGAGAAGCGTCTTGGTTCTCATGGTTGTTAATAATTGTGGCATACCGGCAAGGCTGCACAAAGCAGGAGCGGGCGCCCAAGTTCGATTCTGAAACCTTGGATTTCACAACTCAATCCGCGCTAACGCCGGGGGCGTCCGCGATCTCCATAGCTTCGTCCCCGATCGCCGAAGCCGCGCGGCTTGACGGGCGGGGCGACGGGCAGGTGGGTTTTGCCCGCTGGATAGACAGCGAGGAAGCGTTCCATGCCTTCGCCGGAGCTGGCCGTCTCCACTCCTTCGATTCCCCGGAAAGCCATGTGCAACAGGCGGCGCTCACGGCTGTTCATGTGCGGAAAGGCGTAGGGGATGCCGGACCGAATTACCTTTTCCGCGGTCGTTTCTGCCGTCAGGCGCAACTCCGCCGCACGCAGCGCCTTGAAGTTAGCGGCGTCAAAGCTGACCAGGTCGCCCTCGCGCTGGTCTAGGCGCAGGATCTGCGCGGCGATGGTCTCCAGGGCCAGAAGCAGCTCGCCATTGTGCTGGGTGACCAGCGGCACGTCCGGCCCGCCGAGTTCAACGCAGAGGGCGGGAGACAGGCTTTCGCTGTCTTGCGCGCCCCCGCCGCCGGCGCTGATGCGGTACTTAAGGCGCAGGCCACCGAGCTTATTGAGGGTAGCGAGGAATCCGGCAATCTTCTGGGCAGCTTGCTGCAGGTCGGCGATAGGCATAACAAAACAGTATCGCAGAGCCGGGCGGGGGGATGGGAGAGGATTGTGAAACGCATTTCTGCGATGGCTCTATCCCGCAATTCCGGAACCGGATGTGCGTTCCGCCCGTATCGATCATTAACTCGCAATGAGTTACATTGAATTACGGAAAGGACTCATCTTCATGAACGCCGAGTCTCCGCATCAATCAAGTTTTATGTGCACCCCGTGGAGCCGAATCCCTATCGCGCCCTGGCTCTTCTCGCTGCTGGTGCTGGCGCTGCTGGCCGCCATGCGGTTCTATGCTGTCTTCGGCCCGCCACAGGCGCGCATCCTTTTCCTGATTCAATTCCTGGCGATGTGGGCGTTGCCGTTCATTGTCCTCACCGCGCAGGGGCGGCGGGAGATTGGCCTCCGCAAGCAGGGCAACAGCCCGTCCGCGCTGGCCCTCAGCGCCCTGGCCGGCGCCTGCTCCGGGCTTGCGGTCTACGTTGCCGGCATGGCGCTCTACGACGCATCGCCCGACAACTGGTGCGTCAGCATCCGCAACGAATTCCAGATTGCCCAGATGCGCGCCGTCATGCCTCTCGCCGCGGCCTTTGCGGCCGTCGTTCTTCCCGCCATGATTTTCTCCCCCATCGGCGAGGAGATCCTCTTTCGCGGCTTCATCCAGCAGAGTTTCACCCGCCGCTGGAACGCTGTGATTGCCACCGTCGTCAACGGACTCGCCTTCGGCCTCGTCCACCTGCACGTCCACGGCCTCTGGCAAGACGCGGCGGGCTTTCATCTCCGCATCGTCTCCGGCGCGCTCATGGTCCTTCTGTTGACCGGCGTCAGCGCTGTCTTTACCCTCTGCCGCCTGCGCAGCGGCTCTCTCTATGCCGCCATGATTGCTCATTCGGGCTGCAACCTGGCCATGATCGGCGCGATCTTCCTCTATCCGCCGGCATAATCTCAATCTAGGAGCCCTGCGCGATGAAAGAGCTGCCGTTATCGAAGGTTTATCAGTTGCTTGAGCCGGGTCCGGTGGTTCTGCTGACGACCCTCCGCAAGGGGCGCGCCAACATCATGACCATCTCCTGGCACATGATGGTCGAGTTTACGCCGCCCCTGATCGCCTGTGTCCTCAGCAACGCCAATTACAGCTTCGCGGCATTGCGCGCCACGCGCCAGTGCGTAATCGCCATTCCGGCGCTGAAACTGGCGCCCAAAGTTGTGGGCATCGGCAACTGCTCGGGGCGGGACGTGGACAAATTCAAGAGATTCGGCCTGACGCCGGCGCCGGCCGCGCGCGTGGCGCCGCCTTTGGTGGTGGAGTGTTTTGCGAACCTCGAATGTAGGGTGGTCGATACCCATCTCGTCAACAAGTTCAATCTCTTCGTCCTGGAAGTGGTCAAAGCATGGACCGATCCGGCGCAAAAGCATCCCCGGACGATCCACCATCACGGCTATGGCCGTTTCGCGGTGGATGGCGAGATGATCAAACTGAAGTCGATAAAGCCGTAGGAACGCACGCCGGGAACGAAGTGTCCTTTATGTGTTCCCGTCATTAAAAATGGGTTCAGCTGTCCCATAGTAGAACACCCCTTCCATTACGAGGCGAAATAAATGCAGCACGTCACACCAACGATGCGATAATGTGGTGACGAATGTCGTACTTGAAACTTGGCAACTCATGATTACCCCATGGGTATTGGAAATGAAGGCCGTCTCCCACCAAGAGCCGGAGCGGCTGGTGCGGACTCTTACGGGCGCAATTCTCGGACTTGGCGGCTGGGTGCTGAGTCGAGGCTGTTCCGATACCGGCAAGATCACCATGCTGTTTGAGTTCGAGCGGCATGCTTGTTTAGATATCTACAGCATGTTGGTTGCTACCGGGGTCGAACTGGGCGCGAACGAACACCTTCGGCTTACCGATCTTTACCGCTGCACTCAAGATTGCATCCATGCATATGGCAATGAGATCGCCAGCATCGAACTGGAGATTGTGACCTCCTGTCAGCCTGTTGGGCCCATCCCCGCCGTGCCCGTGGTGTAAAAGCGGACGATTCAATTCCCGGGTCTCCCCTCATAAAATCAAGCGGCAGTTGCCGGGCACGCGCAGGGGAGCCGGCCATCGCGTCGGGTAAATGAACCCGCTCTTGGCGAGGGTGATTTTTCTTCGTATATACCACTCCAGAGCCTCTTGACTGGTGCGGAAACTCTTCATCGGCTCTTCATCCCATTTCAAGCGGCCTTTATCCATGTCCCACCGCACGCGGAGTTCCCGGACGAAATGAACCGTTGTGTCCGCGCGCTCCGATTGGAAAAGCTGAAACGCATAGAACTCGGCATCTCGTGTTGTCTCCGCGGGAGACCTGGAAGTGCAGAAAACCTGATTCATGGACACATCATGTCCCGGCAGGCTCCATGGAGCATGAGCGCATTAGCCAGAATGCTGAGTATTTACAGTTGCCTGTCGTATTTGGGAATCGATTAGCGGAATAGTTCGTTATGGAACCATGCAGGGACCAGCAAGAGCTCCAGCTTCGTAGTGAAAAACGCCTGGCGGACTGGCGTGACGCCATGAAGATGCTTTCCACGCCAAAACAGATTGCTGGCAACACTTTTCCCCATTCCGATGGGTGATATGAAGTTTTCCACAAGACGCTGAAACGATGGCCAGCGGTCGCGCACTATTGACTTTGCGGTGACTCAGAACGCCGTCTTCCGCGGCTTGAAAGTCCATGAAATCCAGCAGGAGCAAGGGTTTGACGCGCTGGCTGGCGGAAGCCGCAATCATATTATGCAGTTTTTGAGGTGGGATGATGGTTTCCCCGAACGATGAGCGCGTTGTTTCATGCGATCCTGCGACAGGATTGCATCTCGTCCCGAAGAATGATCTCTGCCGCGCTCAGAATCTTCCCGGGGAGGCGGCGGAATGTGGCGAGGCGCTCGAGGCGCAGAAGCAGATGGACAGCCCGGATCGCATCTCTCCAGCCACCATTCCGATCGCGGCCAATGTGAAGTTAATCGACAAGGCTCCCAGGGCGGTCCAACCAGAGCCGGCGATTCTGTCATCCAGGCCGAGGCTGCTGAGTGCGGCCGAGTTGCATCAACTGTACGCCGGCACATCGGTTCCCGCGCATCGCTACCTGTCCGGATTGCTGAGCACCGCCGCCACCTCACCGGCGATTGCGCTGGACCCGGTAAAATGGTTTGCCGGCATCTCCCAGGTCGATCCCTCCAGCGTGGTGGCGGCCTGGCTGAACACCAACGGAAGCACCGAGTACGAGCAGTTGAACAGTATCGGCCTGGACGCGAAAACCAGCCGGTTGACCGGCTTGCTCACGGTCAAGCAGCGCAGCGGTTACGACGGAGGGCCTTTGACGGCCGGCAGCAGGGAGTTTGTCGCGTTCTGGGTTGATTGGGGCGCGGGCTTCCAGTACGAGGGGACAACCTCGGTCGCGGTGCACGACTTCAGCAGCCTTCCGGCAATCGGTTTGGAGTACGTGGTCTTTCTGCCGGTGGATCTTATCGCGCATGCGCAACCCGGCGGCAAAGGCGCAAAGAAGGTGAAGGTCCGGGCGGTGCTTTCATGGAATACGCCGCCTTCCACCACCGATCCTTGCGCTCCGGTGGTCTGGGGAAACAGCCTGGACGGCGTGATCCTGATCTCTCCGGGCATCAACGTAAGCAGCGGCGCTATCTCCAGCTTGAGATACGCGCCGGCTGGTTTTTGTCTGCGCACCATGAGCTAACGGGATCGACCGGCTTCCCCCAGAAGCAGACGGGGCCCGCAACCCCTACCGGGCTCCGTCTGCAGCCACCCTAGAAAGGAGAATTTTCGCGATGATCGAGATCAATTATGTAGGCCGTTTTGCTCTGTGCACCCTGGCTATCTGGAGGATTGCCCATCTACTGGCCAGGGAGAACGGCCCCTGGGATCTGATCGCGCGTCTGCGCGCCACTCTTGGCTCCGGCGTGTGGGGCCGGCTGATGGATTGCTTTTCCTCTTTGAGTTTCGTGATTTCACTGCCTCTGGCGATTTGGATGAGCAGCAGCCGCATGGGCTTTCTCGTCCTGTGGCCGGCGCTCTCGGCGATGGCCTGTCTGCTGGAAAGGGCAATGCAGGGATGGCAAAGGCGCCGCAACATTTCTCCCGTTTCCGCGTCTTATTTGGATAAGGTCATTAGCGGGGTGTGAGGACCATGCAAAGGCAAGCACCGGCGAGCTATGAGAATTCCGGCCAGGAGAACAGCCATGGACTGTTTCCCGGCCAGATGGAGCAGGCGGCTCCCTGGACGGAGTTTTTGGCTCCGGGCAAATACTCCAAATCTGGTCAACCCCGGGCTTGGGCCGGGAGAGAATCGAAGTTAGACATTTCCTTAAATTCGCCGTGGTTGTACTTGTCACTGGTTTTACTGTTGGGTCTGCTATGGCTCTAAAAGAGTTGCGGTAACGCGCCGCGTGCGGGAGTCCGCTTAGATTCTCCGCCAGAACATGCAAGTTTAATGCACTAGCAACCTCCGCAATGCTATACTTTGGTCCACTCACCCAGGCGGAGTCTGCGTTGCAATTTTCTTCATTCAATGCCGGCTATGTGGAAAGTCTCTGTGCTGGTGACCCCCAGGCGCAGGAGCATTTTGTCGGTTACTTCACGGAATTGCTCCAGCTCAAGCTTCGCACCCGCCTCCAATCCCCACAAGCTATTGAGGATGTACGCCAGGAGACCTTCGCCCGCGTGTTGTCGGCATTGCGCAAGGACGGCGGCCTGCGTCAGCCGGAGAGCCTCGGCGCTTACGTGAATATGGTATGTAACCATGTGCTCTATGAGCATTACCGCTCCGCCGGACGCATCGAGTCGCTGGATGTGGAAGGGCGGCCGGAGCTGGCCGCCAAGGGCGCCGATGCCCTGGAGATGGCGTCTGCCCGGCAAATCAAGAACAAGGTCCGGGAGATTCTGCTCGACCTGGCCCCGCGCGATAGATCGCTGCTCCAGGCCGTCTTTCTGGACGAGCGCGATCGCGAAGAAGTCTGCCGCGAGTTTGGCGTGGACCGCGACTATCTGCGGGTGCTGCTGCATCGCGCCAAGCAGGAATTCAAGACCGAGTACGTCAAGCGCATCGGCAATCAGATGCCCCTGGGCGCGAATGCCTGAGGAGCCTCTGATTAGATTGATGTTTCAAAAGGGTACGGCTTTTAAACCTGACCTCAGCGAAGTCGAAGGGCGCCGCAAATGAACAAAACAAGAGTTGGGCTTCAGCCCTTGAGGGAAACTGGATCGATGTAAATACTTATTCACAGCTTTCTTAAGCGGTATGAAACGATTTGCAGGCCGCCGCCACTATTGCTCGTTGGACCGCAATGGGGATTGAGAAGATGGATCATAGCGAAGCTTTACAACAGATGATTGCTGAGCGTTATCTTCTGGATGAACTGACGCCCGATGCGCGCGCGGAATTCGAGGAGCACCTGTTCGATTGCCCCGAGTGCGCCCTTGATCTTCGCGCCGGAGCCGCATTTGTGGAGGAGGCCAAAGCCCAGTTGCCCAGCCTTGCCGGCGCCTTGCCGGACCCTGCCCGGTCCCGCAAGCTCACGGCGCGTCGGGAGTGGTGGCTCAGTTGGCTGCAACCGGCCTTTGCCGTTCCCGCCTTCGCCACCTTGCTGCTGGTCCTCGGTTACCAGAATCTGGTCGTCTATCCCGGATTGCGGGCGGCCGCCGCACAGCCGCGCCTTCTCCCTTGGGCTCCGCTGCACGGAGCTATGCGGGACGGCGCTCCCCTGGCCATCACCGCCGACCGCCGGCACGGAGTTGCGCTGCCGGTCGATCTTCCCGCGCCGTCCAGCCTGGGCGCCTACGCTTCCTACAGCCTCGAACTTTATGACCCGCAAGGGAAGCTTGCCTGGACCGGTGTTGTGGCCCCTTCCAACGACAGTAGCGGTCAGAGGTTCTCCCTGGTGATACCAGGCGCCATGCTGCAAAGCGGCGCATATTCCCTGGTAGTCTCCGGCGCTGGGGCGCATGGAGAACGCACTGTGGTTGACAAGTACGCTTTTGATCTTCGTTTGACCGATTGATGCGTCATCCCCGGACGCCATAAAGCTCTCCCCCTACCCTAATAAGGAAAGGTGTAAGCGCCATGTCCGAAGTGAACGTAAGAAAGCACTTGTACGATGCGGAAGCTGTGGTCCTTTCGGGCCAACTAAACCTTCCGGTTTCCCAGACAATTGCACCCCTGGCCCACTCGAAACTTCCGGAGAAGGGCGGCTACATCAGCCAGCGCTCGGACAGTTTCCGGATTGAAACGGTCTTGTCCTTCAGCGCCGCTTATTCCCATGTCTCGGGCAGCCGCAGCCCCAAGCCGGGCAGGGGATGGGATACCTTAACCACTACGGTGGTGGAAGGGCTCAATGTGATGGAGGTGCTCACGGCCGACCGCGTCGTGGGCCAGACCATCACCGAACACCCCCTCGCGGGATACGTGCCGACTATCTCCTTCCTCGGCACCCGCTTTGAGAATCTCCGCATCGCCGGCTACCCGGTCGAGGTGGAGTTCGATCACAACATCTTTGGTCCCAAGCCAGTCGACGACGCGCCCTACACCCACGATGCGGGCTTTATTAGCCGCGTCGCCCGCCAGTACGACCGTATCGGTTCAAGCAAGGACCTTCCCGTGGAGCTTGTGGAACGGTACAATCGACTATCCCCCACTCTCGGCAGTTCGGAGGCAGTCGAATGTTCTCTGGTCAACCAGGCGGCTGGCCGCTACCCGGGGAAAACCTTTGGGCACATCATCAGGGTTCCCGGCTTCGGGATCATCACCCTGGCCAAGGTGACCGTGAAGCACGAGAAACCACACGAGAAGACGAAAGCCCCCCGCAAGACTACCATTACCCTGACGATGATCGATCTCCAACTGGGCTGCCCCACCTCTGGGCACGTGCCGGTCGGCGATGGCGGATCCAACGGCACCGATGGAGACTAGGAAGCGCGGTTTCCTTCGATCTTCGCGGAACATCCGGTTTGATTTCAGGCTTGGTGGGCATCCGGGACTGGGTTGGCAACGCTTGGCGCGGCCTCCCTTCCCGGTTGCCCCCCGTCACTTGGGTTCTATTCCTCTTACTGCTTGTTTTTCTTGAAGATACGCGCTCCGGCAGAGCCCCGGCGGCCTATGACCATGCCTTGCAGATCTATCAGCGCGGCGAACTGGCAATCAGTCAGCAGGAAGCCGCGTTGGGAGCTTGGCAATTTCAGTATTCCGCTCCCGGCTGGGCCGCGAAGTTTCAACTGCTGCAAGCAGAGGCCATGGCACGGCGCGGGATGTATAACGACGCCCTGCGTCTGCTTGCCGGCTTCCACCCCGATTCCTCCCGCCCGGAAGAAACCATCCGCAAGCTGACGATTGAGGCCGATGCCCTGACCCGGCAGCAAAAGTTGTCAGACGCTAGTCAACGGCTTACCCAGGCCGAGAAACTCTGCAAGAATGCCGATGATGCGTCCTGCGGCAGTGTGCTCCGCGCCCATGGCAGCCTGGCCGTCAGGCTGGGCCAGCTCAAGGCCGCGCGACAGTATTATCTGGAGAGTCTTCTTTTTGCCCGCGCCCATCAGGACCGCTGGGCGGAGGTCGGAGCACTCAACAACCTGGGATTCGCCGAGATGCAGATCGGCCGCTTTGATGAAGCGGTGGACTGGTTGAGATCTGCCCACCGGGAGTCCGTGGAGTTGGGCTCGGACTACTGGTCGCAACTGATTGTAGGCAATCTGGGATGGGCCTATTACAAGTTGGGTGATGACGATAGGGCGCTGGAGCAGTTTCTGGAAGCGGATAAGAGCGCCGCAAGGCTCGGAAATCTCCCCGGCGAGCTCCGATGGATCAGTAATGCCGGGGCTGTCTATCACGATCAGGGCGATTTGCCCCGTGCCGCGCAGTCCTATCGGCAGGCGCTCGATCTGGCCAGACAGATCGATAGCAAGGAAGATATTGCGAACGCGCTGGAGGATCTGGCTCAGAATTCGGTGGATTCTGGAAAGCTGGACGAGGCAAGCGCCTGGCTCGATCAGGCAACTCCCCTGGAGAGCGTGGGCGGCAATAGGCTGATAACGAATGTGATGCTGACGCGGGGAATGTTGGCCGCCGCGCGCCGGCAGTACCGACAGGCAGAGACGCTTTTTCGCGCAATCCAGAATAGCCCGGCTAGCTCAACCACGGCGCGGCTGAGCGCCGGGGACGAGTTGGCGGGGGTATTTGAGCTGCAAGGCAACCCCCAGGCCGCGGAGCAGATGTACAAAGCCACGCTGACCGCCTTCGAGTCGGCACGAGCGCAGCTTAAGCACGAAAACTCGCGGCTTCCTTTCGCCGCCAACGCCACCGGCATCTATGACGACTACATCTCCCTGCTGGTGAAAGAAGGCAAGAGCGAAGAGGCTCTGGCCGTCGCCAGCCAGAGCCGCGCAAGGACTCTGGCGCAAGGCCTGGGCGAGGCCGTGAACAAGACCTCTTCCCAGCCCGCAACTCTGAACCCCCGCCAGATCGCTCGGCAAACCGGCGCAACCCTGCTTTTCTACTGGCTTGGAGCCCAGCAGTCCTACTTGTGGGCCATCACCCCGTCGAAAATTACGCTGATTCAACTACCCTCGCAGATTGAGATTGTCGCTCACATCAAGCGTTACAGCGAAGCGCTGCTCAACCTGGAGGATCCGCTGCAAGCCGGCAATCCGGATGGACAGGCGCTCTATCAAATCCTGGTCGCTCCCGCCGCCAAGCTCATCCCTCCGAACTCTCCGGTCATGATTCTCTCCGATAGCTGGCTGAGTCCGTTGAACTTTGAAACCCTTCTGGCTCCCGGTCCCGGCACGAAGGCTGGCCACGGCGTAGACCCCGCTCCCAAATTGCATTACTGGATCGAAGACGCAATCCTGCTCGCGGCTCCGTCGCTGGATCTGCTGGCCGCGGCTAGTCCAGGACGCGGAGTCAGTCGAAGGCTGCTCCTTCTGGGCAACCCGGTCTCGCCCAGCCCGGACTATCCCAGCCTGCCGCTCTTCAGCGCGGAGATGACCCGGATCGAAAGCCATTTTGCCGCGCATCGTGCGGCGGTCTTCGCGGGCGAACAAGCCACTCCCGCAGCCTATCTGAGCGGCAATCCGGCGCAGTACTCCTACATTCATTTTGTCTCTCATGCGGTTGCCAGCCGCACGGATCCGTTGGATTCGGCTATCATCCTTTCGGGTTCCACGCTCTCCGGCGGCAATGCCGGCGACGCTTCCTTCAAGCTCTACGCCCGCGACATCATGCAGCATCCCATTAGTGCCCGTCTGGTGACCATCTCGGCCTGTTACGGCAGCGGCACGCGCTCCTATGCGGGAGAAGGATTAGTGGGCCTCTCCTGGGCGTTTCTCCGCGCCGGCGCGCACAACGTCATCGGCGCACTCTGGGAGGTAAGTGACGAATCGACGCCGCGCCTGATGGACACTCTCTATCAGGGCCTGGAAAACGGCCAGGCCCCGGCGGCCGCGCTGCGCAACGCAAAACTCGACTTATTGCATTCACAGAGCAGATATAGCAAACCATTTTTCTGGGCCCCATTCCAGATCTACATCAGGCGGTAATGAGTGTCAGTCGGTTAACCGCTCTGTTGACCCGCGGGAGGATGAAACAGGTAGCCGCAATCTGCCAACTTGCCAACTCGCCATCTCCGCGTAGCGGAGGCTAACTTGCTGCACTATTTCAACAAACACTTCTTTGCCTTGTGGCTTCGATCGTTACTCTTGCGTCCCCGCCATTCTCCTGTTTCTTTTTCGGTTCCGCACTACAATGAAGCGGTATGCCCACCGCCGTTCGTTCGCACGCAAAGATCAATCTCGGCCTCTATATAGGCGCGCCGCGCCCCGACGGCTTCCACGCTCTGGCCACCGTCTACCAGACGCTGGAACTCTATGATGTGGTTACGGTTACAGCACGATACGCGGTCGCAACGGCGATGCGGCTGGTCTCCAATGACAGTCGCGTTCCCATTGATGAGCACAACACCGCCTGGAAGATGGTGGTTCTGGCGTTGGAGGCGCTCGGAATTACCGCCGAGGTCGAGATTCATATCGATAAGCGCCTGCCGGTGCAGGGCGGGTTGGGAGCAGGGTCGGCGAATGCCGTAGCGGCGCTGCTGGGGCTAGAGGCTGAGCTGGGGATAGAGAGCCGGCGAGTCAGCGAGCCGGCGAGCCAGCGAATCACAGAGCCGGCAGGCTGGTCCGCGCGAAGGATGGAGATTGCCGCCAAAGTCGGCTCCGATGTGCCGCTGTTTCTCGTGGGCGGCGCGGTTCTGGGCCTCGACCACGGCCAGAAAGTCGATCCTCTGCCGGATCTTGAACCCATCTGGTGCGTGGTGGCCACTCCGGAGGTGGGCGTCTCTACACCGCAGGCCTTTCGCGACTGGGACGCCCTCTGCGCCGCCGAGGGTTTGACCCCGGAGGCTGGCGCGGATAAACTAAAGAAGTTGAGCCGCGCCTATGCCAGCGCCTTTGCCGGAGCGATTCCCGGATTGAATTTGGGATCAATCCCCGAAGGACGGCCAGGAACAGGCTCCTCCGGTGTTCTTCTCGATGAGGAGAACCTGGCCGGACCTCAAGAGTCCGCGCTTGTCCGCACCGGGATTACGAGCTGGATCGAAAACGACTTTGAACGCGTCGTCTTTCCCCAGCATCCTTCCCTCAGCGAAATCAAGCGCATTCTTTTAGGCCCGGGCACTCCGGAGGCAGCCCTATATGCCTCGCTATCGGGGTCCGGTTCGGCGCTCTTCGGGTTGTACCGGACCCGAGGAGATGCGGAAGCAGCGCAAGAGCGCCTGCGCGCAGCGGATGTGCGGAGCACGTTGACCCGCACCCTGCCGCGCTCAAAGTACTGGAGCGAAATGCTTCTGCCCTGAGCAAGTTGACAGTCAGCCGTGGCGCAAGAGAGACTCGCCAACGGCTGTCAAATTGGGCGATCGTCTAATGGTAGGACAGTGCCCTTTGGAGGCACTTGTCCAGGTTCGAATCCTGGTCGCCCAGCCAAGTTTCAGTTGACAGTGAACAGTAGCCCAAAGCCAACCAGCTTGGAGGCAATGCGGAGATGGAAGCGAAAACCGTGATAGGGACGACCGAAGAGACACAGCAGGAGAATGGGCCAAAGACACCGGGCGACGGCGCGGGCAAAGAGCCTGCCCCCTTGGGATTCGCGTTATCGTCCCCGGATGCGGCCGCGCGCGCCAAGGAGGCCAAACCGGCCGCCGAGCGCAAGCGGAGCCGCAACCTGAGTGAGGACAAGCGCTTCAAGCTCTTCAGCGGTTCGGCCAACCGGCCGCTGGCCGAAGAGATTGCCCGCCACATCGGCGTGCCCGTGGGCGAGGCCAAGATGCAGCGCTTTGCCGACGGCGAAGTCTACTTCCAGTTGCTGGAGAACGTGCGCGGCGTGGATGTATTTGTCGTCCAGCCCACCTGCTACCCGGTGGATCAGCACCTGGTGGAGCTGCTGGTGATGATCGACGCGCTCAAGCGGGCTTCGGCGGCCAGAATCACGGTGGTGGTGCCCTATTACGGCTATGCCCGCGCAGACCGCAAGGACAAGCCCCGTGTAGCCATCAGCGCCAAGCTCGTCGCCGATCTGCTCACCACTGCCGGCGCCAACCGCGCCCTCTTCGTTGACCTGCACGCCGCGCAGATTCAGGGCTTCTTCAACATTCCCGTCGATCATCTCTACGCCAGCCCGGTGATGGTGAGCTACTTCCAGAAATTGAACCTTCCCAATCTGACGGTGATTTCGCCGGACCCAGGGGGCGTGGAGCGAGCCCGCTTCTTCGCGCAGAAGATGGGAGCGCCGCTGGCCATCGTGGACAAGCGCCGAACCGACATCAATGTCGCCGAGGTGATGAACGTTGTCGGCGACGTGGATGGCAAGCATTGCCTCATCCTCGACGACATCATCGATACCGCCGGCACGCTGGTTAAAACTGCCGACGCGCTCTACGAGGCCGGAGCGGCCGCCGTCTATGCCGCCGCCAGTCACGCCGTGCTCTCCGGCCCGGCCATCGACCGCATCGCCAACTCGCGCCTGGAAGAGGTGGTGGTCACCAACACCATTCCCCTGCGCGAGGCGGCTCAGAAGTTGCCCAAGATCAAAGTGCTCTCTATTGCCGGCCTGCTGGGCGCGGCCATCGAGAGCATTCACATGGAGACCAGCGTGAGTACTTTGTTTAGCTGACAGCAAACAGCTGACAGCTAACAGTTGACTGGTAACAGTTACGGCAATGAATACGAAGAGACTGTTTTTGGTCAACGGATAACAAATAACTGTTAGCTGATAGCTGTTAGCTGTCAGCTGGCTTCACAAAGGGAGCGGGCGATTCAGTTCGCGCGAGCAGCACATAGCTAACAGCTAATAGCTAAAAGCTGCTTCCCGTGCCCGAAACCAGGAAACGAGAGACCGCATGTCCGAAGTAGTCGTAGCCACGCCCCGTGTGGGCAAGTTCAACAAAAACGCCGCGCGCCGCGTGCGTTTCACCAACGCCAGGCCCCCTAAGCCGACGGGAAAAATCCCCGCCGTGCTCTATGGTCCGGGTCACGATCCGGTGGCTGTCGAGGTGGACACCAAGCAGATTTCCCGGATACTTTTCTCCGAGACCGGCCACAACACCATCTTCGATGTCGAAGTCGCCGGCCAAAAAGCAGCCAAGGCCATGATCGTTGACTGGCAGCGCGAGCCGATCAAGGACGAGTTGATCCACATCGATCTCAAGCGCATCGCCATGGACAAGGCTCTGCGCGTCAAAGTGCGCGTCAAGCTGCTGGGGATTCCGGAGGGCGTAAAGACCGGCGGCATCCTTGACCAGGTCTTGCGCGAGGTGGAAATCGAGTGCCTGCCGGCCGACATTCCCAGCCGCTTCGATGTGGACGTCAGCCATCTGGAGTTGCACGGTGTGTTGCGCATCAGCGGATTGCCTCACTCGGAGAAAATCAAGTACCTCAACTCCGAGGATGCGACCGTGGCCCACGTGGTCACCATTCGCGAGGAAGCGCCGACTGCTGCCGAGGTTGAGGCAGCCGCCGCGGCAGAAGCGGCAGCCGCGGTTGCAACCGCCGAGCCGGAGGTTGCCAAGAAGGGCGGCAAGCCGGAAGATGCGGCCAAGAAGCCTGACGCGGGAGCAGCCAAGAAGGCTGACTCCGGCGCTGGAGCAAAGAAGTAACCCTTGGCCGAGGAAAGCGAGTTCGTCGAACGCCGGGGCCCCTTTTTAGTGGTGGGGCTGGGCAATCCCGGTCTCGAGTATCTGTGGACCCCGCACAACGCGGGGTTCATGGCCATCGACCGCATCGCCCAGCAACAGGGCGTTGTGGTTGGAAACCGGCGATGCAAGGCCATGACCGCAACCTGCCGCATGGCGGGGCGCGAGGTGGTCCTGGCCAAGCCGGAGACCTTTATGAACCTGAGCGGGCTGGCAGTGGCCGCGCTGGTTCGGGAGTTTGAGGCCGACCCGGCCCGGGACCTGCTCGTCATCCATGACGAACTGGACCTCGTGATGGGCAGCTTCAAGATCAGGGAGCGTGGTTCGCCTGCCGGGCACAACGGAGCCCGCAGCGTGACCGGCGCCCTGGGCACTCAGGAGTGGTTGCGCTTGCGCATTGGCGTGGGCCTGGATCTGCCTCCGGAAGCGATAGCGGCTGGCGGCAGCCGGCGGCCCGGCAGGGATTATCTGCTCTCGCCCATGCGCAAGGCGGATTTGACGGTGCTCGACGAGGTGCTGGACCGGGTGGCAACCGCTACGCGGCGCATCCTCGAAGCGGGGCCGGCAGCCGCGATGAACGAATTTAACCGCCGCGAGCGAGATGCTCCGGCGGAAGAGTGAATGAGTAGGGAATAGGGACTAGAGGATTTAGCGCTTTTCACTGTCCACTGTTCACTGCCCACTGTGCACTGAAAAATTGCCGCTATGGTAATTGCCGGCGGCAGCGGCTGGAGGCTAAGAAACCCCAGCGGAAAAGGAAACCGGATGTCCCGTGTGTATGAGGTAATGTTCATTGTTCGGCCCGACGCGGCCGAAGAAGATATTGACAAGCTGATCGCCGGCTTCTCCGAAAACCTCACCAAGGGTGGCGGGGTGGTCAAGACGGTCGAGAAGATGGGCCGGCGCAAGCTCGCCTACATGGTGCGCAAGTTCAACGACGGCAACTACGTTCTGCTGACCATCGAGGCCAACGGCGCGGTGGTGTTGGAGCTGGAGCGCCGTCTGCGCGTCACCGAGCCGGTGATCAAGTTCATCACCGTGCGCATTGACGAGGAAGAGAAGCGCCTGGCCAAGGTCAAGGCTCTGCGCGGCGTCCGCCGCAGCGCAACCCCGGCCGCTTCGGTTCCGGCCGCGGCTGCTGCCCCGGTTGCCGCCTCTGTCGCGGAACCGGCTCTGGATGCGGCAGAAGCCGCCGAGTCGGCCGCGGTTTAACCAGTGATCAATGATCAGTGGTCAGTCAATGGCAAGAGACAGGAGTGTATTTCCTGACATCTGACAACTGACAACTGTCAACAAGAGAGTAAAGAGGAAACAGCATGTCTGAAGAAATTCAAGCAAAGGCGCCCGAGACGAGCGCACCTGAAGCTCCGCAAGCAGCCTCCGGTCCAGCTTCGGCTCCGGCCCGTTCCGGAGGACGTCCCGGCGGACGGCCCTCCAGCGGCGGACCCGGCGGCCGCGGCAAGTTCTTCCGCCGCAAAAAGGTCTGCAAGTTCTGCACCGAGAAGATCGATGCCATCCCTTACCGCGATGTGCGGCTGCTGCAGGGCTTTGTGGCCGAGCGCGGCAAGATCGTGCCTCGGCGGCTTACCGGCGTCTGCACCACGCACCAGCGCCGCCTCACCCGCGCCATCAAGCAGGCCCGGAACATCGCCCTGCTGCCCTTTGCCACGCGGCACTAATGCGATTCCAGGCATAGTATTCCTGGAATCGCCATAACCTTCGGCTGCCTTTCCTCCAATTTTGGGTGGCCCATCCTTCGCGCTCTATGCGATATCGGGGTCCCCAACGACAGGTCTTCGTCGTTGGGGTGATTGAATGGTGGGAATCAAACGCTGTTGGCGGAAGGCGATAATGTGGATGCCGATCTAGAACCGGGTGCGGTGCGTCTTAACCGGGGCCGAATATCGCCCCCGGCGTTGGCGGTAGCCCGCACTGAGGAGAGAAAACCATGGAAGTCATTCTGAAGGAAGATGTGTTACATCTGGGCCACCGCGGCGATCTGGTCAAAGTGGCCGACGGCTATGCCCGCAACTTTCTGCTCCCCCGCAAGCTGGCCATGCAGGCAACGCTGGCCAACAAGGCCGTCGTCGAGCAGATGAAAGCCTCCGCCGCTCGCCGCTTCGCCACGGAGAAGGCGCTGGCCGAGGAGCTGGCCGCCAAGCTCGCCCCCGTCGAGCTCGAATTCACCCGCAAGTCAAGCGAGGCCGGCCATCTCTTCGGTTCCGTCACCTCGGGCGACATCGCCACTGCCCTGGACGCCAAGGGCTTCGAGATCGATCGCCGCAAGATTCACCTGGATGAGCCTCTCAAGAGCGTCGGCGAGTTCAACGTGGCCATTCGGCTCTACCGCGAAGTCACCGCCCACGTAAAGGTCAAGGTCCTGGCCGAAGCCACGGAAGAAGAAGCCAAGCCCGCCGAGCCCGCCGCGGAAGCGCCCGCCGCCGAGTAGCTGCCATCAATTCACGCACTCCCGCCCCTTGACGAGCCGAGGGGCGGATGTGCTTCAGACTGCGCTTACTTAGCGGTCTTCCAGAATCAGCCGAATGGCTGCGCCCAGGCTGGCGCGGCACTCTTCGACCGTACGGCCCTGCCCGTTGGCGCCTAGGATTTCGGGCGACCAACTGACAAACCAATCGCCGTCTCGCTCAATCACATCGGTAAACTCATTTCGCATTGGAAAAGTATAGCCCTTTCCAGAATGAAAGCCTATTCTCGAATCCTCGCAGACTCCCCTACACCATCGCCCGTTCCTTCACCGTCAAATACTGATTCAGCACCGACGAGGTGAGCGCCTCGGGGTTGAGGTCAAGCGTCAGCGCGCCCTGCTCATGCAGCCGGGCCAGCAGCAACTCGCGCCGTCCGGCCATCTCCTGCGCGGCGGCCGCGCGGAACATCTGCTCCACGTTCCCCGGCTTTTCCTGGGCTATAGACTCAACCTCCGGCTGGGCCATGGCCACAAACAGCAGCACGTGGCGGCGCAGCAGTTGCAGCGCGCCGTCGATCACCTCGGGACGCATGGCGGTCTCGGCCAAATCCGTCACCCACAAAATCAAAGACCTTCGGGGTTGCAGGCGATTGAGTGTGGCCGTGGCCCTCAGGTGGTCGGCCTCGCTGGATTCCGTGCTCACCTGGGCCAGCAACTCGATCAACTGCCGCAGGTGGGCCGCGCCGCGCCCAGGCAAAAGCCGCTGCTGAATCTTCTGCCCATAGGCCAGCAGTCCCACGCGGTCGCCGGAGTAGAGCGCCAGTTGGGCCAGCGCAACAGCCGTAGTGCAGGCGTGGTCGAGTTTGCTGCTGGGCGCAGGGCCGGATTGGCTTGCTGCTCCGCCGGATCTGCTGGGCGCAGGTCCGGAGTCTTTTGGGTATTGTGCCAAGGCTACCCGCGCCCGCATCAGCCGCCCGCAGTCCAGCACAATCCACACCGGCTGGCTGCGCTCGGTCTGGTACTGGCGGGTGATGAGGCCGCCGCGCCGCGCCGTGGCCGTCCAGCAAATGTCGCGCAGGTCGTCGCCTTCGCGGTAATCGCGCAGGCTCTCGAAGTCGCGGCCCAGCCCTCGTTGCTGCGCGCGCCGCAATTGCAATTCGATCTGGCGGCTGCGGGCTAAAAAGATTTGCTGCTCCTCGCTGGTGCGCAGGGCCGGGTAAACGCGCACCGTCTGTGTCAGCCGCGCTCTAGCCCACCGCTCGGCCAGTCCCAGCCCTGATCGGTAGCGCACGTAGAGCCAGCCTGTCTCCCAGTCGCCGCGCTCCTTAGGCTCGACGTTGTATCGCAGCTTGGCCGGCACGCGCGGAAAAGCGGTCACCCGCAGCGTCTCCAGTTCCGCGGCCAGCGCCGGTGGCAGATCATCCACTATGCGGCAATCGAGAATCACCCGCCCGCGATTCTCAATCGTCAGTTCAATCTCGGTCTCGCTGTCGAGCGCGGGAGCATTCAACCAGCTCCTGCCGGCGGTCAGCTCAGCCGCCGCGGGCAGCCGCACTCCATCGAGCAGCGCGAAGAGCAGCACCAGCCCGTCCCAAGCCAGCATCGCGTACGCCAGCCTCCCGTCCCAAAATCCCGGAACCAGCCATACGAATCCCATGAGCAGCAGCCCGATGCTCCGCGGCGTCAGCCCAAAGCCCCAGCGCCGCCGCCGTTCGCAAACGGCACTGACCGGGTGGGGATGGAGGCTGGGTGAGATCATTAAGCCTCAATGGGTAGATCGAGTGCTACTGCTAGAGCGTAGTTCAACTTTTTCAGCTTCATGGCCGAAATTGTTCCTACAAAATTGGTTAATGCGGATTTTGGAATGCTTACTAGGCCATCGCATATGATCCAGCTCTGGTGCTTGAGACCGTCTTCCGGATCGACAGAAACCTGCGTTGAGAGTCCTTCTCCATCCGTGAGAATGGGAGCACAGACGACTGTCGAAAAGCGCGAATCGATGAGACCTTGGTGGCTGACGACTACAAATACTCGCTGCCGCTTAGGATCGCCGGACGGTTTGGTTACGCGGTAAAGCTCGCCTCTTTTCATAGCGATTCCTTCCGGGCAATTGCTTCAATGAGATTAGCAGGTCGAATTAATGTGAATTCAGAACTGCTGTTGGAGCAATGTTCATAGATAGCTTTATGGCAAGTGATCGGTATGTCAACTTTTTGTGTAGGGAGATTGAATTTGTAAAGAGAAAAGGCGCCGATAGGAGGGAAAATGCTAACCGTCGGGCTACGGTTTTGCGGTTTAGATATAAGGAGCTTGGTATTCCAACACATCTTTCATTTCGGCGTTCAGCCGGTCAGCCGCCGCATCGATCAACTCCTTGTCGCGCATCTGTATGGCGTGGCGGGCCTCATCCCGGAGATGAGCCTTCAGCACCTTCTCGATGTAGGCCGAACGAGAGGCGCGTTCGCCGATCAGCCTGTCGATTTCGACGAGAAGTGGCAAAGAGAGCGAGATGGACGTTTTAGCTTTCATACCACGTTTATACTACCTCCAATACTACTCTCATACTACCTTTTTCTCAACTATCTGTTCATTGCCTCGGCACCGGCACGGCGGCCATCACGTCGGCCAGCACGCGGTCGGCGTCGAAGCCCTCCAGTTCCGCCTCGGGCTTCAGCATCACACGATGCCGCAGCACCGGCTTCACGGCGCGCTTCACGTCGTCAGGCAGCAGATAGTCTCGGCCATCGAAAGCGGCCGCCGCCTGGGCCACGCGCATCAGGCACACAGCAGCGCGGGGGCTAGCGCCCAGCAGCAGCGTGGGCCACTCGCGGGTGCGCCGCGCCAGCTCCAAAATGTAAGTAGTCAGCTCCGGCTCAATGCGAATTGCCCTCACCTCTGCGCAGGCAGCGGCCAACAACCCTTCGGGAATAGGCGCAATCCGCGCGTCTTCCAGCAACCCCGCGCCTGAGCCGCCGTGATGCCGCTCCAGAATCTGCCGCTCCTCCTGCTCGCTGGGGTAGGCCACGCGAATCTTGAGCAGGAATCTGTCCAGTTGCGCCTCGGGCAGCGGATACGTGCCCTCAAAGTCGATCGGGTTCTGCGTGGCAAAGACGGTGAACCATGCGGGCAGCGGGCGGCGCGTTCCGTCGCTCGTGACCTGCCGCTCTTCCATGCACTCCAGCAACGCGGCCTGGGTGCGCGGCGGCATGCGGTTGATCTCGTCCACCAGCAGCAGGTCGGTGAAAACCGGCCCTGCGTGAAAGGCAAAATCCACGGAACCCGGCCGCAGAATCGTGGTGCCCAGAATGTCGGCCGGCATCAAGTCGGGCGTGGCTTGCACGCGTTGAAAGCCGAGGCCCAGCAGCCGCCCCAATGCCTTCACAATCAGCGTCTTGGCAATGCCCGGCACACCCTCCAGCAGAGCATGGCCCTGGCAGAGCACGGCGATCAGCACCTCCTCGATCACCTCTCCATGGCCGGAGATCACCCGGCCCAGCTCCGCGCGCGAGTGGTCGATAAGCTGGCTGGTAGCGTGCAAGCCCTCCGGGCCTTTTGTGTTTTCGTCCGATTCTTGGAAAATTTCCTGACTCATAAAGCCCTTTCCTGCGGTTTGGATTGAATCTTCTCGGATTGTTCGGCCCTGCTGCCTCTTTGGCTGCCCGGCCCGGCAGCATCCTTCAGCTTTTCGTAGTGCCCATGCAATGTTTGAATCAGCTTCAGCGCCTGGCGAGGAGGAACCGTTTCACCCCAAGCAGCCTCTTCGCAGGCGGCCAGATCCGCTTCCAGTCCAGCATCCGCCTGCGGAAAGCGCCGCCGAATCACCGCCGCCAGCTCCTCCGCGCCCATCTTGCTTGCCCCATGCCCGCAGAGCCGCAAACTGTGCCGCCGAAACCGCTCCCAGGCAATCGAGACCGCCGTCGATGCGGCGCCGGCCTTGCGATAGAGCGAGCCCAGCGCATCTAAAAATTCTATGGGCGTGGCGCGCGCCGTCGGAGGCAGGTCGCGCACCGGTCCGCTGCGCCGGCTGAAGCTGAAGACGATCAACAGCGCCAGCACCGGCAGGCCAATCCACAACAGGGTCCACGATGGCCCGCCGGCGTAGCTCCACACCGAGCGAATCTTCCCATGCAGCGACTCGTCCCAGTAGAAGCGATGTCCCGCGCGCGGCCCCAGCGAAGCCAGCAGCAGGTCGAGATTGTGGGCGCGGCTCAGCGAGCCGTTTTCCAAAGGCGTTGAGCTGGCCCACCACACAATGTGCCCCTTGCCCCAGTCGTACTCCACCACCGCCGGATAATTTGCGCAACTGTATTCCACGCGTTGCGCCGGGTTGCCCACAGACCAGGTGGCCTGCGGAACCATCCACACCTCGCCCGTCCCAGCCAACGCATCCAGCCCCTCGGGCTCTAGCCGGCAGGCGGCAAAGTGAAACTCCCTGGGCGTCTCGCTGGCCTCGCCGGGCAAAATGTATCCGCCCCAGTAGCCGGTGGAGAGCACGCGTCCTCCCCGCTCCACAATCTTGCGCACTGCCTTGATCTCCTCCGGCTCGCGGGAGAAAGGCTGCGCAAAGATCACCACCGTCTCTGGGCCGGCCGTGGCAGCCAGCTCGTTCAACGGCCGCTCCCAGCGCTCAATAGGATAGTTGGAGCGAAGCAGCGTCTCATAAGCGGCGCGCGCCCCGTGCTGGCCGGCCAGGTAGGTAGAAGGCAGGGGATTGTCGTTGTCGTTTCCTCTGGGCATCAGGAAGCCTGTGGCCACCGCCAGCGCCAGCGCAATCCCCACGCACCACAGCAGCAGCTTGCGGTCCGTGGCGTCGAGCGAGGAGAGAAACGTCATCGCACGCCGCCGTTCTGGTCCATAAATTCTGGGTGCCCCACCCTCGCCGCGTCTTTGTTTTTGCGGCTAGGGTGGGATTCTATATCGCGCAATTGTTGTTCCAGATCGTTAGCGCCTGAGATCAGCCCGTCCGCCAGTTTTTCAGCCTGCAAATACTCGTTCTCGCCCGCCGCGCGCCCTCCATACCAGCTCCGTTCAAAGCTGCCGGTCAGCGTGGCCAGTCCCGCGCGGCGCGGGTTTTCCTCGGCCACCAGCGCCAGGTACTCGCGCGGTGTGCGCGCGCGGTCGGCCGGCCACAGCCGCCTCGATTCCAGCCGTGAAATCGCCGCCCAGTAGACGCAATGAATCGCCTCCCGCCACTCACCCGCGGCGGCGGCGCGGCGCGCGTCGTTGAGCCACAGTTGCCAGTCGCGGGCTGAGGCGGCTCCGGAGCCTGGCCCGTCGCTCTCCGGCACCAGCCGGATGCGCCACCGTCGCTCCAGTTGCAGCAGCCCCCAAGCCAGCCCCACGCACGCGGCCAGAATGAAGCCCCACACCATCACGCGTCCCGCCCAAACCGAGCTCGCGTGAAGATTTCCCAGTCTTTCAAGGAACAGGTTCAGCCATTCGCCCAGCTTTTCCAGAAACGAATCGCGCGCCGTGGGCGCCTCCAGGTTGCGGAAATCGCGTCCGGCCAGCACCTGCTTCATTGTCGCGCGGACCTGATTGTGCTCCTGTGCGTAATCGGGCGTAGCGGCGGGCGGGCCTGCCGCCGCGCTCTCCGCCTGGGCGATCTCCTCAGTCAGGCGTGCCTCCGCGGCCTGCAAAAGCTGGCTTGTAGTCGGCTTGGGCGGCCGCACAGCCTCCATTTCAAACGTCTCCTTGGGCTCGTCGTCTGGTTTGCTCCGGGCCTTGCCTTCGGGACTGTCTTCCGATTTGTTGCGTGACGTGTTTTCGGGCTTGCCTTTCGCTCTCTCCGGACTCTCGTCTTTGCTTTGGGCCTTCAAGAGCAGCGCGCGTAGCCAGCCGTAGCGCACCAGCCGCCGTTCCGCATTGGGTGTATTGCCAAGCGTCACCCGGTCGTTCTGGCCTACAAGCGCGGGGTCACAGTTCTTTGTGTCCCGCGCCTTGGCGCAAGCCTCCACCACGGCGTTCAACTCAACCAGGTGCTGGCGATAATCAGCCAGTGAAACATCATGTGCATTTTTAGTGGGTTGTGGGGTAGAGTCATCGCCGTGAACAGGCAGAGGACCGAGAACCACGGCAAGTGCCGCGACCAGCGCCGTGCGGGCGAGTTGAGTCCGAATCGTCAAGCCTGTACGACTCCGGCCTGCACAGGCCCAGCCAGGAAGACCTCCTTGCGCAGCCGCTGGTCAAAGTAGAGCACGGCGAAGGCCGTGGAGAAGGCGGACCAGAGCAGCGCCGTCCACACATAGAGGAAGGCGGCGAAGCCGAGCGACGCCAGCACGATTCCAGTGATGCCCGCCACGGAGGACATTTGGACGCCGCAGGCCGCCATTACCAGAGCGCCGATTCCGATGACCGCTCCCAGTACCAGGATGCCCACCATCTCCGCCGCGTAGCCGAGGGCATAGATCACCAGCAGTACAAGAAAGATGCGACCCTTTGCGCCTTTAGTAAGCTGGCCGCTTCGCCGGAGGGCGGCGCGCGCCGTCAGATCCTCGGCCAGCGAGGCGGGAAAGGCCAGCGAGAGTCGTATCGCCATGATGATGCCGTAGACTAGTGCGGCAATAAACAAGAGTACTTCCAGCGGTATTAGGAAGAAGAATCCCGGCGAGAGTTCGGTGTGGCCGGCTGCGAACAGCCCCATCCCGCCAAACATCACCAACTCGGTCACCAGCATGGGAAGAAAGGCAATGACGTAAAAGAGAAATAGAAGCCAAAGGTAGCGCCAGCCTCTCTTCCAGGCCGTTCCATATGCCTCGCGGAAGGTGATCGGAATGCCCAGATTGGCCTGCATCGCCGCGTGGATGGAGGCAGCCAGATAGAGGGCAAAGACCACCAGACTCAGCGGCATGATGAACAACATCGATGGAATCATCAAGCGAAACATCAGTGCGGGATTGGGCTGCTGGGGTAGTTGCGAAATGATGGAGATGAAGGCAATCGCCAAGAACAGAGCCATCATCAGGATCGTGGCAACCGCGGGCACGGAGGCGATGGCGATAAACAACTTGAGTTGCGAGCGCATGATCTGGAATATGCGGTCGAGAATCTGGCCGAAGGTCAGGGGATATGGGTGCGCCGGGACAGAAGTAGCGGGTTCGTTCATCGGGATTCTCCGGGAGCTGGCGAAGTTGGTTCCTTGGCCTGCGAAAATTCTACTCTTGCGGCGGTTCGGGGGCTGGCACAAAGGGGTTTCTAGGATCGGCCCTCAGCCCGGGCGAAGCTGGAGGCGGAACCTGCGCTGTCGGCGGCAGCGCAACCACCATCCCCGCCTGCTGCATCATCCACTCGATGTCGAAGCCCTCGATGCGGATGCGCTGATCGTAATAAAAGAGCACCAGCGCGATGCCGTAGACCGGACGGACGAGCGCCTGAACCGCAAATGCCGCGCCGTAGACGATGAAGACCATCACCAGGGCGGCGGCCTGTGCGTGTTGCGCGTTGTTCATGCCGGGAAGCAGGGAGAGAATAATTACCAACGGCAATGTGACCCCCATCGAAAGCAGCCAACTGAGCGCAACTCCCAGCAGAAAGAGCACAAAAATGCGGCCCTTGGTTCCAAGGCTCAAAAGGGAGGAGCGCTTGATCGCTGTCCATGCTCCAATCTGCTCCACCACGCAGGCGGGAAAGGCTAGAGAGAGCCGCAGAGCCATCCAGATGACATAGCCAACCAGAGCGACGACGGCCAGAACCGCCGCTAGGATGAAGAGCGCACCGCCGGTAATACTCTCCATGCCGGCCGTTCGCGCCAAGGCAGCCGCCCCGGAAACGAGGATCACCAACACAGTCCAAACCGCAATGGGAGCGGCTCCGATAATAAGGCCTTCAAGAAGATAGAGTCCGATGTAGCGCCAGCCGCGCCGCCACACGCTCTTGTAAGCGTCGCGGAGGGTCGTCGTTTGACCCATGTGAACGCGGGAAACGGCATGGCACATGGCCGCCATGGCCAGCGCCGTTGCCGCCAGGAAGATGGGCAGCGCCACCAGCGTAACGCCGATGGCGAAAACCGCTACCAGAACATATCCCTCTTCCTCCGGGACCGAGCCTGCTCCAGCCGCGCTCCACCACGCAACAACCAGGCCGATGATACAGGCCAGCGCCACCACCACCACGGTAGGAATCACCGAGATCCCCAGGAGGAGCAGAAAGCGTGCGCGGTAGAGCTGCGCCGTGCGGTCCAGAATCTCGCCCAGAGTCGAAGGGCGTAGCGGCTCATTCATGCATGGCTCCCGGGTCCTGTTGCGTGGCTTGCGGTGCGGGCACGGTCAGTCCCGCGGCCTGCATCATCCACTCAATGTCGTAGCCCTCCTTGCGCACCCGCTGGTCGTAGTAAAAGAGTGTGATGCCGGCCGCCCAGATCGGTCCCAGAAAGCTGTTGGTGAAGAAACCGATTACCTGCGAAAGCACTGAAATGCCCGGACCCGGCAACTGGCCGGGATGCTTGAAAGCCGCTACAAAAACGAAGGCCTGGGTAACGCCGACCAGCACCAGCTTGATGACGCCGACCAGCAAAGCCAGGAGAAAGATGCGCCCCCACGAGCCCTTGGCCAGTTCAATGCTGCGGCGAATCGCCACGCGGGCCTTCATGTTCTCCACCACGCAGGCGGGAACAGCCAGAGAGTAGCGCAGGCTCATCAGAACGGCGTAGATGCCGGCGGGAATCATCAGCAGGCTGATGATCGCCATCATCCCAAGGAAGAAGATCGCCTCCTGCGGGTTGTTTGCAAATGTGTGCTGAGCGGCAGCGCCGTGGCTGCCGCCCATGCCATTGAAAGCGCCGTAGTGGGCAGTGAGTCCGAAAAAGCCGGCGTAGAGCACTGCCAGCGGCGTCCAAACCCGGAAGGTGATAATCGCCATCAGCCACAGGTAGCGGCCCAGGCGGGGAAGAATGCTCTGGTAAGCGCCGCGGATGGTGGCCGTCTCACCCAGATGGACCCAGGCCACGGCGCGGCTGATGGCGGCCGTGGAGACGCCCAGAATCAAAATTATGACTGGCCAGTTCACTACCATGGAGAAGACAATTGTCCATAGCATCGTCCCGGCCACGTGTAGCGACTTGAGCAGTTCGATCAGACCGATCTGCAGCATGCCCAGCACCAGCACCACGCCGGAATAAACCGCAAAGATCCCGGCAAAAAGCAGAAAATTCGAGCGATAAAGCTGCGCTGTGCGGTCCAGAATCTCACCCAGCGTCATCGGGCGGAGGTTGCTTTCCATATTAGGCTCCCTGGAAACTTAGTGTTCGCGTTTGCCGGGATACTAACACAGCGGGCCCGCTACTCCAGGTTTTGAATCGGGGTTCCCTCGGGGATTTTGATCTGGAACTGGTCGTCGGTGAGGGTCATGTTCTCCTTCACGCTCTCCACCGTCAGAACCAGTTGATACTCCTCCAGCGGGCGCTTGATGGTGATCTTGGAAGGGTACTTGACGGAATCGAAGTCCCGGTAGTCCGCATAGTCCACCTCGGTCTCCAGGTTGCCCTCGCTGTCGAACAGGTCCTGCTGATAAGGCAGCAGATCGTCGCGATGGAAGACCACCACGCGCACCGGCGTTAACTGCGGGCTGCCGGGTTTGCTGCGGCTGATGCTGAGAATGTATTCCGGCACGGTGAACAGGTGCTTACGAACCTCGTCCTCCACCGTCTCCGAATCCGACACCACCGCGTACAGGTCATCCTTTTCCAGTCCGCGCACCACCATGGCGTCGAAGAAGAACCCCGGCCGCATATTCTCAATCTGGTTGGTGGACTTTTTCTTCAGCGTGTTCGCCCCCTTCACCGCCTTGTTCTTCGAGGGAATGAACAACGTGAAATTCTTTCCGTCGCTGGCCATGTCGAACATGCGCGTGCCCAGCACCGGAACCTGGCCCAAAACACGCAGCAGATCCGGCTTGCGCATCAGGATGTGCCCGCGGAAGGTGGTGTAGTCCCGGGCCACGCCTTCTTTGCTCTTCGACATGCTGGCCTGGATCTCGACCGTGGCGTTCACGCTCTCCAGCTTGTTCCAGCGATCGTTGAGCTGCTCCACCAACTCGCCCGCCGTGGCCTTCTGGGTGATCAAAGGCTCTTTGGGAATCGGCAGCTTGCGCGTGGTGAACATGCACCCGGAGAGCAAAATGAGCGGAAGGACTACAGCCGCGGAGGCGGCTCGTCGCAAACTGCTTCTCATTGGCTGCCTGCCTTCTTCACGGCGTTCCGGTAGCCGGCCACGTTGCGTGCGTGCTCTTCCGCGGTGCTGGCAAACAGCGACCCTCCCTGGGGATCGGCTCCCGCGGCCACAAAGTAAAGATACTTCGTCTTAGCCGGCTCCATGGCCGCGCGCAGCGACCGCAATCCTGGATTGGCCACCGGACCCGGCGGCAGCCCGGTGTGCAGATAGGTGTTGTAGGGTGTATCCAGATTCAGGTCGCTCTCGTGAATCACGCCTCGCCAGCGCCCCTCCAGCTCCAGCCCGTAGATCACCGACGGATCAGTCATCAGCGGGATCTTCCTGGCCAGCCGGTTCTCGAAGACACTGGCCACCAGCGGACGCTCTCTGTCCACCGCCGTCTCCCGTTCCACCAGCGAAGCCATGGTTACCACTCGATGCACGTTCCCTTTCAATCCTATTTGCCCCGCCACCGCGCGGAAGCGTTTCACCATCGCCGCGCATATCTGCGCCGGGGTCGCCTTGCGGCCAAAATAATACGTGTCCGGAAACAGGTAGCCCTCCAGGCTCGCTGCTCCGGGGTCCAGGTCGGCAACCAGGCCCACCTGTTTTACCGCCGCGTCTAAAAACTTTTGCGCGGGTCCAAAACCAATCTGCTCCAGCCGCGCCGCAATCTCAAAGACGTTCGCCCCTTCCGGGATGGTCACCGCTTTGGTAAAAACATCGCCGCGAGCGATGCGCGTAAAAACTTCGCTGACCGTTGCCGGGTGATCGAACCTGTACTCGCCGGACTTGAGAGTTCCCCGCATTCTCCAGCGCATCAAATCGAAGGCATACCGGCTGCGCACAATGCCCGCCGCCTCCAGTTGCCGCCCGATCTTCGCCGCAGTCGCCCCCGGCGCAACCTCGACAAAAGTCTCCGTCTCCGGCCCGAAGGGAGTATAAACCACCCAAGCCGCCCCAGCCCCCGCCGCCAAAATCAAAACCAGGAAGAGCATCCGCAAGAAAACCGCGCCACAACCCTTTTTTCTTCTGCTAGTTCGTCTGTTGCGCGCCATCTCTTGCAGTCAACCCTTCTCAACCCCCAAAAACGCGGATAATCCCCCTCGGGACCCCCTCCTATCCATTGTACCGGGAAGAAGGCGTGTAGCAGGGCATTTCTACCCTTGATAACGAAGCCGTTCAGGACATCTGATTAAGGCGATGTTCTAAAAGAGCTCGATTTTACAGCTTATGGAAGAATGCAAAAGGGGGAGCAAGAAGTGTCAGGGCACGACTTTAGTCGTGCCGTAAACGCAACAAAACTAATGTCGGGCTTTAGCCCCTGAGGGAATGTTGGATCGCAGTTGAAACTTGTTCAGGAGCTTCTTAATCTCCGGCTAAGTTGTTCCGCAAGGTGTACAGTATCGGCAAAGCCTCCTTTGAAAGGCGGATGCCCCCATGCCCCTGATCGACAAAATCCGCGAACAAAAGCTCATCGAACTGGCGAAGACTCGCTTCGACCCTGACTTGAAACCAGCCGAACTCAAGGTGCTGCACGACTCGGCCAGCCCCCTATTTCCACACCTAGCGGGAAAAGAAGTGCCACGTCCAAAGATACGATCTGACTTTGTGCGTTGGTTGGCGACGGATCATGAGGCTGCTTTATACATTGACCCAAGGGGGTTGCGCATTTGGGGGATGACCCTGCCAGATAATCTCGATCTCGCAGAATGTCGAATTTTTCCCACGTTAAATCTTCGGCGATGCACATTTGAGGGAGAGATTAACCTAAAGTCCACGGATACACGGGGCATTTATATTTTCCTGTCTGATCTCTGTAAGGGCCTTCGAGGCGACAGGATTATTGCTCGTTCTGATTTTTTTCTGCGCCGAGCTACGTGTCGAGGGGCCTTGCGCTTGGTTGGCGCGCAGATTGGCGGCAACCTCGATTGCTCAGGTACGAAACTCACGGCCCGAGGTGACGCCCTCTGGCTGGATGGTGCTGAAATAAATGGCGATGTCTTTCTTTACGAGGGTTTCGAGTCCAGCTGTGAGATACGCCTGCTAGGCGTGCAGATCAAAGGAGATTTGGATTGCTCAAACGCAAAGCTGAAAGTTACGGAAGGAGGTGCTCTATCCGCTGATCGTGCCGAAATTGGAGGCGATGTCTATCTGTGCGAGGGTTTCGAGTCCTACGGCGATATTAGCCTACTGGGCGCGAAGATTAAGGGTGGTTTGAATTGTGTAGGTGCGAAGCTGAAGGTGACAGAGGGAAGTGCGCTCTCTGCGGATGGTGCTGAGATCGGGGGTGACGTTTCACTATGTGAGGGTTTCGAGTCCTACGGTGAGATTAGCCTACTGGGCGCGAAGATTAAGGGCGGTTTGAATTGTGCGGGTGCGAAGCTGAAGGTGACAGAGGGAAGTGCGCTCTCTGCGGATGGCGCCGAGATCGGGGGCGACGTTTCTCTATGTGAGAGTTTCGAGTCCTCAGGCGAAATTCGCTTGCTCGGCGCGAAGATCACAGGGCAACTCAATTGCACTGGCGCGAACCTGAAGGCCGAGGGCAATGCGCTCATTGCGGACGGTGCCGAGGTTGGCGGCGATGTTTTTTTGTGTGAAGGTTTCTCGTCCTCCGGCGAGATTCACTTGCCGGGCACACGGATAAACGGGGATTTGGACTGCACAGGCGCAAAGCTGAATGTGGCAGAGGGGTATGCGCTCTTTGCAGATGGTGCCGAGA
>Ga0326727_10006197_pt1 | contig 33089 bp, 26 predicted proteins | sample MB2enrmetagenome_FD_207643 | JGI IMG/M metagenome (GOLD analysis project Ga0326727, IMG submission 207643) | Lab enriched peat soil microbial communities from McLean, Ithaca, NY, United States - MB29MY | ecosystem: Environmental > Terrestrial > Soil > Wetlands > Peat | place: USA: New York...
ACGATGACGCCCAGCTGCTTCCGCTGTCAATCAGAATGCCTTGTGTGGTGGGCGATGTGCTCAGATAAAGGTTGAAAGCGTTATCGGTCGTTGCGGCGCCCGAAAGGGTTTCGGCATTGGCGACTGGCGCCGTCAGGATGAGCGCCAGCAGGCAAAAGAATGCTCGTTTCATGATTCCGTTCTCTCCACTCGATTAAGAGTTCCGTTATGAAGCTCTGGTTTCCGCGAATGACCTTGCTCTTCGCTCCACGCTTCCGAGAACTGGATCATCCGCCCGAAGGGGCAAAACCACCCATTTGGCCGTTGGCTCTCGTGCTAACCCGAGGAGCCGCGGCCACACTACATCGCTGCTGACCCTGCAATTCGAGTGCCGTTTGTCCCTCTTTTATAATCATGGACTTACGCGGATCATCGATTTGCCTGTGCAACTTATTGCGCACATGTTGCCATGAAAGTTCCACTTTTTGCAGGGCCGGCTTGGGGCGGCAGACTCGCGGATTGAATCGGCAACGGCCAGGAAGCGCAGCCATCGCCGCCTTCAACGCGAGCCGTGAAACCGCTGACCATGGAATTTGCTTATCATTCCTAGTGGAGGTCGGAAATCCCCATGAATCTCACCGGCAACACCATTCTCATCACCGGCGGCGGGTCAGGCATCGGCCGCGGCCTGGCGGAAGAGCTGCACAAACTGGGCAACCAGGTGGTCATCGCCGGCCGCCGCAGGCAGGCGCTGGACGAGGCCACCGCCGCCAACCCCGGCATGAAGTCGCTTATCCTCGATATTCAGGATCCCGCCGCCATCCGTTCCTTTGCCGCCCAGGTGGAGGCGGAGTTCCCGGCGCTGAACGTGCTCATCAACAACGCCGGCATCATGCGCCCGGAGAAGCTGCTCGCCCAGCCGGCCGGCCTGGCCGACGCGGAGGCCATCGTCGCGACCAACCTGCTCGGCCCCATCCGGCTGACGGCGGCGCTGCTGCCCCTGCTCACCAGGCAGCCGCGCTCGGCCATCGTGAACGTCTCCTCCGGGCTGGCCTTTCTTCCCCTGGCTCTCACGCCCACCTATTGCGCCACCAAGGCCGCGATTCACTCCTACACGCAGTCGCTCCGCTACCAGCTCAAGGCCACAACCACCGAGGTGCTGGAGCTGATTCCTCCCTACGTGGCCACGCACCTGATGAGCGGCGCCGGCGACCCGCGCGCCATGCCGCTGGGCGCGTTCATCGCCGAGGTCATGGAGATTCTGAAGACCCAGCCCACGCCGCGCGAGATTTGCGTCGAGAACGTGAAGGGCCTGCGCTTTGCCGCCGAGAGCGGCAAATACGACGCCATCTTTCAGGGGCTCAACGCGGCGCGGACGGACGGTCACTGATTCCGGCCGTCTCCGCTCCGTTTGCGGAAGACCACCTTCAGCTCGCGCCGCCAGTGCTCGGTGAGGGCGATCAGCTCCCATTCGATCTGCGGCGAGAGGTAGCGCAGCACCGGCTCGTTGGCGGGATGAATCCTCAAGGCCGGGGCGGCCAGCAGCAGCCGCGGCGGAAGCGGCGAAACCTCCGCACCGGGAAAGTAGCCCTGGCGCTCGAAGGCCGATAGCGGACGGCCGCCGGCGTTGCCCGCGGCGGACTGGCGGTCGTCGTTCAGCGCGCGCACGCGAATCCAATAATCCAGCGCTTGCAGGGGCAGGTGCAGGTCCTCGTCGGCCTTGAGTTCAACCACCGCCAGCCTTCCGTTGCGGTCGAGCGTGAGCAGGTCGAGCAGACCGCGGTCGCCAACCGAGAGCGCCGGCACCTGCGAATACAGCAAATCGCCGCGCAACCCCGGCAGCAGTTCGGCGATTCCGCCCCGCAGCCGCGCCTCAAGCCAGCGCTCCGGCTGGAGGCGGAAGAGCGGGTCGGTGTGCGCCCCGTCTGCGTGGCGGCTGAGGAAGAGCCGTTTGCAGAGGTCGCGGTAAAGTTCTTCGTTTTCTTCGCTCAGCGGAGTCTCGTTGGCTCCCGCGCCAAAGCTGATCTGGTCCTCGCGGGTGAATGTGTTATCTGCAAACCCACTGCGCACCCGCGCAAACTCCAACCCATGCAGCAACAAGCCCACCTCGGTGGGAGAGCCAGGGCGAATCTCGACCCGCTCCCTGGCTGCGGCGGGAACCAGCGCCAGCAGCCGGTCCAACCCGGCCTGGCAGCGCTCGATGGCCGCGGCGGCTGAGTAGGCATGAACCAGCCGGAACTCCAGGTTGCCGGTGTCGCGAGAATCCACCGGCGCAAGCTCTTCACTGCGTTCGTCCAGGGTGAAAAGCTCGAAGTCGGCGGAGGCGTGGTTCAGCCAGGCCATGCGTTCGGCCGTGGTCCGCCAGGCTCCGGCCGGGACGATCACCTTGAGCCCGCCAAAGTGCCGCCGTCCGTCGCCGTGCCGGCGGCAATGATCGAGCCAGAGGATTCCGAGGGTAAGAATGCCGGCCGCGGTGGCCGCCGACTCCGCCTCGCTGACGCCGATTACCGCGTCGGCGGCCGCGCCGTGCAGCAGCCGCCCGCGCACATAGGCCGGCCCGAAGCTGTGCTCCAGGTCCATGGCCGAGCGCAGTCCGTCCACCTTGGAGCCGATAAAGCCGCGCGTGAGGGCACGCTCCAGCAGCCTCTGGTAGTTTCGCCGCGCCGCCTCGCGGACGGTGGGCGTGCGGCGGTCGTTCGCCGCCGCGAACTCCAGCATCTGGGGCTTGGCGGCGCCCATGCGTCGGGTGGTCAGGCGCAGGCACTGCGCGCGCTCCTGCGCATCCACCACCGTGCGCAGCAGGTTGCGCTCCTCGCTCCACAACTGCAGCAGGCAGCGGCCATGCTGCTCGGTCACCGCGTAGTGGGCGGCGCGCATATCGAACAGGACGCGCCCATCCTCGAGCAGCGCGGCTGCCGGGTGGTCGGTAAGGTACTCTTCGATGCTTTGCGCCAGCCGCCGGGGAGATGGAGCCGGTTCACCGGCGGCCATGCGCGGCGCCTACCAGCCCTGCCGCGCGCGCAGGCTGGTGATGTGCGCGGTGTGATGGCGCGAGTGCCAGTCATACATCGCCAGCGCCCTGGCCAGGTTCACGCGGCCCCGCTCGGGATGGTCGAAGCCCTTCTGGAAGTCCGCGTCGGAGAGCGACTCCAGCAGCGCCGCCCAGCGCGCGTGCAGCGCGGCGATGAGAGCCAGAGAGGTTTCTACGGGCAGCGAGCGGCTGTCGGCCAGGTTGGCCCAGGCCGCCTCATCGTAAGGCTTGACGGTGGGCCAGTCCTCGGTCAACGCCAGCTTCATGCGGATGAAAGATACGGCATGGCTGTCGGCGATGTGATGGACCACCTGGCGCACCGTCCAGCCGCCTTCCCGGTAGGGCGTGTCGAGCTGAACGTCGTTCAAGCCGGCGACGGCCGCGCGCAGGCGCTCGGGAAGCAGCCGGATCGTCTGAATGTGCGCGGCGCGGATACCGGGCAAGCTCGTGGCCGGCGGGCTGAACCGGCCTATGGGATAGCGAAGATGGTCCAAAGGGTCTGTCATGGCTCGAACTCTATCACGCCTTCGTGCCGGGCTTGCCGGCGGGCATAGGCGCGGCCCGGCCCCGGCGGTCGCGCGGCCCGGGGGGCCGGGATCGTCTCAGGCGTGATGGTGGACCGCGTGGTGGGCCGCGTGGTGGGCCGAATGGTGGTGGTGGTGATAGCGATGGCGCTTCGCGGCAAACGCCGGGCTGGCAAACACCATCAACAACAAGGCGGCGGCAAGAATCTTTTTCATGGGAAGAATGTAGCACAGGAACGGCGGCAACGGAAGGGGATTGAACTCCCCGCATCAAGAAAGGAACGGGTGCGCCGCGGGCGAGCGCCGACCCGCAAACCGGCGTAAAATGAGGGAATAATGACCGATCCGGCTGCTTCCCCCCGCCCGAGTCACAAGCGATACTTTTTTGACAGATTCGGCATCACCGAGCGGCTGCTGGAGCGCTGCCTGGGCGAGGCCCTTTCGGCCGGCGGCGACTATGCCGACCTGTACTTCGAGTCGGTGACGGCCACCTCGCTGGGAGTGGACGAACAGATCGTCAAATCCGCCAGCCAGGGAACCAGCGCCGGATGCGGCATTCGCGTCCTTTCAGGCGAGCGCACCGGCTACGCCTACACCGACAATCTCAGCCCCGAACGGCTGCTGCACGCCGCGCGCACCGCCGCGCTCATCGCCTCCGGGCCGGCCAAACAAACGGTGCAGGGATTCATCGAAGCGCCTGCCGCCGATCTCTATCCCGTCCCGCTGGGCGGCTTCGACCTGGACCTGGCCGCGCGTCTGGAGCTGATCCTGCGCGCCGACCGCGCCGCGCGCGCCTACGATCCCCGCATCGTGCAGGTCCGCGCAAGCTACTCCGAGGAGCTGCGCCGCATCCTTATAGCCGCCTCCGACGGCGCCTTCGCCAGCGATACTCAGCCCCTCTGCCGGCTGAGCGTCCTGGTCATCGCAAAGGAGGACGCGATCATCACCAAAGGCGCGGCGGGCGGCGGCGGAAGAGCGGGCCTGGAGCAGTTTACAGGGTCAAAAAGCCCGGAGACTTTGGCTCGCGAAGCCGCGCGCGGAGCCATTCTGCAGCTTGGGGCCATCGCCGCGCCGGCCCGCGAGATGGCAGTGGTGCTCGGCCCCGGCTGGCCGGGAATCCTGTTGCACGAGGCGGTGGGCCACGGCCTGGAGGCCGACTTCAACCGCAAGAAGACCTCCGCCTTCACCGGGCTGATCGGACAGACGGTGGCCAGCCCCAAGGTCACCGTGGTCGATAACGGAACCATTGCCGGCCGCCGCGGCTCGCTCAACGTGGACGACGAGGGCTCGGCCACGCAGGAGACGGTCCTGATCGAGGGCGGCGTGCTGCGCGGCTACCTCTCCGACAAGCTCTCTGCCCGGCTCATGGGCACACCCAACACCGGCTCCGGACGCCGCGAGAGTTACCAGTCCATCCCCATGCCGCGCATGACCAACACTTACATGCTGGCCGGCGACGACGCGCCCGAGGATATTCTGCGCAGCGTCCGCCGCGGCCTCTACGCGGTCAACTTCGGCGGCGGCCAGGTGGACATCACCAACGGCAAATTCGTCTTCTCCGCCTCCGAAGCCTACCTCATCGAAGACGGCAAAATCACCGCCCCGGTGCGGGACGCCACGCTGATCGGCAACGGCCCCGAGGCGCTGAAGTACGTCTCCATGGTGGGCAACGATCTCAAGCTGGACGAAGGCATCGGCACCTGCGGCAAGGACGGCCAATCCGTCCCCGTCGGCGTGGGCATGCCGACGATCAAGCTCGATAAAATGACTGTGGGTGGGACTGGAAGGTAAGAAGATGGAACTCTATTCAAAGCGGACGCAGGCGACGGAGAACCCGGCTAGAGCCTATCGGCATGATCTACCGATGGAGTTTCGAAATCAAGTCATCTTCATTTGGTCCAAAGCGGCGGGATATTCAGATCATTCATTTTCGCGCGGACCAATTGCCCCTTATGATTTGCAGAAGATGGCTTTGCTCATGACGAATCAGCTTTTCGATAAGGTGAGAACCGATTTCTGCGAAGAGTATGGCCTCGCAGGTCTGCCCGAAAGCGGTCTTTTCGATACACCATGTCAATCGATTAGAAAGTTTTTCCAAAGTTGCGCAGACGATCAAGCATTAGACATTATTCAGCTTACATTTAATGAGATTCTTGCTGCTGAGAAGAACCATGAGTTTATGGGCTATGTACAACCATTGCTTGGAGCGGCCGAATCGGTGGCGAGGCTAAACGGGCGCTTTCAGGAGCATTCAATTGGTTTCAGGCTTGAGCAAGGGAGAATCATCCGCATTGATTCGGATTTTCTTCACGCTGAAGCCGTAGAGCCGGGATTGCAGTTAATGTACACCCAAGGTTATGAAGGCGCATTTCAAGAATTCATGCTTGCGCAAAGACACTACCGTCAAGGTCCGGATCATTACGATGATTGTCTGACAAACTGCGGTAAATCGTTGGAGAGTACACTCAAAACGATTTGTGACAGAAGAAAGTGGGTTTACAAGGCCAGCGACACAGCTTCAAAATTGCTCGAATTGGTCTTCAGCAAAGAGCTAATTCCAACCTACCTCCAATCGCATTTCAGCGCTCTTCGCACAACTCTCGAAAGCGGCGTTCCGACGATTCGCAATCGGGAAGGCGGGCACGGTAGTGGGGAGAAGCCAAACGAAGTACCGGAATATCTCGCCGCATACCAGCTTCATCTCACGGCATCCGCGATTGTCTTTCTGATCCGAGCCAATGAGGATTTCAACAAACGAAAGCCGTAAAAAATGGAGTCTCTATGACCGTCCCCTTAGAAGAGCTTGCGGCCAAGTGGCTTGCCGATCCCGAGTTCAAGCGCGAGTACGATGCCCTTGCCCCGGAGTTCGAAGCCCTCGCCAAAAAGTTGCAGGCGCGGAAGCGTGCCGCAGCGAAAGCGCCCAACCCACGCCGCATCCTCCAGCCTGACCCTAGCCTGCCGCCCCAGCGCTGAGGCGATATTGACCACCGCGTGAATCGAAAACTGCGCTTCTTTTCCCCGTAGGGGAAATCGATAATAGCCCAGGACAAGCGAAGCGCAGTCCTGGGAACGTGACCCACCCAGAGTCTTCAGCCCCGTAGGGGCGGAACGAACCTCTGTCGAAATCGTTCAGCCGGACGCCCCAGGTCCGTCCGCCGCGGCGGATCGGACCTGGGACACCACAGAGTTAGCCGAGAAACGCGATCTGCGGCGCGTGCCGCGCAAAGCGCTCCCGGTTCCTGTAGACGCGATGCCAGCCGGCGAGATCGATCGTCTTGTGATCCCGATGGCGGACTTCGCCGCGCGCGTAGACTTCAGCGTCGCGGGTCATGCGGCGCCATGTCCAAATGTGAACCGTTTTGTTACTGTTGACCCATGCCCGAAGCTGCCGCTCAACCCGATTTGGCCGAACTGGACCTGGCAACTTTGGCCGCCGATGTGGTGGCGCTGGCGATGAAGGCCGGCGCCAGCGACGCCGAGGCGGTGGCGCGCGAGGGCGACGAGTTCAGCGTGAACGTGCGCCTCGGCCAGGTGGAGAAGCTCAAGGAGTCGGGCTCGCGGGGCCTGGGGCTGCGCGTGTTTCTGGGCACGCGCTCGGCTTCGGCCTCGACCTGCGACCTGACCGCGGAGGGGATTCGCCTGCTCGTCGACGGCGCGCTGGCGCTGGCCAGGGTCACCGCGGAAGATCCCTTCACCGGCCTGCCGGAAGCGGCCGAATTCGGCGCGGCCGAGGGCGATCTGCACCTTTACTACGACGATGTGTACTCGCTCTCCGGCTTGGAGCGGATCGAACTGGCGCGGCGGGCCGAGGCCGCGGCCCTGGCCGCCGATCCGCGCATCACCAACTCCGACGGCGGCTGCTTCGACGCGGCCACCGGGCGCAAGGCGCTGGCCAACTCGCGCGGCTTTGCGGGCGGCTACCGGACCAGCTACGCCGGGGTTTCCGCGGCTCCGCTGGCCGTGGATGCGAACGGCGCCATGCAGCGCGACGGCTGGTGGTCCAGCGCTCGCCGCCTCAACGATCTCGAATCGCCGGAGTCGATCGGCCGGGAAGCGGCGCGGCGCACGCTTCGCCGGCTGGGCGCGCGGCGCGTGGCCACGCAGCGGGTTCCCGTCGTGTTTGCGCCGGAGGTGGCGCGGTCGCTGATCGGCGCGGTCTTCGAGGCCGCCTCGGGCGACGCCATCTGGCGCGGCGCGTCGTTCCTGGCCGGGCGGCTGGGCGAGCGGATCGCCGTGCCGAATCTGACGGTGACTGACGACAGCACCATGCTGCTGCCTTCTGGATCGGGCGGCTTCGGCAGCTCACCGTTCGACGGCGAAGGCCTGCCCTCCAGGCGCACGGTAGTGGTGGAGGCGGGCGTGCTCCGCAGCTACCTGCTGAACACCTACAGCGCGCGCAAGCTAGGGCTCAAATCCACCCACAACGCGTCGCGCGGACTGGCGGGAACGCCGGGCATCGGCTGCGGCAATCTCTATCTTGAGCCGGGTACGCTCACGCCGGAGGAGATTCTGGCCGCGATTCCAGCCGGGCTGTACGTGACCGGCCTGATGGGCTTCGGCGTGAACGTGGTCACGGGCGACTATTCGCGCGGCGCAACCGGGCTGTGGATCGAGAACGGCGCGTTGAGCCACGCCGTGGAAGAGGTGACCATCGCCGGCAACCTTGCCGAAATGCTCAGGAATGTGACCGCCATCGGCAACGACCTGGAGTTCCGCGGCGCGCTGGCCTCACCCACGCTACGCATCGATGGAATGACCATTGCGGGAGCCTGAAAGACTCCTTAGACCAGGTTTTGATTAAAGGTACGGGGCTTGGCCCGTGCAAAAGCGTATCGGAATAAGCCGAGGGCATTCAGCTCCTTAGGGGCTGCAACCGGCTTCTTCCAGGCTCGTCTTGAAACAGGCCCCCAGCAAAGTCGATCACCGGGTCGAGAAGCCCGGCTCGCGTCTCTCACGACTGCCGCGAATTCGACTCTACCGGCATCCTGGCTGCATCGGCGACGGCCTCGTCACGCCCCTGCGCCCTTTCCAGGCTCCAGTCCAGTCTCCAGGCCCAAATATCCAGCCTCAGCCGGGGGTCCACACCAAGGTTCCCCCCGCCCGTTTTTGCCCGCAATCCGCCTTTTCTCCGCAGATAATAAAAGCTGCTCTGGGACTCTTCGTCCGCTCCCGCAGCTCGTTCGCGGCCATTTCGGACCCTTTTCAGGGTCGTCCGCGGCGGTTCGGGAGCGAGAGAGTGAGCCCGCCATGAAGCCAGTTCGCATCGTTTTGTCGCCCACGCGCAGCCGCTCCTGGAACATATTCCTGGGGCTGGTGATGTCGCTTGTCTCGCTCCTTTTGCTCCTCGCGCTGGCCACCTACCACGCCTCCGACCCCTCGCTCAACACCGCCGCCGGCCTTCCCGTGCGCAACTGGATCGGCCTCTTCGGCGCCTGGATCGGCGACCTTCTGCTGCAAACCCTCGGCATCACGGCCTTCCTCGTGCCGCTGTGGCTGGCCGGCATCGCCTGGACCTGGATGCACTCCCGTCCCGGCGGCTCGGCCCTGCTGCGCTGGGTCGGCACGCTGCTGGCCCTCGCCTTTCTGCCCGCCGTCTTCTCGCTGCTCCCCTGGCACTGGCGCTGGCTCCATGCGCTGCCCGCCGAGGGGGTGGTGGGCCAGCTCGTCTCCGGCCTGCTGGTCACCTACCTCAACATCCAGGGCGCCTGGCTGGTGGCCGGTGTGCTGGCCGCCGCCGGACTCTGTTTTGCCTCCACCGTCAGCTTCTGGGCCCTCCAGGAACACGTCGCCGGCCGCTGGCTCCTCTTCCGCTCCTGGCAGGACCGTTGGCGCAATTGGCGCGAAGAGCGCGCCGAGCGGAAAGCCGAGCGCCAGACCCAGCGCCGAGCCGAGCGCGAAGCCCGCCGCGCCGAGAAGGCCGCATTAGAAGCTGAAGCCGGCCCCCGCCGCGGTTTCTTCGCGATTCTCTTCCGCCGCAAGCGCGAGCCTGCGCCCGACCCCCTGGACGTGATTCCGGCCTACCAGCGCGCCCGCCTCGAGCCGCAGGAAGAGCAAATCCCCGTCACCGCCCAGCCCGCTCCCAAACCCAGCATATGGGAGCGAGTTGCAGAGCAGCCCGGGGTCCCCAGCGACGGGTCTTCGTCGATGGGGTGGCAGCCCGGGGTCCCCAGCGACGGGTCTTCGTCGATGGGGTGGCAGCCCAGGGTCCCCAGCGACGGGTCTTCGTCGATGGGGTGGCAGCCCAGGGTCCCCAGCGACGGGTCCGCGCCGATGGGGGGGCCACCTGCCGCCACCCCCGCCTTCACCCCAGCGCCGCCCACGCCGCCCCGGCCCATGCCGCCTCAGCCGGCCGAGCGCGGTCCCGCGGCCTTCCAGTTTGAAACCGCCCCCGCTTCCGCCTCCCGCGCAGTTGGCGAAATCGCCATCCACAGCCGCGCCGATGCCAACCTCCGCCCCTCCGCCGTCGTCCCCAGGCACGTCAGCGGCTTCAAGCTGCCGCCCAGCACCTTGCTCAACGCTGGCGACGGCCCCCAGACCGTCCGCGAAGACGCCCTGCGCGAGGAAGCCAAGATCCTGGTCGAGAAATGCGCCGAGTTCGACGTCCGCGGCCAGGTCGTCCAGATCAACCCCGGCCCCATGGTCACCACCTACGAGTTCAAGCCCGAAGCCGGCGTCAAGTACTCGCGCGTCACCTGCCTCGCCGACGACCTCTGCCTGGCCATGCGCGCCGAAAGCATCCTCATCGAGCGCATGGCCGGCAAGAGCACGGTCGGCATCCAGGTGCCCAACTACGAGCGCGAGACCATCCACCTGCGCGACGTGCTGGAGTCGGAGACCTTCCACAAGGCCAAGTCCCGCCTCACCCTGGCTATGGGTAAGGACATCAACGGCCGCATCGTCACCGCCGATCTCTCCGCCATGCCTCACATCCTCATCGCCGGCTCGACCGGCTCGGGCAAGTCCGTGGCCATCAACGCCATGATCATGAGCCTGCTCTTCCGCACCACCCCCGCCCAGGTCCGCCTCATCCTGGTCGATCCCAAGCGCGTCGAGCTGGGCATGTACGAGGGCATTCCCCATCTCTTCACGCCCATCATCACCGAGCCCAAGCTGGCCGCCAACGCGCTGCGCAACGCCGTCCGCGAGATGGAGCGCCGCCTCAAGCTGCTGGCCAGCCGCAGCGTGCGCAACATCGAGCAGTACAACAAGCTCTTCGACGGCGTCACGCCCTCGCTCTTCGACGACGCCCCCGGCGAGGAGCCGCTGCCCTTCATCGTCATCATCATCGACGAGCTCGCCGACCTCATGATCCTGGACCGCGCCAACGTCGAGGAGTCCATCACGCGGCTGGCGCAGATGGCCCGCGCCGTCGGCATTCATCTCATCCTCGCCACCCAGCGCCCCAGCGTCGATGTCATCACCGGCCTCATCAAGGCCAACATCCCCACCCGCATCAGCTTTCGCCTCTCCACCAAAGTCGACTCGCGCACCATCCTCGACACCAACGGCGCCGAAGCGCTGCTCGGCCGCGGCGACATGCTCTTCCTGCCCCCCGGAACCAGCCGCCTCATGCGCCTCCACGCGCCTTATGTCAGCGAGAAGGAGACCGCTGCCGTGGTCGGCTTCTGGAAGGCCCAGGGCCAGGCTGAGTACGTCGAAGGCTTCCTCGAATCGCCCAAGGACGACCGCGAAGCCCTCGAAGGCGCCAGCGGGGACCCCGACGAGAACGATCCTCTCTTCAACGACGCCGTGCAACTGGTCTTCGAGTTCGGCAAGGCCTCCACCTCGCTCCTCCAGCGCCGCCTGCGCATCGGCTACGGCCGCGCCGCCCACCTCATCGACCTCATGGAGCGCGACGGTCTGGTCGGCCCCGCCGACGGCTCCCGCCCCCGCGAACTCCTCAAAGCCCCCGGCTGGCTGCACGAAGTCGCCGCTGCGGCCAACGACTGAACGGCCCAGGCAAGGCCTCGAACCCGGAGGGATTTCCGCTTGCCGAACATGCCTCTGGCCGTTCAAGAAGGCTGGGGAAGACCTTGATCCGGAGGGAGGCGGGGGTTTCAACTCCCGCATACGCCAGCAGAATCATCGCGGGCTTTAGCCCTGGAGGGATGCTTCTCGTGGATTCTTCTCGAATCCATTTGCGCTCGGATGCCGACTTGTGTACACTTGGATGTACGCATGGAGAAGGCCGATGCCCGCAATCAAAGTTGGAGTGCGCGAGTTCCGCGAACAGATCGCGCGCTTCCTGGAGTCCGACACGCCGGTAGCCGTCACGCGCCGCGGCGAAACTCTTGGTGTCTATGTCCCAACGCCCCGAAAGCAAATCAAGTCGGCTGATCTTGGCGAACTCCGGGCTGCCGCCGACCGGCTCGCCGCAACGCTGGCCGAAGTGGACGAGGAAGAAATGGTCGCGGAGTTCAAACAACTGCGCCGCGGCAAGGCAGCTGTCCACTGAGATGATCGTTCTGGACGCCAATATTCTGATTCGTGCCATCCTGGGCAGGCGCGTTCGGCAGCTTCTTGAAGAATACGCAGGCCAAAAGGTGCGGTTCTATGCGCCCGATATCGCCTTCGCCGACGCCGGGAAGTATCTGCCCCTGCTGCTCAGAAGGAGAGGCAAATCCGATGCCGGCGTCGCCTCTGCGATCCAATACCTGCAACATCTGGTTGAACCGGTCGATCCGGAATCCTACGGCGCGTTCGAACAGGAAGCAAGGCAGCGCTTGAGCGGCCGCGATGAGGAGGATTGGCCGGTGCTCGCAACAGCGCTGGCCTTGTCATACCCTATATGGACCGAAGATGCGGATTTCTTTGGAACCGGCGTCGCGGTCTGGACTACCAGTCGCGTTGAGATCTTTTTGAAGGCGCAAGCGCAATCTTCCGAATCGAGAGATGTGTAGTTCATCCGGCAATTGAGGCCGTGGCTACCGCGAACGAGTGGTAGGGCGCCATGCGGCGCGTCCCACCGACCTCATGGAGCACGACGGCCAGGTCGGCCCCGCCGACCGCTCCCGCCCCCGCGAGCTTCTCAAAGCCCCCGGCTGGCTGCACGAAGTCGCCGCCACCGCCAACGACTGAACGCTCCGCGCGGCTCGAAAAGGCTTTTGGCCCGGCGAAGGGTGCAGGCTTCAAGGCCCGCGGAAAAACGAGGCTCTGTAACAAGGGCACAGCTCTAGAGCGGAACCAGAGCTACCGTGTCCTGTTGAGTTTTGTGCAGGGTCGCCGCTCTCTGATGGTCGCGTCGACTTGAATGCTGTGCTTTCGGGATACATCGACTCTGGTTCCGCTATAGCCGGGCCGAAATTGCATTCGCAAACCACTCGAGCTTCAGCACCTGCGGAAGACCTCGATCCGGAGGGAGGCGGGGGTTTCACCCCCCTCCGGGAGCCCTTTTCCATGCCGGCTTTGTTCGTAAGTCAATGCGGATGAACAGGTTAAGGATTCAGCCTGTTGACTGACCGGTAATCATTGCCGGCCGTTTTTCGCTGTTTTTCGCGGGTAAAGCCTCATTTTGAGCCCTGGGAATGCAGAATCCGCCGAAAGCGGCCGCCTGGCCGGCTGCTCCTGGCGGGAATTACCCTTCGCAGGCGCACACTGGCAAGTCGAAGAAGAGTGGGAGAGGCCGCGGTTCCATTTGTCCGGGATCTGCCCGGCCTGCGCCCCGGATTCCGCGCCTTGCGCGCTCATCCATTTGCGCAGTTGCCGTTGCGCCGGCTTCTCCACCACGTGCAGCGCAACGAGCGCCAGAGCAATCAGCAGCGCGTAGGTGATCCACGGGTCGTATTGCTTCAGCCCCAGCCGCTCCAGCACGCCCGAGTCGTGAACCAGGTTCCACAGGTTGAAGTGCAGCAGGTAGAGGCAGTAGCTGGCCTCGCCCACGATCACCAGCGGACGCCAGCTGAGCGCGCTCGCCAGCAGGTTCTCGCCGGCGAGGCCCAAAACGATGCAGCCGAAGAGCGGCATCAGCAGACCGTCGTGCAGGATGGCGTAGGGCACTCGCGGCCCCAGCGACAGGAGCCCAAACGTGGCCGCAAAGCCGCCCAGCCCGAGCAGGAGGCGCAGATGCCCGGCCCGCTCCACCAGCCCATCCAGCTCCGCCAGCACGACGCCGAAGACAAAGCTGGCCAGATGCGGCAGGGGCGTAAACTTGAGCGCCTGCAGCCACGGACCCCAGCTCCAGCGGTCCGGATGCGCGATGCCGTCTGGATTGATAGCCATGTATAGAGCGCCGGGAATCATCCCCAGCATCCACACCGCGCCCAGTTGAATCACGGAGCGCCAGGCCTCCACGGGCCTCTTCCACTTGGCCAGCCAGGGGAAGATTGCGTAATAGAAGCTCTCGGCCGACATGGTCCAGGCCGGCGTATTCAGGAACGTGGCGACCGGCGGAACCCATCCTTGCAGCAGCAGCGGTGTCAGCGCCATGCCGGTCCAGAACATGCCGTGCGAATGAGCGTGGTACTCCTGCGTCACCATCCGCCAGGCCAGCAGCAGGCTGAGCAGGTAGATGGGATAGAGCCGCGTGAACCGCGCCTTCCAGAAGCGCACCCGGTCCAGCTTCCCGGCCCGCGCCCGCCCGGCGTAGTTGTAGGCCAGCACGAAGCCGGAGAGCAGGATGAAAAAGCTGACCGAAGCATAGCCGGCGTTGACCACCGGCGCCAACCAGCCAAACCACTGGGGATCGGAAAAATGAAAAAAAACGATGTTGACGGCCGCGAAGCATCGCAGGCCCGTCAGTGCATTCAGCCGTTCTGGCTTGCGCATCTCCACTGGCTGTTAGACGTCTCCAATCGCCCTCCCGGTGCAGCGACCCCGCACCGCCCCCGATCCCTGACCCCTGATCCCTTGAGTCCCTTAGTCCCTAGTCCCTTAGTCCCTGCCTCTATGTCGTCACCAGCGATCCGACCTTTTCCCCCAGCACCACCCGCCGGATATTCCCCGGCTGGTTCATGTTGAAGACGATCATGGGCAGGTTGTTATCCTTGCACAGGCTCACGGCGGTCAGGTCCATCACCTTCAACCCTTGGCGCAGGATCTCCATGTAGGTGATCTCGTCGTACTTCACCGCATCCTTTATCAGCACCGGATCGGCGTCATAGATTCCATCCACCTTGGTGCCCTTCAGCAATACCTCGGCCTTGATCTCCATGGCCCGCAGGCTGGCCGTCGTGTCGGTCGAAAAGAAGGGGTTGCCGATGCCGGCGGCGAAGATCACCACGCGGCCCTTTTCCAGGTGACGCACGGCCCGGCGGCGAATATACGGCTCCGCGATCTGGTTCATGAAGACCGCGCTCATCACCCGGCACTGCACGCCGCGCTGCTCCAGGGAGTCCTGCAGGGCAATGGCGTTGATGACCGTCGAGAGCATGCCCATGTTGTCGGCGCTCACCCGGTCCATCTGCTTGGCCTGCTCGCTCACGCCGCGGAAGAAGTTGCCTCCGCCCACCACCACGCCAACTTCCACGCCGAGGGCGTTCAGGTCGGCCAGTTCGCCGGTAATCTCCGCAACCCTTTCGGCATCCAGGCCAAAGCCGCGCTCGCCCGCCAACGCCTCGCCCGACAGCTTCAAAACGATCCGCTTGTACATGCTTTTTCGAGTATCGCATACCGGCGGCTGCCGCGGTCTCACGCAGCGGAAGGGCGTTGAGAGCGAAGAAGGCCCAGAGTTTGCGCCTCTGGGCCATGCTGAAAATCGGGAATCCGTCGAGTTCAGCCGCGCAGGCCGATCTTCCGCCGCATCATGCCCGCCAAGCCGACCAGGCCGCTGCCGAGAAGGAGCAGGCTGCCGGGCTCCGGCGTGGCGGAAACCGGCGTGCCCTGCAACTGGATTTCGGAGACCCCGTAATAGCCGTCGCCGGAGACGGCGCTGAACTGCACCTCATCGGTCACAACCGGCCCGACCGGCGCAAAGAGGGTATCATCGCCCGGTGTCGGGCGGTCCATGAACCCGGTTGCGCCTGGGTACCCTTCTTCATTCAGGTTCGGAACGTCATACAGGGTTTGCCAACTGCTTGATGCCTCGTCCCAGTACTGCAACAGGTATTCGTCGTTGTCGTCGGCCTGAACGATCGCGCCTGTGATGGTGTAGTTCACGCCCAGGTCGATATCGAGCACGAGGCCGGTCGGGGTTGTGCTGCCCGTCAGCGTACCGCTTGCTGCTCCAATCCACTCCACCGCTTCAGTCGAGGAGAGCGACGGAGCGAAATAGGACGTTTCGTTCGGTAAAAACACGCCATCCGTGACCACCTGGAGCGATGTGCCGGGATTTGTGATGGTCGAACCGCCCGAGGCGATCGTCACGGGCGCTCCCTGCGCCACGTTATCCGCTCTGGCGGAGGTGGTCCCCAAGGCTACGATGCCCAAAACGATGAAGAGAAGAGTCCAACGCGCTTTCATTCCTGCTCCATTTCCTGTTGTAAGTCTTTTCTTTGCAACCCGCATTCCTGCCGTCAGGCTCCCGCCTCGTTCCTGGCCGGGAATCGCCAGTCTTCCCCCTGGGCGCAATCCGCGCCCTGGTGAAAAAAGACGAAAGCGGAAGCTGAATAGTGGAATCCTCTTCAGGCTATGATGCGCGCCGTGGCGAGAGCAACCGTAATTGAATGAAAACAAGGTTATATCACACGCGCATGTGACCGCGCGCACATCTTTGGACTATAGCGGAACCAGAGTCGATGCATCCCGAAAGCGCAGCATTCAATTCGACGCGACCATCGGAGAGCGGCGACCCGCACAAAACTCAACAGGACGCGGTAACTCTGGTTCCGCTCTGAGAACCTCCGGCCTGTCGCCGGCGCGCCTCTGGGAAGCGGATTCATGGAAGGGTTCGTCAGACGATCCAACCCCCGCCGACGACTTCGTCGCCGTCGTAGAAGACGGCGGACTGGCCGGGCGTGACGGCGCGCTGGGGTTCGTCGAAGGCGGCAATCACCTCGTCGGATCCGGCGGGCGAGATGGTGGCCGAGGCGGGTTCGTGGCGATGGCGAATCTTGGCGCGCACGCGCATGGGGCCGGTCAGCGCGGGAATGGCGATCCAGTTCAGCCGCCGGGCGCGGAGGCTGAGAGTAGCCAGCTCGGCATCCGCGCCCACGGTCACGCGATGGCTGGCCGGATCGATGCTGAGCACGTAGAGCGGCGAGGGCGAGCTGACGCCGAGGCCCTTGCGCTGGCCCACGGTGAAGTTGAAGATGCCCTCGTGCCGGCCCAGAACCTCGCCGCTCGATGCGACCAGCTCGCCGGCGGTCTCCGGAACCCGCTCGCCCTGCTCTTCGAGATAGGCGGCGAGGAACTGCTTGTAGTCGCCGCCGGGGATGAAGCAGATCTCCTGCGAGTCGGGCTTCTCGGCCAGCGCCAGACCGTGGCGGCGGGCCGCTTCGCGGACTTGTGTCTTGGTCAGGTTCCCGAGGGGGAAGAGAGTGCGCGACAACTGCTCCTGGGTGAGGCCGAAGAGGAAGTAGGTCTGGTCTTTGGCCAGGTCGGCGGGGCGCTTCAGAATCCAGCGGCCGCGGGCGGGGTCGAACTCGTTGACCGCGTAGTGCCCGGTGGCGATGCGGCCGGCGCCGACGGAGCGCGCGGTCTGGAGCAGCTGGTCGAACTTGAGGTGGTTGTTGCAGAGCGAGCAAGGAACCGGCGTGCGCCCGGCCATGTACTCCTCGACGAAGGGCCGGACCACGTCGCGCTCGAAGCGGGCTTGCTGGTTGACGACGTAGTAGGGAATGCCCAGGTGCTCGGCCACGCGGCGCGCGTCGTAAACGTCCTCCAGCGAGCAGCAGCGGCCGGCCTTGGGCGCGTCCGGGATGCCGTGGCGTCCGGCCAGCCGCGTTTGGTCCCATAGCTGGAGGGTGAGCCCGACAACGGCGTCGCCGCCATGCGCAAGCATGGCCGCAACCGTCGAGGAGTCGACCCCTCCGGACATGGCTACGGCAATGGTTGCGGGTTCGGTCATGGTGCTCTCATCCCGCCGTTCCCGCCGCTACCGGCGAAAGCGCGCGCAGGCGCTCGACGGCTTCGGGAACGACCTGCAAAACGTAATCCACGTCGGCCTCGGTCGCGGTCTTGAGCAAGCTGAAGCGAAGGCTGGCGCGGGCGCGCGTCTTGTCCAGGCCCATGGCCATCAGTACGTGGCTGGGCTCCGTGGCGCCGGAGTGGCAGGCCGACCCACCGGAGACAGCCACGCCCTTCAGGTCCAGCGCGATCACCAGCGCCTCGCCCTCCAATTGGTCGAACCAGATATTCGTCGTGTTGGCAACGCGGGGAACGGGCGCGTCGCCATCCCCGCCCCCATTCACGCCCGTGCCGTGAATCCGCAGAATCCCCGCTTCCAGCCGGTCGCGCAATGCGGCCAGCCGTGGAATGGTTCCGTCCTCAAGCGATTGCATGGCCAGTTCCGCCGCCTTGGCCAGCCCTACGATGCCAGGCACATTCTCGGTTCCCGCGCGCTGGCGGCGTTCATGGCTGCCGCCCACCAGCAGCGGCTCGATGGGAGTTCCGCGGCGCACGAACATTGCGCCCACGCCCTTGGGGCCGTGCATCTTGTGGGCGCTGATCGTGGCCAGGTGGCAGCCGAAGCGGCGGACATCGAGGCCGACCTTGCCCGCGCCCTGCACGGCGTCGATGTGAAAGAAAACTCCGGCTGCACGGGCGATCCTTCCGATCTCTTCCACGGGCTGCAGAACGCCGGTCTCGTTATTGGCCAGCATGACGCTGATCAGCCGCGTCTCGGGGCGGAGGGCGCGGCGAATCGCTTCCGGGTCGATCAGGCCGCTCGGCCGGGGCGCGACCAGGGTGATTTCAGCGCCCTTGTCCGCCAGCCGCTGGGCCGCCTCCAGAATCGCCGAGTGCTCGATCGAGGTGGTAACGAAGTGGTCGCCGGGGCGCAGCAGGCCGAAGATCGCCGCATTGTCGCCCTCGGTGCCGCCGGAGTTGAAGACCACCTCGGCGGCGTGGCAGTTGAAGAATTCGGCCATGGTCTCGCGGGCGCGGTCCACGGCGGCGCGCGCCTGCTGCCCATGCAGGTGAATCGAGGAGGCGTTGCCGAAGCGCTCCATCCAATAGGGGCGCATGGCCTCCATCACCTCCGGCAGCAGAGGCGTGGTGGCGTTGGCATCCATGTAGACCCGGCGCACCGCGGCAGTCTCCTTTTTGCGGTATCCCTCCCTTGCGACAGAAACAGGTCGCAAGGACGGGGCACGGCGCATCTGTGATGGATTGTACGGGGAATTGATCCCTTTCGCGCTGTTCTCCGCGCTCAATGGGGGATTTGCGGGGCTGTGCTGCCGGGAACCGGCGGTCTTCGGCGCCAATGCCCCGATCCGTTTCAATGCGCGAGGGCTGGATCGCCTCACTTCCTTGCCAGGAGTTGCGCCAGCTTCGCCTCAGCCTCTTCGAGGCGGAGTCCGCGCAACAGAAACACCTTGCTCCTGGATAACTCGCCGGCAATCAACTCAACGGCACTCTTCGGCAACGCGAAAGTCCCGGCCAGAAAGGCGATCAGCGCCGCGTTGGCACGGCCCTCCAGCGGCGGCGCCTGCACGGCGATCTTCAACTGCGCCGCCGAACCTTCGCCGTAGACGCCCGCAATCGCCGTCTTCTTCGCTCCCGGCTGCGCGCGGACGGCCAGCGTCAGGCCTGCTGAAGTCGCCCTCAGCATCACTCCCACCCCCCTTTTGGCCGGCGCGGACCAAAGAGCGCCGTCCCTATCCGTATGCGCGTCGCGCCCTCGGCGATCGCCAGCTCGAAGTCCCCGCTCATCCCCATCGAAAGCACCTCCAGCGCCAGCTTCGGATGCGCCGCTGCCCACCGGTCGCGCCACTGCCGCAAGCCGCGGAAGCAGGCGCGAGTCGCGTCGTCCGGCACTCCGAACGGCGGAATCGTCATCAGTCCCCGAGCTTCCAAGTGCTCCAAGTCCGGCAGCCGCTCCAGCAGTGCCTCCGCCTCGGCCGACTCCGGCTCCAGCCCCGTCTTGGCCGCCTCGGGACTCAGCTTCACCTCGATCAGTACCGGCAGCCGCTTGCCCAGCCTGGCCGCCGCCTCGTTCAGCCGCTCAGCCAGCCGCGGTGAATCCAACGAGTCGATCCCATCGAACAACTCCGCCGCACGGAGTGCTTTGTTCGACTGCAAATGCCCGATCAGATGCACGCGAATGGGCGCTGCATTGGCCGCAAAACCAAAGGAAGCGGCGAGCGCAGGACCGGCAACGCATACCTCAGGGGCTAAAGCCCGCCTTGATTCTCCAACATTTACGGCACGACTGAAGTCGTGCCCTGACACGAACGGGCTTTCTTCCTGAGGCGGCAGAGTTGGCTCACAAAGCTGCGCAAGCGCCGACGCCTTGGCCGCGAACTCCTGGACTCGATTCTCGCCAAACAGCGTGATCCCCAGCGCCGCAGCCTCCACCACCGTCGCCGCCGGACAGGTCTTCGAGACGGCCATCAACTCGACCTCGCCGCGCGGCCGGCCAGCCCGCCGGCACGCCGCCGCGATGGCCGCTTCCAGCCGTTCGAGATTATTGCTGAGCGCCGTCATTGCTTCCCCGCTCGCACCGTGGCATTTTCTTGGACAGTGCAATCTCCTGGGTGCCCCATTTGGGTGCCCTCGGGGCACCGCGTCTTCTCTGTTGCGGCTAGGGTGGGATAGCTCAAGGCACGGATTACAGAAACAGCGAAGACGCATTCTGCCCGCTCAGCGCCCCTGCGCCTCGAGGAACTTCTCCGCCTCCAGCGCCGCCATGCACCCCGAGCCGGCCGCCGTAATCGCCTGCCGGTAGCGCCGGTCCTGCACGTCTCCGCAGGCAAACACTCCGGGCACAACCACGCCATTCAGAGTCGTCAGCACGTTGCCCGAGGTCTTGATGTACCCGTCCGCGTCCAGGTCCATCTGCCCGGCAAACATCTTGGCGTTGGGCTCGTGTCCAATGCCCAGAAACAGCCCGCTGACCGCCAGTTCGCACAACTCGCCCGTCTTCACATCCTTCAGGCGCAGCCCCTTGACCTCGCGCTCGTCCACGCCCAGCACCTCCTCGACGACAGTGTTGGGGCGCAGCTCAATCTTGGGATGGGCAATCGCGCGCTCCAGCATGATCTTCGAGGCGCGGAAACCCTCGCGCCGGTGGAGCAGCGTCACCTTGGAGGCAAATCGGGTCAAGAACAGCGCCTCTTCCATGGCCGAATCGCCCCCGCCCACGACCGCGATCTCGCGCCCCCGGAAGAAGAAGCCGTCGCAGGTGGCGCAACTGGAGACGCCGTGGCCGATTAGCGCCTGCTCGCTCGGCAACCCCAGCCAGCGCGCGCTGGCCCCGGAGGCCACAATGAGCGTCCGCGTCAGAATCTCTCCCGCCGAGGTCGCCAATCGGATCGGCCGGGCGCCCAGTTCGGCGGCGCTGAGATGCGCCGTCTGGAAGCTGGCCCCAAAACGCGCGGCCTGCTTCTTTATGTTCTCGATCAGTTCCGGCCCCTGAATGCCGTCCGGCCAGCCGGGAAAGTTCTCCACCAGGGTGGTCATCGAGAGCTGGCCTCCCGGCTCATGACCCTCCAGAACCAGGGGTTGAAGCCCAGCGCGGGCAGCGTAAATGGCCGCGGTAAGCCCGGCACAGCCGGAGCCAAGAATAACGTTATCGCGAATCTCTGTCATAGGTTTTCCTGTTCCGATTTTAGACGCCTCACTCAGCCGGCCGCCCTGTTCGGCCCCGGCCGCGTTCTTTAAGATGATGGGCATGGCCAATCTGACTCTTATCTACGGACTGCGGCTCCTGCCCGAGGGCGAAGTCACCGAGATTCGCGACGCCACGCTCAAGCTGGCCACCGGCCACGAGGCCCACGTCACCATGCACATCATCGAAGGCTCGCGCGAGGAGATCGAAACGCAACTCAAACGCTCGCTCGACGCTTTCTTCGACTTCTACCCCGAAATCTGAGGCCACGCCCTCAGTCGAGCAACTGCGCTCACTCCGCTCCCGTTTTGTGCGGAGATTCCTTGGACCCGCGCCGCCCAGCTCCTGACCGGGCCTCGATCTCGCACGCCAATAGCAGCGGCAACATGCGAAGGGCGCGGCAACGCACGGCGGCCTCGGGGGCGCGGCGCGAGCGTTCCAGCAGCAGCATGACTTCATCGCGCAGTTCCGGCTCGTTCTGGGCGAGGATGGCGAAGGCCTCCAGGGCAATGGCGCGCAGGGCGATGCGCTCGTCCTGGGCGAGGGAGCGCACCAGGGGCGTCAGCCTCATGCGCTGCTGATGCGTGCGGGCGTTCAGTGCGGCCGCCAGGGTCACATAGCCGCGGGCCTGCCACTGTTCCGGCGGAAGCTCGGCGGCGAGCCCGATCAATACATCGGCATGACGCCGCAGAATGCCCGGTTCGCGAGCGCTGACGCGGCGGGCCAGGTCGGCGGCGCAGCGGCTGGCAAAGGGGTCCGGCGACAGGAGTTCCGCCATGAGGCCGCGAATGGCGGCGCGGCGCGGCGGGGGCTGGCCGAGAAAATCCCGCATGGCCGCAACTCCATCGGCATCTTTCCAACTGCGCGGGGTAACCATCGATCCTGCTCGCGGCATTCGCCAACATTTTCTCACAGGCGCGGGAACCGCAGACCGCCAAGGAATCTCCGGGCAAACCATGCAATAAGAGCAATCCCTTCCCGGGCCGATTCGCTCTGTCTTGAATCGCGGCAGCGCCGAAGCGCCGCCTTGTGAAAACCGGCCATCTTTTGCACAGGCTGGAACACCGGCCATCGCCGCCTCGCTCCGCTTCTCCAATGAGTTTCTAGTACCCTGGGCCACTTTCCGGCTCATATAAGTCGCATTTCGCTACACATTGCCGTCCCAAGATACAAATCCATAACTCTCCCATGAGAGATTCCACCTGTCCGTTTCTTTTTCCATATTACTTTCTGAAACTTCCATCCCCGCGGCGCGGGCCGATAACTCCTTCATGGCGCGCTGAACCCGGCTAACTGCCCTTTGCGGGCGGCCCATCAGCGCGAACCAGGAGTTTGTCAGCTTGGAGCGCCCCGTGTTCCGCCCCTTCTTCGCTCTAACTCGCCGCGTTACCCTGGCCTTGTCTACTCTGCTGCTGCTTGCGCCCGCGGCCGTCCAGGCCGGCGGACCGAAGTACGTCGCCGGAGTCAGCTTCTTCAACCCCGGAGTCCTCGGTCAGCCCGTTCACTGGGCGGGCGGCCAGGTCAACTACTACGTCGATCGGGGGCCGCTGAACGCCTCCATCTCAAACCAGCAGGCCACGGCCATGGTCGATGCGGCGGCGGCTTTGTGGAGCGCCGTGCCCACAGCCGGAGTCACGCTCACGGACATGGGATCTCTGAACGAAGACGTCAGCGGGGCCAACATTGTGGCCGTGAACGGCGCGATCACCCAGCCCGCCGACGTGACGCCCGCGGCCGCGAGTTACCCGCTGGGAATAATCTACGACGCCGACGGCTCGGTCATCGACGCCATCTTCGGCGTGGGCGCGAGCGATCCCACCGGTTGCCAGAACAACGGCGTCTGGGTGTGGATGGATAACATCAACCCGGACACCACAATCGCTCACGGCATCATCCTGCTCAACGGCCTCTGCGCCACCAACTCCAACCTGACTGAAATGATGAGTTACGAGCTGGAGCGCGCCTTCGGGCGGATCCTCGGGCTGGACTACGCCCAGGTGAACCTCACCGCCCTGGTGGACGAAACCCCCGGCGGAACCGACGGCTGGCCGATCATGCAGCCCCTCAGCGGCGTCTGCACCCAGAGCGGCGGCCAGTGCATCCCCGAACCGTCGATCCTCCACTACGACGACATCGCGGCCCTCAACCGCATCTACCCGATCAGCGCCCAGAACCTGGCCAGCTTCCCCGGCAAAGAGCTCACGGCGGCCAACACCGTCTCCATCCAGGGCACCGTCACCTTCCGCACCGGCCTCGGCATGCAGGGAGTGAACGTCGTCGCCCGGCCACTGGATGCCAACGGCAACCCCCTCTACGAGTACACGGTCACCTTCGTCTCCGGCGGCTACTTCAACGGAAACCGCGGCAATCCCATCACCGGTTGGACCGATTCGAACGGCAATCTTCTCACGGAGTGGGGATCGGGCGATCCGGCCATGCAAGGCTACTTCGACCTGAGCGGAATGCCGCTGCCGCCGGGCGCGACCACGGCCAACTACCAGGTCACCTTTGAAGCCATCGATCCCCTCTATATCCTCACCGACTCGGTCGGCCCTTACCTCGACGGCCAGGCGACCCCCTCCGGCACACTACAGGCGGTCTCGGTCCCCGGCCTGGAGGCGGGCATGACTCAAACCCTCACCGTCGACGTGGCCGACTCAGCCGTGGGCGGATACCAGGACGCCATCGGAACCCAGGCCGCGCCGCGTACGCTGCCCGCCAGCGGCCTGTGGTGCGGGCGCTTGAGCCAGGTGGGCCAGAGCGACTGGTTCAGCTTTCCGGTTCGCGGCAACCGCATCTTCACGATCGTTACGCAAGCTCTGGACGAAACCGGCGCGCCCACCGAAAACAAGGCCATGCCGGCCATCGGCATTTGGGACGCCTTCGATCCCGTCGGCGCAACCGCCGTCGGCGCCGCTCCGGGGATGAACGGCCTGGCCGCGGGCGAAAGCTGGCTGCGGGTGGCCACCAATGGCGACGACATGGTGCGCATCGGCATTGCCGACCAGCGCGGCGACGGCCGCCCCGACTACGCTTACAACGGCTGGGTGCTCTACGCCGATACCATCCAGCCGCAGCGCCTGCCCGCCTCCGGAGGTCCCATCGTCATTCAGGGCCTGGGCTTTCGCCTCGCGGATACGGTTCTGGTCGGGGGGCAGCCGGCCGTGGTCGCCAGCATCTCGCCCAATGAAATTACCGCCATTGCGCCGCCCGCCGCCACTGGCGTCACCGGCTCCGTCGACATCGAGGTGGACGACCTGCCGCTCATCTACGCGGCAGCCATTGTCCCTGGCGGCGTCAGCTACGACTCCGGCACCGGAGACGCGCTGACGCTGCTTACCGCGCCCATGAACACGGTGCCCATCGGCACGCCCATCCCCTTCACCGTCACCGCGCTGGGGCCCGACCTGACCCCGGCCGGCGGAGTCACGGTTATCTACACCGTCACCGCCGGAACCGCCACGCTCGCCTGCGGAAAGCCTGTCTGCTCGGTCACGGCAACCGGCGACGGCCGCGCCACCATGAATATGACCGCTGTCGATACCACGTGGTCCATCGTGACCGCCGCGCTCACCAACGGCTCCAGCCTGCAGGCTCAGTTCGCCGGCGGAACGCCGCCCGTCCTGGCCTCCCTCACGCCCCAGCTCTCGCTGGCCGCCGGCGCAACCTTCACCTGGACGGTCCAGGCGCTCGTCCTCAAAAGCGGCCTCCCCTTGAGCGGCCAGTCCGTAGCTTGGCAGATGCCCTCCAGCGGCATCGTTTCGCTCGGCAGCACCGCCGCCATCACGGGCGCAAACGGCATCGCCGCCAAGATCCTCACTGTGGGCCCGCTCGCTGAAGGCCAGCAGGTCTCCGCCACCGCCTGCCTCAACGGCACCAGCCAGTGCATCGCTTTCAGCGCTTTCGGATCGCGCCCGGAGTACGCGCTTCTTGAGCGGGTCTCGGGAACCGCCCAGAGCCTCTCCCTGGCAGGAACCCCGAGCCAGATTACCCTCCGCCTCCTGGACATGGACGGCAACCCCATGGCCGGCGGTCCGGTAGCCCTCTACCAGGCGCTTTACGCCTGGGCTCCGCCCTGCGCCGAGCACGGTGTCTGCGCCCCGGCCCCGCTGCTGGCCACACAATCCGCGACAGCCACTTCGGCCATCGACGGCACCGTCGCCTTCATCCCCGCATCGCTCCCCGGCGTGGCCACCAATCTCCTCGGCCTGGCTGTCTCCGGCAATACAGCTACAGTCAACGTCGCCATCGAACAGCATCCATAGAGCAAGTCCCAGGAAACCGCCGCGCAAGTGTGCGCTTCCGGCCATCCGTCGCCCAACGCGCGTCCGGCCGCGTCGTGAAATGGTCTCCACAATCGCGGCCGGATTTGCGAGCTGAAACGCGGCTCATGATTCTTCTACTTGCGTTCTCTGGGCGCGAATCCGAAAGTGGCCGAGATCGAGAAGCAGCGCCCCGCCATGATTCCTGGGGTATCGGCTCCTGAGATGGCGGTGGTGGCATTGAACTGATCGGTGTCGCCGGCGGGAAGATTGGGATTCGCCGCCACGACAGCCGAATTGGATAGGCTGAGGCTTTGAATATTGTGCGAGTCGAGCAGGTTGGTTGCGCTCAGCCTGATCTTGGTCCCGTCGAAGATGGAGCGATTGCGGATGGTGTAGTTGATGTAGGAGTTGAGGGTGCTGAAGACGGGAACGATGGCCTGGTTGTGATATTGGCCGCTGTCTACCCTCTGCTCGCCGACGCGGTGATTGAAGATGCCCAGATTGAAGCCGAACCGGTTGTAAGTGAGGCCTTGCTCCTCCGTATCGGTGGGGGTCTGCGCCACCCACAGGCCGGAGGGAGCTTGCTGGTAGTAGGGGGCCGTCTGGGTGCCGGCATTCAACGCTCCCTGGTAGTACGCGTTGCCGGCGGTGGCGTTGAGGTAAAGGTCGAGGCCCGGCATAAGAACCGCGGTGCTCTCGAACTCGACGCCCTGGGTAATGGAGCTGGGCTGGAGATAGAAGATGGTGTCGCCCAGGTCCACGTCGCCGGGGATGTTATCGACGGTGCTGGAGTAGCTGTTTTGGAAACGGACGCGGTAGGCGTCGGCATCCAGCGTAAACTTGTTGCCCTTGTACACGCTGCCGATCTGGTAGGTGGTAGATTTCTGCTGCTTGGGTGGCGTGGCGAGCTGAGGGATGGCCGCGCTTGCCGAGGCAGCGGTTTGATTGTAGTCGTAGACGGCGCTGGGAGGGACAATGCTCCCGGTTGCCGCCTGCGCGTAGATCGACCAGTCGGGCCTGACCCGGTAGTTGAAATCGAGTGAAGGCAGCCAGGCGGTGAAGCTGCCGGTGTCGGTGATAGTGGCCGAGCAGGCGGCGGTGGTGTTGGGGTAGCAGGACAGCTCGCCCACGGTCGCTCCGTCGTCGGCATGGTGCAAGACGTCGATGGTGTATGCGGCGAACTTGGTTCCGGCGGTGATGTTGAACTTGGGAGTCGCGTGGAACTCATATTCCGCGTAAGGCTGATAGGAGTCGGTCCAGAACGACTCGTTGAACTTGGGCAGCGGTTGATCGGCCCATCCGTTCAGCGGATCGCTGGGATACTGATGCCTCTTGGTATAGGCCCAGTCGTACCACATGCCGGTGCGGAAGACGCCCAGTTTCGAGGTCTGCGTGACCAGCAGCGTCTCGCCGTACTTGCGATAGCTGTTGTACTTGTCGATGCCGCAGGGCAGCGCCGTGACCCCCTTCTTGGTCACGCCCACGTTGCAGGGAGCGATGGCGACGCCGTCGTAATAGGCGACGGCCTTGGAGCCGGTCCCGACCACGATGGAGCCGGGCACCAGAGAGGCGTTGGCGACGGCCGCGGCCTGAGTGACCTCGGTGATCGGAGTTGCGTTGCTATACAGTTCGCCGTTGTCGTAGTTATAGGTGTAGCCCTTGGCTTCCAGGTACCAGCCCTTGCCGAACTCGCTCTTGATGCCGACGTACTCGAAGTCGGTGGGAATCTGGTACTTGTTGTATTGGTAGTCGAACCAGCTGGCGGGGTCGGAGTTGTTGGTGAGCAGGAACTTGATGCCCGCGCCGGTATACGGTTGAAGACCGTTGGCTGTATCGGCGTTCGTGCAGCTGTATGCGCCGGTCGCGGAAACGCCGTAAAGCATGCAGCGCGTCGAGGCGATGTTCGGCGCATTGGTGTTGAGGTGGATGACACCGCTGAAGCCCGTCAGCACGGTCTTGGGCGAGAACTGGTACTGATAAAGGAGCGAGCCGGCGCCGCGCAGGTTGTAGTTGAAGCTCTGATAGCCGTCCGACGACATGTGGTGCACGTCGATGAAGAGATTCGATCTCTTAGGGCTGCCAAACAGTCCGAAGCTGCCGGAGTTGAAGGCGCCGTCGTAGAGCTTGGTGTTCCAGGTGCCGTAGGAGACGGTCCCGCGGATGTCCATTTCGCTGGTGAGCGGCTTGGAGAGCAGATGGATGGAGCCGCCGAACGGGGTTGGCCCAATGGTGGCGGCTGTGCCGGGGCTGCGGTCGAAGTCCACTCCGCCGACCCACTGCGCCGGGAAGAAGGCCCACGAGTGGTGGGTCGGAGTGTTGGTGTCGTAGAAGGGAATGCCGTCGAAGTCGATGTTGTAATCGCCGTCGGGGAAGCCGCGGAAGTAGGTCTTGCTCTGGCCCAGTCCGACGCCGTCGGTGCTGGTGGAGAACGTGCCGGGAACGATCTGTACGATCTCGCCGAAGTCGGCGATGGGCGCGGTGAAGTTCTCAATATAGGTGTTCGAGACCAGCGACTGCGCGGAACGCTCCTCAATAAAGCCGCCGCTGGGCGCGGTTTGCGCGGCGATGGAATCGATGCCCGCGTTGACCGTGATCTGTTCGGCGACCGAGCTGATGCTCAGCGTGAAGCCGACCTGCTGGGTAGCCCCTGGGGCAAGCACAACGGCGGTCTTGGAGGCGGTCGCGAATCCGCTGGCGGTTGCTTCCACCGTGTAAGTTCCGGCGGGCAGTCCATCGACCGCGTAGTGTCCATTGGCGTCGGTTTTGACGGTCTTGGCGATACCGGCCGCGCCGTTCTTCACGGTAACAGCGGCATTGAAGACGCCTTTGCCTTGCACGTCGAGAATCGTGCCATCGATCGAACCTGTTGCCTGGGCGTGCAGCGCCGTGCCGGCGAAGAGCACGAAGATCGATAGAGCCAATGCGAACAGGCGCTTCCACGCGCTCGCGATAGAGTGTGTCAAGATGACCTCCGAATGTGGTTTTGGTTGAATCTGGGTTTTGTGACCCGGCCCGGATGAGGGCGGAATAGGATTTGCCCGCACTTCACGAAAGGTTAGCAATCCATTGTGATGGCCGGGTTACAAGAACGTTGAGCTTGGATTAAAGGCAATGAATGACGCAGGTGCGGCAGCTGCCCGAATGCAGTTTCCGCAACGGTCAACGCCTTCAAGCCGCAACGGCGCCCAGCCTGCCGGGTTCACAGACTTCCGCGGATTCATTAGCGCGGTCCGGCATCGCTGGAGTGAGCCCCGTGGTCGTCTTCGCGGCTGGTTGTTTCGCTACTGACCCCTGACCCCCGATCCCCGATCCCTGTTTGCCGCCATCCACGAAACCACCGCGCACGCCGTCAGAATCGCGCCCATCGTGGCCAGCGAGAGGGTGATCGAGAGCTCGATCCACCGGCCGGCGAGCATCTTCAACCCGACAAAGGCCAGCATCGCCGCCAGCCCATAGTGCAGGTAGCGGAAGCGATCCAGCATCGACGCCAGCGCAAAGTAAAGGGAGCGCAGGCCCAGAATGGCCGCAATATTCGAGGTGTATACCACGAACGGATTGTGGGAGATGGCCAGCACCGCGGGAATCGAATCCATGGCGAACAGCAGGTCGGTGACCTCGACGGCCAGAATCACGGGCAGCAGCGACCCGCGGGCCGGTTGCAGCCGGCGAAGCAAGCTGCGGATGGCCGCGGGCGCTTTTGGAGCCGCCGCGCCTGCCGAACTGCCGCGGGCGGGATCGCCGCGCATCAGCCGCCAGGCCGCATAAAGCAGGATCAGCCCGAATACCCACGCGATCCAGTCGAAGCGGCTGAGCAGCGCGATGCCCGCGGCTATGAACAGCGCGCGCAGCACCACCGCCCCGCCCACGCCCCACAGCAAGGCCTCGTGCTGGCGCCGCTCGCTGATGCGGAAGCCCTGAAAGATGACCAGAAAGACGAAGAGATTGTCCACGCTGAGCGAGGCTTCAATGGCATAGCCGCCCAGGAACTCAAGCGCCGGCTGCCGGCCCTGGGTGAGGGCGATCCAGGCGGCAAAACCGGCCGCGGCCAGCACCAGCGCCGCCGTGGTCAGCCAGGCAAGAGCCCGCGAGCGCCGGCGCCCACGCCAAGGCCCGGGCGGCGCGGGGAACGTCGGGGCACTCTCCAGGGCCGGGGCATCGCCGAAAGCCCGCCACAGCAGCGACTCGGCCACCAGCAGCGCCGCCACCACCGCGTGAAACCCCAGCCACCAGACCCACGAAACACCCGCAATCATAGGTGGATGCTACAGCAAAGCGGAGGGCTAACAACAGAATCGGAGATCGGAAGACTTAAGGCGAAGTGGAACCGGCAGTCGGAAATGGCTCCGCGCCCGGCGCATGAACCCGCCCTGAACGCGCATTGCGCCAGTGAACGCCGGCGCCGATCAGCGGGGCATAACTGCCCAGCGAGGAGACGCAAATCCGGATGGAAAGACCCTCCAGCACCTTCTCCGCCGCCGGCAGAAAAAGCCGCGCCGAACGCGCGATTCCGCCGCCCAGCACGATGCAGTCGGGGTGAAATGCCGCGCAGGTGTCGCGCAATGCCTGACCCAGATCCCTGCCGAAGTCCTCAAAGGTCTCGCGCGCCTCCCGCTCGGCTTCCGCCAGAGTGGCGATCGCGCGCACCTCGGCGCGCCGGCCGGTTCGCCGCTCATAGGATCGCTGGAGGGCGGCGGTTGAGATCAAATCCTCCACAATGCCTCCCCGGTACGGAAAGTCCCAGATCTCTCCGCCCTTGGGAACGCCCTCGCCGGTAACGACCACCTGGCCATCGACCGCAAAAGCCGACCCGACGCCGGTGCCCAGCGTGATGCCGATCGCCCGGCGCGAGCCGGCGGCAGCTCCCTTGCTCACCTCTCCGATGAGAAAGGCGGCCGCATCGTTGAGAAAAGAAACCCGCTCTGCCGGGCAACCCAGGCAAGCCCCAAGCCGCGTGGCCAGCGGCACGCCGTAGAGCCCTTGAAACTTGTGCTTCATCGAACTGATGCCGAGCGTGTAGTCGAACGGACCCGGCATCGCGAATGAGGCTCCGCCCGGCAGCGAGCCGGAGGCCAGAGCGCGCCGTCCAAGCGACTCGATCGTCGCCAGGAACTCCTCCAGGCCGCATGGTTCCGGAATGGGCGCCTCGCACACGGCGCCGGCTCCAGCGTCGGACAGAGAAAACTCGCAGCAGGAGATATGGCTCCCGCCCACATCGAATACAAGAATGCTCGCTTTTGCCGCATGGTCTGGGAAGGACATCGATACATCTCCTGTGGTTGGGTCCCGCGAGGGACCTGGTCTACTCAGCCCCTGCCGTCAACAGGTTGAACCGTCGCCGAATGGGGGCGGATTCGTGAGGTTTCCGCGCCTGCGCGGCCAAACCGGTACAAGAAAGAGAACTGCACAAGGTATGCCGTCCAATACATCGTAATCGCGAAGTCGGCGGGATCGACGATCCTGGAATTGTGGAGACGATTTGAGAGCGATCGCAGCCGCGCATGGAATCTGCTGGAAGCCGACCTCGCTTTCTCCCTTCGGTCAGCGTGCACGGGCGTTTCCTGCAAGAGCGCCGACCAGGAGCCTTTCTGCGCCCTCGCTTGAAAGCACGGCGTTGGAGAGCACAGTGCCGTCCCGGATGAGTATGCCCGCGGGAAATGTATCGCTGTGAAAGTCGCTCAGCACCGAGTCCGGTACGATCAGGATCGGAACCTTCTTTGGCATGCTCCGCTGCCAGGAACGCAGTCCTTCAAGCACCTCATTGGATCGGAAATCGTCGCGCCCCGTGTTCGCACGCCAGCTTGTGATCGCGTAGATTGTCTGTTGCGGCACGGACCTTACGAGATCGCGCGTGATCTCCGGCGTGCTCGGCGACCACAGAGTGAAGGCGACCAGCAATACCGTGCCGCGTCTCAACGGAATACCCCTTGGAACAAGGCCATTGGTCCCCAGGAGGTATCCGTGCAAATACGTCAGAGGCGCACTTTTTCCCACCATCCGCTGGCGTTCGAGCGCGGCCTGCATCGGCGCCAAATCCGCTCTGCCAACCCAGCTTGGCTGCTGCACAATTGCAGCGAGGTTATCCAAACTACTGGCTTTGCTTTGACTATGTGGAAGAACTGCGCATCGCACCGCGTCAGCGAATAGTGTCGCAGCGGACGTGCTGCCATTCTCGCCTTCAAGAGCCTTCCCATTGCTCAGTAACGGAAGTGTTGCGGCGCTTTGGGTCGCGCAAAGCTCGAGGGCCATATCGTTCAGGTAGGCGCTGGCTCCCTCCATATCGTCCATCACTTGGTCAATAGCCTCGTGAATAGGAGCGTCGTAGGGATAGTCGCGAAGCAGCGAGCGCACCTGGGCCTCCGCGTTGTACGGTTCTTTGAGACCCAGAAATGCGCGGATAAGCAGCAAGAGCGCCTGCTCCCTCTTTGGCGGGTGCGGAAGAGCGAGATACTCCGCTAGAGCCGCGCGAGCCGGCTCGAACTGCCGCCCGAAAATGCAGAGCTGGCCCAGGGCGAATAGCTCCTTGGCATCGCTGGCAAGGTCGGAGATATCGGAAGAGAGCGTGAGACAGTCGCGTGAGGCTTGAGCGATCCCGATGCCCAAGGCAAACCTGTCGGCAACCGTCAGGTCGTTCGCTTGGCTCCGTGTCTCCGTAAACGGCGCAAGAGCCGCCTTGTATGACTCGGTTGGAGACAGCCTCCCGGGGCTCTCTTGACCGAAAAGGCAATGAACGCTGATTAGAAGGAAGAAGCTGGCGAACACGGCGAGCCTTCGGGTTTTCTTGCCACCATGAAGAGAAACCCGGCTAGGCGTTGCTTCGCAGGCCGCTTCGAGCGAGATCCCCGACGGTTGCCCTTTTCCGGTACGCAAGCTGACTCCGAACCAATACCATTTCACTCCATACTAACGTGGAATTCCGCAGCAGGTGTGCAATGAATTCGCATCATGGGAAATAGACGGTTTGGCTCCTCGAACGTCACACCATTCAAACCCGGTTGCGTACCGATAAAGATGGACGGCCGCGAACCGGCGCGCGATGGCCCCGGATCGCCCACTTGAACGGTGAAGATCATCCTATCAGCCTGTGGTGAAGGTCCCAATTGCTGAAAGCTTCCCTCGGGGGCTAAAGCCGAGCGATGATTCTATTGCGCTTACGGCACGGCTGAAGCCGTGCCCTTTCAAAACTCGGCTTTCACCGCGGGCTGCCAAGGGATTCGGCCCCATTCGTCATCTTGGGTGGAACTTGCCTCTCGCCGGCGCTGGGCGATCGGACCGCCGAGCGGCCCAACCGGAACAAGCTCCGTGGAACCGGCCAAGGCTCTTCTCCGTATGTTGAAGGGGATTGGGATTTCCGGAGGAGGGATCGATCATGGCTTTCTTTTGCAATCGCTGCGGGACCTCGTTGCCCGAGAGCGCGCGGTTCTGCTCGAGTTGCGGCGCGCAGGTCGCGGGGCCGCAGTTCATGGTGGGCAGGCCGCTGGTCCGGCCGATCGTCGGACGCCGGATCGCCGGAGTCTGCCTGGCGCTGGCGCAGGCCTATAACTGGGATGTGGCTCTGGTCCGGGTCTTCACCGTAATCGGGTTCTTCTTCTCCGGCGGACTGGTCTTCGTGGCCTACCTGGCCGGCTGGGTTGGGATTCCCTCGGAGG
>Ga0326727_10006198_pt1 | contig 33088 bp, 27 predicted proteins | sample MB2enrmetagenome_FD_207643 | JGI IMG/M metagenome (GOLD analysis project Ga0326727, IMG submission 207643) | Lab enriched peat soil microbial communities from McLean, Ithaca, NY, United States - MB29MY | ecosystem: Environmental > Terrestrial > Soil > Wetlands > Peat | place: USA: New York...
GGATCACCGATGAAGAGTTCGCCCATGTCAATCTCAAGCCCAACACATTTCACGGCGAATGGAACTACACGATCCATCCCCACTAATGTCAGTTGTAAAGCTTATTGATTTACGCCGCCTAACCGAGTGGTCAACACGCCGAATGCTTCACACCTTCTCACGGAGCTGATGCGCGCTTGTCACGCCGGCCCGGGTTTGCCACGCTTCCAGAAAACCCCGCCCGAGGCGGCGATATTCTCCAGGATTTGATCCCTGGTCAGCTCGCGCGTGATCTCGCAGCGGCCTGCCCCCGCGAATTCCGTGGACTCCGCATGGAGCGACTTGTGATAGCAGTCGCCCGCGCAGCTCCACTTCGCAAAGCAGTCGGCGCAGTGCTGGCGGTGTTCCACGGTCAGGGCCCGGAGGCTCGTGTAGACGGGCTCGTCGAAATCGTAGCCGGATTCCGCGGCGGAGGGCCGCCCATAGAAGAACCGCTCCGCCCACGGCTGGCGCTCGTCCGCCACCTCATGACAGGCGCTGACATTGCCCGCCGGGGAGACGCAGAAGTTATCGCGCGCCACTCCGCAAAACCGATTGGTCAGGGTTCCCACGCGTGCGCCGGAGAAGCGCAGCAGCCGCGCCGCCTTCTTGGAAGTGCGCCGGGCCGCGCGATACGCCTCCACGAAGGCCGCGGTCTCGGCACTGGCCGCGTCCCGGCCTCGCCCCATGAGGTAAACCGGCTCCACCTGGATGGCGCGCGGTCGGAATCGCCGGCACAGAAAAGCGACGGATTGCGGCAGCAGCGGCAGTGATTCGGCGGTCACCGTCATGCGGATGGAATAGCGGAAACCGGCGCCGTCAAAGGCGCGCAACGTGGCCAGCGCCGCGGCGCTCGATCCCCCACCGGACGCGCGGGGCCGGTTGGCGTCCTGCACCTCCGGCAAGCCGTCATACGAAACTGTCGCGCTGTCGAGATGCGACGCGATCCACGCGCGCCGCCCCGGATTGAGCACGCCGTTGGTGGTGAGCGAGCTCCGCAGCCGCAGCCCTTTGGCGTCCGCCACGCCCCGGGCGTAGAGATGCGACTCCCGAAGCAGCGCCCAGTGCCGGGTGGGCTCGCCGGCTCCGTGATAGTTCACTTCGAAAGCCGAGGCATGCGCGGCGGCCGCGTTGCCGGCGACAAAATCGATGGCGCGGCGCGCCGTCTCGGGTTGCATGAAGGCCGCCGGGGACTCTCCCGACGCCGCGTAACAATACCGGCAGCGGAGGTTGCACGCGCTGGTCAGAAGCAGCGTGGCCACCAGCGGACGCGGGGGTCCCCAGAGCCGTGTCGCGGGCGGCTCATCCGCGGGACCGCCGATGATGCCGGAGCTGCGCAGGAATGCGAGTACGTCGGGAGCGATGTCTTGGGCGGGCGCGCCGTCGTTCAGGTTGCGGAGGGAGCGCACCAGCGCGGCATTACCAACCAGCGCCGCGCGCCGCAGCGGAGCATAGATCAGATAATCCGATCCGCCCAGCGGAATGACGAACAGTTCCGCAGCCGGCGGCGGCACTGGATGGGTCATTGGGGCGCGGCCCTGGTCCGGAAACGCACGCTCGTGGCCGGCAAAGGCGCGCCGTCGGCGCTGAGGAACGGCCGGCCGTCAGGCCAGAGCAGCGGGAGCTGGTAATCGTGGTCCGGCTCGAGTACGACGGGAAGGGTCAGGACCGTGCCGGTTTTGTCGAAGCGGGGCGCGAGAAATCGGGGATCCCGATTCGGCGCACCCGGGCTCATCGGCACGCTGAACCGGACCACTACTTCTTTCAGGTTCGGGTCGACATCCTGTGCTCCATCCGGAGGAGTGATGGAGACCACGCGAGGCTGATAGCGCGCCGTGAGCTCGCCCATCCGCGGCGCCAGATCATCGAAGAACTGCGCCACGCGGGGCATGAAAGACTCGAGCGTCGGATACTGCTGGCGGTTCTTCTGGTATCCGCCGAGAAGGTCACTGAGATCGCCGATCCAGAAGAACGAGTGCGCATTCTCCTGGCGGATGATCTTGCGCGCGGCATCGGGCCCGTCATGGTCGTTGGCATAGCGGACGACAACGGCGCGCACCATCGACTCTTCAAACAGCGCCTTCCATGACATGTACGCCTGACGGCGCATGGCGTCGGCGACCGGCTGGTAGATCTGGCGCGCGGCTTTCTCCATCCGCGGCGCGAACTTGTCCACAATGGGACCACAGTACGAATGCACAAACTCGTGCACCAGGAGGTTGCGCCAGTCGGCGTCGAACACCGGAAGCGATTCGGCGTCCACATTCCACACGCCGGGGATGGAGTAGATCTCGGCGGCGCGGCCCGGAGCGAGGAAATCCGCCGCATAGCTGGGGCCTCCGTTGGCCATGCCGGGGATGATCACGAAGCGGCCGGGCGTGGCGCCGCCGAAAAAGCCGCTGAACCACGGGAGGTCGGCTTTGGTTTCCACGAAGGCTTGCAGGCGGGCTTTCGTGGCCTGGTAGAGCGGCTGCTGGGATGCGAGGAAGTCCTTGAACCTGGTGTCGGCGACGAAGGCGCGCGCGGCGTTCAGGAAGGCGCGCGCTTTCCCGGCGTCCCAGCCGTCATAGAGGTGGATGCCGGGGCCATCGAAGGGGACGCGCTCGGCGAGAGAGTCGATATCGGTGACATAAACGGCCAGCTTCATCGGGTCATCGAAGCCGATGCCGAGGCCGCGCGCGAGCCGGACCGCTTCATGATCGCGATACGGCGCGAACCAGCTTTCCACCGCTTTGTCGTAGGCGGGAATGCGGCACTGGTTGTACTCATTGTTCCCGGCAAGGCGGAACAGGATGCTCATGAGCTCGACGCGGGGGTCGACTCCGGCGCGCCAGTCCTGCGCACTGGCGGTGAACGCCGGCCACAGCAGAAGTGTCAGTACGGTGACGGCAACTCGACGCGGCATGTATGATTACCTCTGCCGATCAACCTATCACCCGGTGGAGATCGGTTCAAGGGCCTGTACGGTGTTCTACTGAGCCAGTCTCGCCAGAACCAGTGCCAGCGGACTATCCGTCGCCGGTGGCGGTTTGCATTCTTTCCTGCGAGCCTGCCAGAGCTGTTCGGCAAGATCCAGATTGGACTCGGCAGCTTCGCTCTGGTGGGCGGCGCTCACATGCGCCTTCAGCACCTTCGCGACGTGATCGAGCAATCCCTGCAATTCCGGCGATCGGTTTTGGCCGAGGCACTGACTGGCCTCGTCCCGCGTGAGCTCGACCAGCTTGAGGCTCCTATGGAAACGCTCCACCGGGCCGATGCCTCTGGCCGTGGGATCCAGCCCCAGCAGTCCGTTGCAGAGGTCGAGGCGTTGCCGGATGGCCCGGTCATCGGGCGCCAGCCGCAGCGCGGTCTGGAAATCCCACTGCGCCGTGCGATAGTTGCCTCTTGCGAATCCAGCCTCGCCGAGGCCGACATAAGCGTCCGCGTTCGCGGGGGCATCGTGGAGAATTCCGCGAAACACATCGGCGGCACGGGCCGGAGACCCCGCCTGCAGGAACAGCCGCCCCAACCGCGTTTGTATCTTCAGATCGCGAGGGGCTTCATCCTGAACCGGGAGCAACTCGGCCAGCAGCTCTTCTCTCGAGTTACGCGCGGCCAGCAGATCGATCAGCTCGAAGCGCACGCGCAGCCGGTTTCCCGCCGCATCCTGGTCCCAGTGGCCATAAATCGCGCGGCGAAAGTACGAGATCGCTTCCGCGAACCGGCCCTCTTTCACCAGCACGCGGCCCATGATCAAATTGGCGGGACCGTCGGTGGAGTCGCTCTGCAGCAGATCGGCCAAGGTGGATTCGGCGTCGGCCGTCTTCCCGGCCGCGAGCTGCGCCTCTGCGAGGGCGCGCGGATAGTCGCGATTGCGGCGCTCGATCGCGATGGCGTCCCGAATGCGTTCGATCGCCTCCGCGTTCTCTCCACGCTGCATCAGTGCCCGCCCCTGCTCGAACAGACGGTCCGCCTCCGCCCGGCTCTCCACCCGCTCCAGCCCAGCGAGAAAGATGTCGACCACAAAAAGCGCCGCGATGGCGAGGAAGACCAACCCGAACGTGCCGAGGAAAGACAGTCGTGCGGAGGGCTTGGCCACTATTCGCTTCGCTCCTGTTTCGTCACGCCGTAGGCGCCCAGGATGTCGTCCAGAGCGATAATCCCGATTAACTGGCGCACGTTGGCGCGGCTGACGACGGGAAGAATATTCAGTCCGGTGGCTCCCATCCGTTCCAGCGCCAGGCTGAGGCTGTGGTCGGGATGAACGTGCGGGAATTCTTCGGTGGTGGGGTCACCGCTCGGGGGACCCGCGCGGAAAATCTCCGCGACATTCCTATTCGACCCTCCCTCGGCCGCGGCCCGTTCGAGCTCGCCGGTCCGAGTCATTCCCAACAGCCCTTCCGCGTCGACGATGGGCCAAGCATTGAAACCTCTTTCCTCCATCTGCTGAAGGACGTCGGCGATTTCCAGGTCCGGCAACAGGACCGCCGCCGCCGAATGCATGGCCGCGTGGACCTGAGTCCGCTCAGTCTGGGAACGGGAACGCGCACTGGGCATGTGCACGCCCTCCTGGTAAGCAAGCGCTTCATAGATCGGCAGTTTCTGAAGCTTCTGGGAAATGAAGTACGCGATCATGTTGGAGATCATCAGCGGAACGATGATCGTATAATCGCGCGTGATCTCGAAAATCATGAACACCGACGTCAGCGGCGTGCGCACGATTCCCGCAAACGCCGCTCCCATGCCGACAAGTGCATACGCCCCGGGGCCCGCCGTGGAGACGGGAAACAGCGTGTGAGCGACTCCCCCGACCGCCGCGCCCATCATCGCGCCGATGAACAGGGCCGGACCAAAAATGCCGCCCGCGTTGCCGGAGGCATAGCAGACCGCGGTGGCCACTATCTTGAGCACGGCAAGCAACACCACCAGCTTCAGAACAATGTCGCCGTTCAACACCTTCTCGACGTGGTTGTAGCCGACCCCCATCACCTCGGGCACGAAGAAGCCCATCACCCCGACCGTCAGGCCACCGACCACCGGCTGAAACCAGACCGTCCACTTCGGCAGGCGCATGAACCACGCGCGCAGTTCCAGCAGAAGCTTGACGAAGCAAACCGATCCCAGCCCTCCAACCACACCCAGCGCCGCGTAAACGCCGAATTCCGCGGGATTCACCAGCTTATAGCCGGCGACGTGGAACAGAGGGTCGTCGCCCAGAACCAGGTGCAGAACCATCCAGGAGGTGGCCGAGCTCAACACCACGGAGCCCAGTACGGACGCATGCAAGTCGCCCATGATCTCTTCGAGTGAGAACAGGACCGCTGCGATGGGCGTGTTGAAGGCCGCCGCCAGCGCCGCGGCGCAACCTGCCGGGACCAGCGCCTTCACCTGTTTCGTTGGAAGTCCCAGATTCCGCGCGATCACCGAGGCGAGTCCCCCGCCCACCTGCACGGACGGTCCCTCGCGCCCCAGCGCAATGCCGCTGGCCAGCGAGGCCGAGCAGCAGAAGAACTTCCCCAGCACCGTGCGAAACCGGATTCGTCCGTCGTTGAGGAAGAGCGCGAACTTCGTTTGCGGGATTCCGCTGCCGCGCGCAAAAGGGAACCAGCGCCACAGCAGATAGCCCGTGCTGAGCGAACCGAGCACGGGAACCAGAATCCGCCGCCAGCCCGAGCCCCCCGGCGGATACATACGCACCGCGAGCCGTCCGGTTAGCAGGATGAACGCCACCACCACCAGGCCGACCAGGGCGCCGACCACGAGGCTGAGGACGAGCGACAACTGGTCTTCGCTTTGTCGAAGGCGTTCCAGGCTCCCGCTGATTCTGGCAATAAGGGATGGCCGCTGGCTGGTATTCATCTGTTGGCCACCCCCCTACTCTCGCGGCCCGGTCACAGCCTGCAGACAGGAACAATCTTTACCGTCGGGGAGCGGTCGGTAAAGCCATTATCGCCCATGCGCACCGCCCTACGTGATAATCCCCTTCCGAACCGCGTACAGGATCAGTTCCGGCGCGCTGTGCAGGTTCAGCTTCTGCAGGATGTGGCCGCGGTGCGTGTCGATGGTGTACGGGCTGATATTCAGCACCGCGGCGATCTCCTTGTTCGTCTTCCCTTCGGCCACCAGTTGCAGGATCTCGCGTTCGCGATCGGTGAGCAGGTCCCAGGTGTCCTCGGCGCCTTTGACCTCCAACTCGTTCACGTAGTCTTCCTTCAGCACCCGGCTCACCTTCGGGCTGAAGAACGACTTGCCCTGCGCCGCCGCTCGCACCGCATCAATCAGGTCCGCCTTCAGCGAATCTTTCAGCAGATAGGCGCGCGCGCCGGCCTTGAGCGAGCGCAGGATGTAGCTCTCGTCCGAGTGCATGCTCAGGATCACCACCGCGGTGCGCGGGCTGCGCGAAGTGATCCGGCGCGTGGCCTCGATGCCGTTCAGGCCAGGCATGGCCAGGTCCATGATCACCACGTCGGGATCGCACGCCTCTGCCATCTCCACGGCTTCGCGTCCGTTGCAGGCATCGCCCACTACCGCGAATTCGGTTTGGCGGTCGAGCAGCATGCGCAGTCCTTCGCGCAGGATGCTATGGTCGTCAGCCAGCAGTATGCGAATGGGCGGCAAGGCTCTCTTCCTCTACAAAGACGGCTCGGGGCAATTCCACGGTGACCAGCGCGCCGCGGCCGGGCGACGAATCCACCACGAACCGGCCGCCCAGGTGATGCACGCGCTCCTGCATGCCCAACAGGCCGAGTCCGCGAACCCGCTGCGGATCGAAGCCGCCGCCGTCATCCTGGATGGTCACATGGATGGTGTCCCGCTCGTCCCGGACAGTGACCTGCACGTTGCGCGCCTGGGCATGCCGCGCCGCATTGTTCAGCGCCTCCTGCACGATTCTGTAGATGCACGTCTTATGCTCTTCCGGCAGATCGTCGGCCACTTCTCCGGCGGTTAGATGAACCCGCATCCCGGTGCGCCTGGTCGTTTCGCGCGCCTGCCAGTTGAGCGCGGGCACCAGACCGAAATCGTCCAGCATGGAGGGACGCAACAACAGCGACATGTTGCGCGTCGCATCCACTCCCTTGCCCGCCAAATCGCGAATCGCTTCCAGCCGCGCGCGGGCTGCATTGCCAGGGTTGGGACCCAGGTCGAGATCGAGCAGATTGCCGGTCTCCATGGCGATGGCGGAAAACGACTGCCCCAGCTCGTCGTGCAGCTCACGGGACAGTGCGCGCCGCTCGTCTTCCTGCGCGCGCACCAGCCGGGCCGACAGTTCCTTCAATTCGGCCTCGGCCCGGGTGGCTTCCGCGAAGCGCCGGGCGGCCTCGCGTTCCAGCCGCAGCAGGTACACGCAGCTCAGAATCGCCACCAGCACTCCGCCAGCCAGCGTCACGGTCAGTGTGGCTACCGATTCCAGCCGGTACCGCGAAAAACTGGCGGCCGCTTCCTCTTCGCCCCGGCTGAACTCCCGCTCGTCGGCTTCGGCCACGCGATCGGCAATCTGCAGCATGGCGGTGCGGCGCGGCATGAGCTGTTCGTAGAAGAACGCGTATCGCTCGCGGTCACGCTCCGCCGGCGTCCACCCGAGCGTCTCATCCAGAACCCGCCAGTACGCCTGCACCTCCGACTCCAGCGCGCGCAGCACCGGCTGTTCGCGCGCATCCACTCCTCGTGCGTACTGGGCGAGCGCGGCCCGGTTCTCCTGCTGGAGCGATTCCAGTTTGTGCCGCTGTGCCTGGGCGCCCGCGGGCGCCGGCGCCAACAGATAGTCGCGCACATCGGTGCCCGAAAGATAGATCTGCGAGCGGATCTGATCGAGCAGGCGCGTCCGCGAAAAAAAACGCTGCCGCACTTCGACGCTGCTGTCGTGGAGACGGCTTAAGGACATCGCGGCGTCGAAGCCGGCAGCGGTCATGAGTACGAGCAGCCCGCTGAAGCCGGCCAGAAGAACAAGCCACGGCCGGCGCGGGGGACGTACAGCGGATCTGCTCATGCGGACACGCGATGCTGCCTTCCCAGAATAGACGCGCTCGGGCGATCGGAGAATCCTGTCGATCCGGTATCCTGCATCCATCCCACCAAAAATACCGTATCAACGGGATATCCCGCCGCGCCCGTTCCAACGCATGCTGAACACGGAGGCTTCAATGAAAACTCGTCGTTTGCTGCTTGCAGGACTGACCGCTTTGACCCTGGTCCTGACCGCGGCTTGCCAAAAGAACATGGCTGCGGTGAAGCCTCCACCACCTCCGCGCACGGAATCCGCGCCCGCGGCGGCCACGCCGGTCAGGCAAGCGGCGACGCCGGCGGCCGCGCCCGTCGTTTCGGCATCGAATGCGAACCGCATGCCGGACACAGCCACCAGGGCGCAAATTCAGGATCTGCTGAACCGGATTCAGGATGCCTACTTCGATTTCAACCGCCACAACATTCGCCCCGACGCCCAAGCGGCGCTGGCGGCCGATGCGAAGACCCTCGGCGAGATCCTGAAGCAGTACCCGACATACAAACTCACCATCCAGGGCAACTGCGACGAGCGCGGTTCGGACGAGTATAACCTCGCACTCGGGGATGCGCGCTCGAAAGAGGCCAAAGACTATCTGGCGTCGCTGGGCGTTCCGGCTTCGCAACTTGACACTGTCAGTTTCGGCAAGGAGCATCCGGTCTGTACCGAGCACGACGAATCCTGCTGGCAGAAGAACCGCCGCGCGCACATCACCCAGGAGCAGAAATCGTAGGTGCACTGGCGGATCAGTGCAATCTATGGGACTGGTGCCCTGCCCGCAAAGGACGGCTGCCTGTTGCATCATCAACAAACCGATCCCGTGGATCGCGATGTGACCTGCTCGCGCACGTTCGACGACGAGTCCGGGGGATTCGACTCTCCATCCGCACCCGCTGGCGCCCCCTGAGATTGTGGCAGGCCACCACCCCGTGACTGGCCCGCAGTTCCCGCACTCACGAGCCGCATCTCCTGCCTGGCGGCGGGGTTTCGCTTCGAGAGAGTCGTCTCGGCAGCGTCACTCTCACTATCGACGATCAGCTTCTCCTGGAGGCGAGACGGCGCGCGATGAGTACGCCGACATCCGCGGGTGTGCAGGCGCTTTACAGCGAGGACTTTCAGCTCGGAGCCGTCCTCGGTGGAGTGTAGTCAATCCGTTTGCGACATAGGGTTGCCGGTCGTGCCCAACGGGGCCGCCTGCAACGCCGCGATCCGCACGTACAGCATGTACAACACGATGGCCAAATTCACGAAAAAGATGGACCAGTGCACCAGGCTACGGCGTTCGAGCACCTGCAGAATCTCCCACGGAAGATAGAGAGCGCCGGAGAGCAACGCGAACCACTCCGCCCAGACGCGCCGGTTCCACAAGCCGTACGACTCAGTGAAACGCGCGGCGGCATAGAGCACGCAGGCGCTGGCGATGCTCCACAGCCGCCCATCCGTGGCGTGGGCAAATGCATCGATCAGGGCGTGCCCGATCCGCCGGTCGGCATGGATATGCAGGTGCGCCAGCACATGTTCGACGGTGCCGGGGACGTCCCTGTGCAGCAGCGTCAGCAGACCGCCGGCGATGAGCACCACCAGGACGCCCTTGGAAGCCTCCAGTGCGGCGATGGCGCGGAGCGCCGCCGTGGACGAGCGTTCATCAATGGCCGCGGGAACGCGGCGGGGATTCTGAGGCAAGCGCACCCATGATATCAAGGGACATGCGGCGACAGTCGCGTACTTGCCTGGTACGGCAAAACCCGGTCTGTATCGCCGCGTGTGCTCAGCCGAATTCGTGCGTGAGCCAGGCGATGGTGCTGGCCATGCCCTGCTCGAAGGAGACCTCCCGTCGAAAACCGAAGTCGCGCCGCGCGCTTTCCGTGGGGAACTCCTGATTGCGCGAGAGCAGGCGCACGGCGTGGCGGGTGAGCAGAGGCCGGCCCGGGATGCGCAGATACCGGTGCGCCGCCTCCATGGCGAAAGCCAGCGGGAAGGCGACGGCGGACGGGATGTCGATCCACGGCCTGCGCCAGCCGAGTCCGTCAGCCAGAGCGTCGACATAGGTTCTCCAGGTCGCTCCGGTTCCATCGGCGATGTTGTACGCGCGCCCCACGGTTTCCTGGGCGTGGGCCGCCGCGATCAGCGCCTCCGCGGCATTGTCGACGTAGCAGAATCCCCCCGGTGACCGGCCGCCATCCAGCACCGCCATGAGCCCCTGCCGAATCAGTTGGGCAATGTCCGCGGTAAACGCTTTGCCGCGCGGGCCCCAGATGGTGGCGGGGCGGATGATGGTCACCGCAAGACCCGCGGCAGATGCCTCGCGCACCAGCTTTTCGCCCTGGCATTTGGTCCGGTTGTAGGGCAGGCCGGTGTCGGTGAGCGGCCCGGACTCGTCGCAGGGCTGGCGCGGGTAGCCGTAGACATCCGTGGTGCTGACATGGAGGAAGCGCCGGATGCCGCCGGCCCCGATCGCCGCCGCCAGCAGATTGCGCACGCCGGTCACATTGGCTTCGTAGTAGACGCGCCAGGGTGCCCAGTCGGTCGAGCATGCGGCGCAGTGGTAGATGTGGGTAACCCCGCCAACCGCGACGGCCAGAGATTCGACGTCGCTCAGGCTGCCGCAGACAACCTCCACCGGCACGTCCGCGAGGTGGCTCAGATCCCCGCCAGCACGAACCAGAACCCGAACGGCAACGCCGCGCGAGGCCAGCAACTGCGTCAGCCGGCCGCCCAGGAAGCCAGTCGCGCCGGTGACCAGGACGCTTATTCCTTCATCCCCTTGAACGCTTCCAGCGCAAACTCGAGGTCCTGCCTCGAGTGCGCCGCCGTCACGCACAACCGCAGCCGGGCGGCTCCCTGCGGCACCGCAGGGAACATCACCGGCGTGGCCAGAATGCCCAGCTCGCGCAGGTGCCCGGAGAAGAGCGCCGTGACCGCCTCATCGTGGAAGATGACCGGGATAATGGCGGTCTGCGACGTGCCGGTGTCATAGCCGAGCTCGCGCAGCCCTTCCCGCAGGAAGTTCGCGTTCTCGCGAAGCCTGGTGACGCGCTCGGGCTCGTTCCGCAGAATGGCCAGAGTCTCGCGAACCGCGGCGACGGCAGCCGGACAAAGCGCCGCCGAGAAAATGAACGGCGCGGCGGCATGTTGAAGGTACACCGCCAGCTCCTGGGACGCGCAGGCAAAACCGCCGTTGGACGGGATGGCCTTGGCCAGGGAGCCGGTCCAGATGTCCACCTCCGCGGTGTCGATTCCGAAATGTTCGTCGGTGCCCCGGCCGTTTTCCCCCAGCACGCCCGTTGCGTGCGATTCGTCCACCATGAGATAGCAGTGGAACTGGTGTTTCAACTCCACCAGCTCCGGCAGCCGGCAGATGTCGCCGTCCATGGAGAACACGCCGTCGGCGACGATGAGCGTGCGGTTGGCCGGCGCCCCGGATTCCAGCTCGTGCTTCAGAGAGCCGGGGTCGTTGTGCTGAAAACGCTGCAGCGGCACACCGGCCAGCCGGCAGGCGTCCACCAGGCTGCGGTGCGACAGCGAATCGAGGATCACCCGATCCTGCGGCGAGAGCAGCGCCGCAATCACTGCCAGGTTCGCCAGGTATCCCGAGCTGAAGGTGATGGCCTCGGCGGTCCCCTTGAAATCCGCCAGTTCCCGCTCCATCAGGTGGTGCAGGTCGATGGTGCCGGTCAGCATACGCACGCCGCCGGTGCCGGTGCCATACTTGCGGACGGCCTCCACGGCGCATTCGTCGATGCGGGGATCCCCGATCAGTCCGAGGTAGTCGTAGGAGGAGAGCATCATCATCTCCCGCCCTTCCGCCTGCACCCATGGACCCGACCGCCCTTCCAGTGCGAGCTGGTATGGGTACACGCCCGCCTCGCAGGCCCGGCCCATCAGCTCGAAGACGCGCCGCGCGCGGGCATCGATCAGGTTTTCCTTGGGGAACGTCCACTTTTTGCCGGAAGCGAAGAAGCCGTTAAAGAGATCGCCTGACGCAGTCCGGAAGGCACGGAGCTGGTTGAGGCCGTTAATAAGATGATCTGGCATAGTAAATCCGCCCACGCAGGCGTTTCACCTTTTCCAAAAGGGGTTTCACCCAGTATAGTAGAAGCTTGAACGTTTGTAACAGAGGAGTTAACCTTTTGGCCCAAAAGAACGGTAAACGCGTCCAGCACCTCGGGGTGGTGGCTGGGCGCCTGGCGGCGCGGCTCGCGGCCTTTGCGCTTCTCGTGTCCGCGGTGTCTTTGTGCGCGGCCGATCTCAGCCCGGAGGGTATCTGGAAGACCACCGACGACAAAACCGGGAAGCCGAAGGGACTGGTCCGCATCTACCAGGAAAACGGCGCGTACTTCGGCCGCGTGGAAGTCTCGCTCGACCCTGCGCGGGCCAAGGAAGTCTGCGACCTGTGTAAGGACGAGCGCAGGAACCAGCCTGTGGTTGGGATGGTGGTGATGCGCAATATGCGCAGGAACGGCGACGAGTACACCGGGGGCGACATCCTCGATCCGGATATCGGCACCGTGTATCGCTGCAAGTTCCGCGTGGAGGATCAGGGACGAAAGCTGCTCGTGCGAGGCTTCATCGGCTTCTCGCTGTTCGGGCGCTCGCAGACGTGGGTTCGCCAGCCGTGAGGCGGAGTCTGAAAGCCGCCGTAGGCTGATAGCCCAATGTCACTTGACTTCCCCGCTCCCGCGCACGGCGCTGGCGCGCAGGTTGCAAACAGTTGCAAACCAACCTTCCCGGCAGGCCTGAGATTCTCTTCATGCCGCGAAGATTCTCGGGTGCAGTAATTGGTTCGTTGCTTGATCCATGAACCTGACTTCATAGACAGTTCACTATCGGGGCGTAATCAGGCCGCCCAGCTTGTCCTGCTCGGACGCGGCGGCGCGCGGGAAGCGGGTGGACCAGGCTTCCAGGTATTTGTACCCCGAGCCGGTGTTGAAGACCACAATACGATCTGCGCTCTTCAGGAAACCGCCGGCAATCAGGCGCCGCACGGCCGCCACGCACGCCGCTCCTTCCGGCGCCGCGAAGACTCCCTCGCTGGAGGCGAGCTCGATTGCGGCGTCGAGCATCTCGGAGTCGCTCACCGCGATGGCCGTGCCTCCGCTGCCGCGGATCGCTTCGAGCATGAGGAAGTCGCCGAGTGCTTTGGGGACCCTCAGGCCGGCCGCGAGGGTATGGGCGTCGTGCCAGAACTCGCTGCTCGCCTCCCCGCGTTCGAAGGCCCGCACCACCGGAGCGCAACCCGCCGCCTGCACCGCAATCATCTTTGGCCTTTTCGCGCCGATCCAGCCGAGCTGCTCCAGTTCGTCGAAGGCCTTCCACATGCCGATGAGGCCCACGCCACCGCCCGCGGGGTACAGGATGGCATCGGGCAGTTCCCAGTGGAATTGCTCGGCCACCTCGAAGCCCATGGTCTTCTTGCCTTCGATGCGATACGGCTCCCTGAGCGTGCTGACGTCGAACCAGCCTCCGGCGGATTTGCGCTCCCCCAGCAGGCGGGCGCAGTCGCTGATGAGGCCGTCGACAAGAAAAACCCGCGCGCCGAAAGCGCGGCATTCGACTAAATTGGCCTGGGGCACGTCTTTAGGCATGAAGATGTAAGATTCCAGCCCGGCCGCCGCGGCGTATGCTGCCAATGCGCCCGCGGCATTGCCGGCGGAAGGAATCGCCAGCCTGCCCAGGCCAAGTTCCACGCACATCGACACCGCGCAGGACAGGCCCCGCGCTTTGAAAGACCCGGTGGGGTTCAGTCCTTCGTCTTTCACCCACAGATCGCCGGCGCCGAGACGCTGGCCAAGCCGCGCGGCCCGGATCAGCGGCGTCCAGCCCTCGCCCAGGCTGACCACGTGCCGGGCATCGCTGACCGGCAAAAGGGGGGCATAGCGCCACATGGTTTGCGGAGAGTTGGCGAGCTGGTCGCGCCGCCATTCCGCACGCACGTGATCGAGGTGATAACGGACCAGCAGCGGACCACCGCACTCGCAGAGATTGTGGGGTTCGTGGGCGCGATGCCGTCTATGGCAGGCGCTGCACTCCAGATGGCTGACGAAGGACATCCCGACCATCACAACACAAAGCGGCGCGCGGGGCGGGCGAGGATCGGCGAGGAAAGGTGGTGCGCCCGGAGGCACTCGAACCCGGCCTGTTGGTTCGAAGCCAGGAACGCCGAAATCGCGCCGTGTGTCGACACCGCGCGAGGGGCTCTACTCTTCGCACCTGACTCACTGGCGCCCGCAACGCGACCGGGCCCTGTCCATTCATCCCGACCGCGGCTCGTCGAACGCCGAAGCAATCGGCTCCCACGGAACCTCTGGCGTCAAAGGCACGCAGGATGTGCACCGCGGCTGCACATATAAACTTGATCCCGAGTGCGGAAAGGACCCTTCAGCGGGTACGAACGCCTTTGTCTTCAATTCGTTGCGTTCGCCGCAGCGGTCATCGGATGTTTGGCGCAACGATTGCTCTATCGGCCGGCAGGAGATAAACCATGCACCGCTTCCTGAATGCGGCCTTGCTGTGCGCCGCCCTTGCAGCCCCGATCACGATGGCTCCAACAACGTTGCGAGCCGACGATCAAAGGAACGATCAAAAGAACGCTCGCAAATACCACGACAAAAACCACAATGAAGACCATGAATGGAATAGTCATGAAGATCGCGCGTATCGTGCGTACTTGAAAGAGAACCATCGCAAGTATCGCGATTTTGCCAAGCTCAAGGAAAGCGACCAACAAGCATACTGGGACTGGCGTCACGAACATTCAGACGCCCTGCTTAAGATTGACATACGTTAATTAGGCGCCTGTGGTCCAGGTCACTGCGCGTCCAATTTCGGGGACGGGCACGAAATCTCCGCATTCCCGATGTGGGAATTCGTCGCCCGTCCCCGAATTGAACGACCGAGCACTTCCGCCGCATTGCCAGCGTAGCGTGTTCCTTCGCGTCCCTGGCTGCTCCGCGGCGAGGCAAGCTCGCCCAACGGCTTCAGTTGTCCGCCACCGTCGTGGTGCGGGACAGTATGACACGTGACAAACCGCGCTCGCTCGTGGCCTCGGCGGGAGGCAGATCCGGGCCCGGGTGCTGGCAGATCGGGGGTGCTGTAACCATTGCGTCACCAGTCCGTAACCAGATTCCTCTCAAGCTCTTCCCCGCACGTGCCGATGGATACGGTATATGCGTGTCGGATGGTCCGCACCGCTTTGGCGGCGCACCTGGCAAGTGTGTGTCCGCCCGTTCCTCCAAGTGCCTCCAGCCCTGCGATCGCGCAGCCTCCGCACCGCCTGCCTCGGCCTGCTCGCACTCATCTGTCTGTCCGCGGAAGCGGTCCGGTATCTGAGCCGGGCCAGAGATCAGGCGAAAGAGCTGTATCAGAGGTGCGCAATCGGCCTCAGCGTCGCCGGAGACCTGCAGTACGCCACCCAGGAGAGCCGACGTGTCTTTCTATATCTGTTCACCACGGCGGACAGCGCGAAACAACTGGAGCGGGTTAACGCGATACGGAGGACCGATCTCAGGGTCAGCCTGCTGATCGGGCGTTTCCTCATGCTGAAGCCCGGGCATCGCGAGGAAGACGCTATCCGCTCGTTCGACGCGAGCTGGGGCGACTACCTCAACATCCGCGACGACATCGTCGCCTTGAGGTTGCAGGGCAGGACGAGCGAGGCGCTGGCGCTGGAGAATGGCTCGGCCCTGCAGGCTTTCAATACCGCCGAGGACTACATCAAGCAATTGGAGGCCGCGCTCAACGAGGCGGCGGCGGCGGAGTCGCAGCAGATCTCGCTCTCGTTCACGCAGGCCATTCTGGCTTTGATCACTCTTACGCTCACGCTCATCGTATTCGCGATCGTGCTGGCCGTGAACGGCCGCCGCTACCGCAGGCTGTTTGAAAGCGAGGTGCGCACCAGGAAGCAACTGGCCGAACAGGAGACGCGCTTTCGCTCGCTGATCGAGAATGCGCTGGATGTGATTGCGGTTCTGCGGGCCGATGGCGTCATCCTGTTCCTGAGTCCCTCCGTCGAGCGAGTCCTCGGCTACGCGCCGGAGGAGATGATTGGCCGCAACGCATTCGATTTCGTACACCCGGAAGAGCGCGACGGCGTGCTGGCGCGGATGAAGATGGCCAGGACGGACTCCGGCGCCCCGCTGACCGCGTCGTTCCGTTTCCTGAGCGAGGCCGGCGATTGGCGAGTGCTGGAGGCAATCGGAAGGAATCTCACCAACGCGCCCGAGGTCGGCGGCGTGGTCATCAACTGCCGCGATGTGACGGAACGCTACGAGGCCGAGCGGCGCCTGGACGATACCAATCGCTCGCTGGAAAAGGCTCTGGCCGCCGCGCGCGAGGCCACCGAGTTGAAGAGCCGCTTCCTGGCCAACATGAGCCACGAGATCCGCACGCCCATGAACGGCATCCTCGGGATGTCGGAGCTCCTGTTGGCGACCGGCCTGACCGACGAACAGCGCGAGTACGCCCTGACGGTACACACCAGCACCAGATCCCTGACCGGCATCATCAATGACATCCTCGATATTTCAAAGATCGAGTCCGGCAGGCTGGACCTGGAGAGCGTGCCGTTCGACCTGCACGAAGCTCTCAGGAACATCGCGACCCTGCTGGGGCCGATGGCCATCGACAAAGGCCTTGAGTTCGAGTGGTACATCGAGCCGGGCGTCCCGAAGAGAATCTTTGGCGATCCCGGCCGGTTCAGGCAGGTGGTGCTGAATCTGCTGAACAACGCCATCAAGTTCACCCCGGCCGGCCGCGTGAATCTGGTCATGATCTCCGAGTCCGCGGGTCCCGCTACGGCTCGGCTCACCTGCTCCGTGGAGGACACTGGCGTAGGGATCGCTCCCGATCAGCTTTCCCACATCTTCGAGAGCTTCCGTCAGGGCGACAATTCCACCACGCGCCAGTTCGGAGGAACCGGTCTGGGTCTGGCCATCTCGCGGGAACTGGCGCGCCTGATGAACGGCGACATCATGGTGGTAAGCGAACAAGGACGCGGCACCGTCTTCCGCTTTTTGATGACCGCCGCGAAGGCGCCGGACCCGGTCGAGTTGGCGCCCTCGAGCATGCCCGCTTCGCCCGCGGCAACCGCGGCTGGACGCGTGCTGATTGCGGAAGACAACGCCGTCAACGCTCGTCTGGCCAGCAGAATCCTGGCCCGAGCGGGTCATCGCGTCCAGGTGGTGCATGACGGCGCCGCGGCCGAACGCGAGGTTCGAAGCGGGAACTGGGACGTCGTGCTCATGGATCTGCAGATGCCCGTTATGGATGGCCTCGAAGCGACGCGCAGGATCCGCGCATCGGGACTCGCTATTCCCATCATCGCGCTGACCGCGAATGCCATGCGCGGCGACCGCGAGCGCTGCCTCGAAGCCGGCATGAGCGACTATCTGGCCAAGCCGCTGGTGGCGGCCGAGATGCTCATGAAAGTGGATGAGTACCTGAGCGGCAGCACCACCGTGGTGAACTGAAGGCGGCCCCGAACGGCGCCTTCGCTGACCGTCCGGTGCCCGCCGGGTTCCTCCGAGCGGCCACCTCCGGACAAACCCGCCGAACAAAGCTCTCCCAACCTGGGGGACCATGGACTCGAATGTCGAACATGCACTTCATGCGCGTCCGCGAAGTAGCGAACGACAGAGTGAGCGTCGATCACGTGGCATGCCGGTTTCACCCGGGACAGGCTCTGGTGGTGAAAGAGCAGAAAAGGCCGCAGGGCGATTGGCCCGAGGAGCGAAAAACCGTCGTGCATTGCCCGGCCGTATGCAACTGGCGCACACGCACGAAGAGCGCGAACGGTGCTCCATGGCGCTGGCCACGGAACTGCGTTGCAGCGATGGACCCGACCAGGCCTTTCGCGCGGCGTCCTGAAACAGTCCGCTCCTGTCAAGGCAAAACAGAAATGTCCTATTCCCAGCAAAGTAGAAATGTCCTGTTTTGACCGGGGAGTCGGAGAGGCCATGGTACGTTGATGTCGTCCGCGAGGGGTCGCGCCCGAGCGGATGCCCAGGGCCGTGGCGACGACGGGGCTGGCTCCGAAGAAAGCATCGGCCATCAACCCTCTGGTGGCGGCTGGGAAGTTGCCACCAGAGGGTTCTGATTCTGCAAGACATACTTTCTTTGGTGGAGCCTTTGAGGAGCGGAGGCCCTGGGCGATACAACGCGAGAGATCGCCGGGCCGGTTTTGCCCGGCGCTCCGTTTGCCTTTCATTGCCGTGCCTGTGTTCAGCTGCGCGCATTGGACATCCCGATGGCCTGGCGCAACGAGGGGCCAGTCCGGACAGAGAAGTTTTTCATCCACTCGCTTTTGCGCGTGGCCTCGATTGTGGGGCGCGGCTGTTTGGGCGCCACCGGCTCCGCTGGCGGGGATTGCGGCGAGGGCTGTGCGCAACGGCTTATGCCCAGATACCGGCCTCCGAATTCCATGGCGATGCCTCCGTCCAATCGTTCCTCGACGTGCACCCTGGCTTTCCGCAGCCCTGCCCGTACGTCCTTGCGGTCGATTTGATAGAGCTTGCCGTCATAGCGCACGGTGTAGTCGTTGGTGACCTGCCGCTGTTCGACGTGGCTCAGAATCGCCGCCAGATCGTGCTCCCGGCCCGGAGACCGGTGGGCGTCGGTGGCATTGGCTGGCGTCACTGTCAGCGTCCGGTTCCACCACGGCAGATACTCTTTCTCCAGGTAGGTGTTGGCCTCCGCGAGAGTTCGCACCCCGGCCACCCGCAACCCTTTCACCAGGCGGTCCTGTGCCGTGAGAAACTGGCGCTCGACCCGCCCTTTGGCCTGCGGCGAGTGCGCCGGAATCCGGACGATCCCCAGCTCGCGCAGCGCCCGCGCAATCTGCGTTGGTGGCATCTCGGGCCGGTCCCGCCCTTCGCGCTCCTCCTGCCGTTTGGTTTTGACGGCCACGTGGAACATGCCCGCCTTATCCGTGTAGAACGCCAGGGGGCGGCCGAACCGCTCCAGGTACGACCACAACAGACGCATGTTCTCCTCGCTCGAATCATGCCGCACGAAGCGCGCGAACAGTCGACTGGTGGCATCCGATCATCGAGATCAGATAGATCTGTTCGCCGCGGCCTTCCAGCCAGTCGTGTGTGCTGGTGTCCCACTGCGCCAGTTCGCCACAGCGGCTCCGCCGTGGCCGCCACTGGTGCACCTCCACCACGCGGCGACGGCCGGCTTTCCACAGACCCGCTTCTGCCATCCACCGCCGCAGTGTCTCCCTGCTCACCGTAATCCGGTGCCGTTTACGCAGGTACTCCGCCGCCAGCGTCGGGCCAAATCCCCGGTACACCGGATCGCCAGGCACCCCCATCGCTCGCTGTTCCAATTCCACCGGCAACTTCCGATTCGACGGTCGTCCCCGCAACTCATGGAGTACCGCCCGGTCCCCCTTGCGCCGCAGTCTGTGCAGGAGTCGTCGCACCTGCCGCTCCGTGACGCCGATCTCCTCGGCGGCCTGCTTCTGCGTGATCCGTTTCTTCCTGGCCTTCTTCAGGGCCACCAGCCGGTCTCTTTCGGCCTGGGTCATCAGTAGCTGTCCTTCCTCCACCCTCCAGGCCGGACCCTGTCAATAGGACATTTCTACTTTGCCCAAATAGGACATTACTACTTTGCTGCGACACTGAAACAGTCCGCTCATTGCGGCGGCCGCACTGGAGAGATAGACTGATCTGCGGTCCGCTGGATGCGCAACCCAACCATGGAGAAAAGGCCGAGCCGCTTCGGTGTTGGCCCCAGGATAACTCTGTCGGCGATAATCTACGCCGCGCTGGCCGGCGTTGCGACGCACGTCTGGCCCGATGCATGCATGTTGCGGTCGATTCCGTACCGCGTTTTTCTGATAATCGGCGCGCTTCTCCTGCTGGCCGGAATTCCGATGTTGCTGGCCGCCATCGTTTCCGTAGCGAGAGCGTACGACCGCGACCAGTTGGTCACCTCCGGCGTGTTCGCCGTTTGCCGCCATCCGGTCTACTCGGCGTGGATAGTCTTCATCTTACCTGCGTTGGCATTGCTCACCAGATCGTGGCCGCTGTTGATCACTCCCCTGGTGGCGTACGCTGCGTTCAGGTTGCTCATCCACGAAGAGGACGACTATCTCCGGCAGCGGTTTGGCCCCGCGTACCTCGAATACCGCAGCAGGGTCAGTGCGCTTATTCCAATTCCGAAGCTCTGAGCGGAGTCGCGGCTGAGAGCCTGCCCCACGCCTGCACCTCGGAGTCTACTCGATCTGGACGAGGCCGTTGCTGGGCGCGACGTGCTCGACGACGCCGTCGTCGAAGGTCTGCGGATCGCGGAAGAAATCGAAATACGAGATCTGGTGCACGCAGGAAACCGTGCAGTACGGCGCGCAGCTCTTCTTCGTCAGATAGTGCCGCCGGATGTCCGCGAACGTGTATTCAAGCAGCGGGCGGGCCGGATAGCCGCGTTGCTGGGAACAGTAATGCACCAGGCCGTCCTCGCAGATGTAGAGGTAGCGGCCGCCGGCGCGGCACTTCCAGTTACTCGGCTGGCCGCGCGCGATCTTGTCCTGGAAATAGTTGATCTGCGCGAAGTTCGACTTCTCCAGCCCGCGCATCGCCGTGAACACCTTCTGCTCCCGCTCTCCCAGCGGCTTCAGTTGTCCGCCGCCATCGTGGATGATACCCACCGTGGAGCTGAAACCCAGCTCCAGCGCGCGGTGGCCCACCACCAGCGCATCCTCGGGATTCCTGATGCCGCCGCCCAGAACGGAATTGATGTTCACGTGAAACAGCGCGTGCTCGGAGAGGATCTGCAGCTTCTTGTCCAGCACCTTGAGGCTCTTTTTGGAGACGTCGTCGGGCATGACGTTGTCGATGCTGATCTGCATGTGGTCGAGGCCCGCCCGGTTGAGCCGCTGGACGCGCTCGGCCGTGAGCAGGTACCCGTTGGTGATCAGGCAGGCCAGCGCGCCGTTCCTGCGCACGCGCGCGATGAGGTCGTCGAGCTCAGGGTGCAACAGGGGCTCGCCGCCGCTGAAGGTGACGATGGTGGTGCCCAGCTCGGCCAGGCGGTCCAGACGGCGGAACATCACGTCCCTGGGGACCGGTTTGGAGACGTCGTCGTATTCGTTGCAGTAGGCGCAGGCCAGGTTACAGCGTCGAATCGGGATGATGTGCGCCATAACGGGGTGGCGGGGGGAGAGCGCTCCCCTGAGGATGAGCTTCAGTTCCCGCAGCCGCCGTTTCAGCGCACTTATGTCCCGGCGGGTTTTAAAGGCCGCGTCAGGCATAAGCGATTCCAACCATTTTTGCACACTCGGCCGGTGGTGCGTATCGTTTGGGCCCGTGGCGCGACGGGCGGGGAGTGAACGGGTATAAAGCGGAGGTGAACCGCTCGGTTACGTTTGCTGCTCGGCTTCGGCTTCCGCGGCGTCGGCGTCGGCAGGTCCGGTTGCCTGGGCCTCGGCGATGAACTTCTTCGCCTCTTCCATCTGGTCCCGCGGCACGCTCAGAGTGAAGGGGAGCTCCGGCTGAACGGAATCGCCGGTGCTCACGGCCATGATGCCGTTGGCCTCCAGAAGCGCCTTGATGCCCATCACTTCCACCGCACCCACAATGGGAGTCCCGCTCTGATAGATGGGCACCAGGTCCAGTTCGTGGGAGGGGTCCACGCCACCGTCATCGGGTGGCGGGTTGGCGGCGATGATCTGGTCGGCGCGTTCGGCATCGGCAGCAGCCACCTGAACCTCCCAGACGCCTTCGGGCACGCCTTTGTTGTGGTCGTCCAGGAGCACAGCCGGCACCCCCGCGCTGTTGAGAGTGTCGAGGATGGCGCGGCAATCCTCCTCCGCGCTGGGGTCCATGGAGCGATAGACGGTTGCGTAATCCGGTTGGCCTGCCATGCTTCGAGCATACAGCACGGGCAGCCGGCAAACGGGCCGGCGCCGGCGGCGCTCCGGCCGGAAAAATGAGAAAATGGCCCCAGTGCAGACGCTCTTCACGAACAACGATGCCGACGAACGGCGGTCATCGTTGTCGCGGCGGTGGCGGGGTTCTATTGGCGCTGTGGGCTTCGGTATGTGGGGCGTCAGCGGACTGGTCCGGCGTGATATCCCATTCGCGCTTGCACAGTTCCTGTTGGCAATTCTCTACCTTTTGTCTGCGATGGAGCTCCTGCCCGAGCGGTGGCCGTGGCCTGCCGAGATTGGGCTGTGCTCCGTTTTTTCGGTTGTGGGCGTGGCCGAGATCAGGCATGGGCGCACCGCATTGGGATGGTACTGCTGTGCCCTCGCGGTGGTCTGCATCATTCTCGTCGCCGTGAAGCGCCTCCGCCAGCCGAACGATGGCCATCGCGCACCCGCGCACGGGGGCTAAATACGTGGGACAATGGCGCCAGTGCGAATGCCCTTCGCCATAGAACCGCAATCGCGGCAAGACTGTTTCGTCTATGCTGCGATCAACGGTGTCGCGGCCGCTGTGGAATTGGCTACAGGGGATCGTTACCAACAAGCGGGTGTACTTCTCCTGGTGGCGTTTGTTCAGCTCTTGATGGGTCTGAAGCTCGTGCCCGAGCAGTCGCTATTGTGGCCTGCCAAGGTTGGGGGCTTTGTCTTTCTTGTCACTCTGGGCGTGGTGGCGATCATTTATGGGCACATCGTTCGCGGTTCGCTGTACTGCGTCGTCGCGATCGCCGGCGCTGCCATCCTCACTTTCCTGAACCGCCTACGCCGTCCGAACGATGACCATCGCGCACCCGCGCACGAGGGCTAGAATAGGAAGCGGAGGGAATTATGGCTCACGAAGACTCCGGCAGCAATATTGTATGGTTCGTCGCGGGCGCGGCCGTCGGCGCCGCAATCGCGTTGCTTTTCGCGCCCACCAGCGGCAAGCATACGCGCAAGCTCATCGCAAGGAAGGCCGATGAGGGGCGCGAGGCGCTGGCCGAACAGGGACGCGCGGTGGTGGACCGCGGCCGCGAATTGTACGAGAAGGGCCGCAAGGTGGCCGACGACGCCGCCGAGATGTTCGAACGCGGCCGCAAGCTCGCCGAAGGCGCTGTCAGCAGCGTGCGCGACCGCGTCTGAACCAGCCCGCCCCTATGAACACGGCTGAAGTGCTGGCGGCTACGGCTCTGCCCGTGTTTCGGAATGAGCCCTACGCGGATTTTTCCGATCTCCGGATTCGCTCCACGGCGGAAGCGGCGCTGGCGAATGTGCGTGCCGAGTTCGGGCGCGATTACGACCTGCTGGTGGCCGGCAGGCGCGTCCGCACTGATCGAAAACTGCGTTCGCTGAACCCTTCGCACCCGGCCGAAGTGGTCGGGGTCCATTCGAGGGCTGACGCGGAACTGGCCGCAGAAGCGGTGGAAGCCGCCTGGCGCCACTTCCCGCAATGGTCGGCCACGCCGGCCGGGAAGCGAGTGGAGATGCTGGTGCGCGCGGCCCGGATCATCCGCCGTCGGAAGCTCGAATTCGACGCCTGGCTGGTGGTGGAAGCGGGCAAGACATGGCCGGAAGCCGAAGCCGACGTCTCCGAGGCGATCGATTTCTGCGAGTACTACGCGCGCCAGGCGATGAAGCTGGCCGACCCGCCTGTGCTGGTTCAGTTGCCCGGCGAAAAAGACGAGATGGTGTACGTTCCCCTTGGCCCGGGCATCATCATCCCGCCGTGGAATTTCCCGCTGGCCATTCTGACGGGCATGAGCACGGCCGCGCTGGTCACCGGCAACACGGTGGTGATCAAGCCCTCCAGCGACACGCCCACCATCGCCTGGAAGTTTGCCGAGGTGCTGCTCGAAGCCGGGTTCCCGCCCGAGAGTTTCTCTCTGCTGGTGGGCAGCGGGTCGGAGATTGGGGACCTCCTGGTGGCGCATCCGCGCACGCGATTCGTGTCGTTCACCGGCTCGCGCGACGTGGGGGTGCGCATCAACGAGCTGGCCGCGCGGCCTCAGAAGGGCCAGATATGGATTCGCCGGGTGGTGGCGGAGATGGGCGGCAAGGACGCCATCATCGTCGATGGCGACAGCGACATGGACGCCGCCGTGAAGGCCGTGCTGGTCTCGGCCTTCGGATATCAGGGGCAAAAATGCTCGGCTTGTTCCCGCGCCATTGTGGACGCGGCCGTCTACGACGAGTTCCTGGAGAAGCTCCAGCGAAGCGTGGCCGGGATTCGCGTGGGGCCGTCGGAGAACCCGGACAACTACATGGGTCCGGTGATCAATGAGGGCGCAAAACGGAGCATCCTTAGTTACATCGAGACGGGCAGCGGCGAAGGACGTGTGCTGACGGGCGGAGGCCCCGGCGATGGCGACGGCTATTTCATTCGGCCCACCGTGATCGCCGATGTCGCGCCGGACGCGCGCATCTTCCGGGAAGAGATCTTCGGTCCGGTGTTGGCGGTGACGAAGGCGCGCGATTTCGACCACGCGCTGGAGCTGGCCAACGATACCGAATACGGGCTCACCGGCGCGGTGTTCACCAACGACCGCGCGAAGATCCAGCGGGCGAAGGAGCGCTTCTTCGCCGGCAACCTCTACTTCAACCGCAAGTGTACCGGCGCCATGGTGGGCGCGCATCCGTTCGGCGGATTCAACATGTCCGGCACGGATTCCAAGGCGGGCGGGCCGGACTACCTGCTGCAGTTCGTCCAGGGGAAGGCGATCGCCGAGAAGATCTGATAGAATTCGAATGACCCTGCCCCGACGAGAAGGGGACCGAGAAGTCACAATTCCAGGGTCAAATCCGAACGACGCGGCAACGGGGCGATTCCTCAGGGACGCCCCGTTTGCTTTCGCCCCGAGAACACGGCTGGGCGCCGCGTGTCCCCTGCTATGTTTGACACGTCCCGATTCCTGCTCTTCCTCGGTGCCGCGCTCGTCCTCGCCATTACGCCCGGCCCGGGCATCTTCTATGTACTGGCGCGAAGCCTCGCGGGCGGACGCCGGGGAGGATCGCTGTCCGCGGTGGGCACGCTGGGCGGAGGTCTGGTGCATGTGACCGCGGCGGCGTTGGGGTTGTCGGCGTTGCTGGCTGCATCGGCGGTGGCCTTCAACGCGGTACGCTATGCGGGAGCGGCATACCTGGTGTGGCTGGGGATCGGCATGATCCGCAGACGGACTGAGGAAGGCCTGGAGCCGGCGCCAATGCTCGCCGCCCGGCGCAATCCGCTCCTGCAGGGTATTGTCACGGAGGTGCTGAATCCGAAAACGGCCCTGTTCTTCCTGTCCTTCATTCCCCAGTTTGTCTCGTTGAAGCACCCTCACGTGGTGGCCCAGTTTCTGGCGCTGGGCACGATATCGGTGCTGTTGAACACCAGCGCGGATCTCGTTGTGGTCCTGTTCGCGGGACCGCTGGGCGCCCGAATGAAGCGGCACGCGAGTTTCCGCCGGCATCAGCGGACCGCGTCCGGTGTGGTGATGATCGGCCTCGGGGCTTACGTCGCCGTGGCTGAATCGCGGTGAGATGGTGGGACTGGCAGCGCACGGCGCTGCCCCACGGCTACCGGGGCGTTATCAGCCCCCCCAGCTTGTCCTGCTCGGACGCCGCGGCGCGTCCGCGTCGTCGTCGCATGCCGCATTGGCAGTGATGGCCGTTGAGCATCCGAGGCAGCGCGGTTCGCCAAGCCTTCTCATGGGGATAAGAATACCCCGGCGCGGAGAATCCTATGCCGCGACGTTGTGCGAATGCTGGCCCGCCGCCAGATACCGGCTGATGCCCTCGGCCGCCTTTCGCCCTTCGGCGATGGCCCAGACCACCAGCGACTGGCCGCGGCGGATGTCGCCGGCCGCGAACACGCCGGGCACCGACGACATGTAGTCGTCGTCGGTCTTCACGTTGCCGCGCGCGTCGAAGGCCACGCCGAGCTGTTCGATCATGCCGTGACGCACCGGCCCGGTGAACCCCATGGCCAGCAGCACCAGATCCACGTCCATGGTGAACTCGGTTCCGGCGATGGGCTCGAAACGCGGCGGCGCGCCCACGCGAATCGCGTGCAGCTTTTTCACGTTGCCCTGTTCGTCGCCGGTGAAGCCGGCGGTGGCGATGCTCCACTCGCGCATGCCGCCCTCTTCGTGCGAGGTTTCCATGCGAAGCTGCAGCGGCCACTGCGGCCACGGCGTGGAGGGAGAGCGGTCCTCCGGAGGCACCGGCATGATCTCGAACTGGGCCACCGAGGCGGCCTTCTGGCGGTGCGAGGTGCCCAGACAGTCGGCGCCGGTGTCGCCCCCGCCGATGATCACCACGTTCTTGCCGGTGGCGACAATCTGGTTGGGCACCGCATCGCCCGCGCCGCGCCGGTTCTGCTGCGGCAGGAACTCCATGGCAAAGTGGATACCCTTCAGCTCGCGGCCCGGCACCTTCAGATCGCGCGCCTGTTCCGCGCCCCCGGCCAGCAGCACGGCATCGAAGCCACGCCGCAGTTGGACCACGTCGACATTCACGCCCACGTGCGCATTGGTGCGGAACTCCACGCCCTCGGCCTTCATCTGCTCGATGCGCCGGTCGATGATGGATTTCTCCATCTTGAAATCGGGGATGCCGTAGCGCAGCAGGCCGCCGATGCGGTCGGCCTTCTCGAACACGATGACGCTGTGGCCCGCGCGCGCAAGCTGCTGCGCCGCCGCCAGACCCGCCGGACCCGAGCCGATCACGGCGATGCGCTTGCCCGTCTTCTGGTGCGCCGGTTCGGGGCGAATCCAGCCGGCCGTGAAGGCGTGCTCGACGATGCTCTTCTCGATCTGCTTGATGGCCACCGCCGGCTCGTTGATGCCCAGCACGCAGGCCGCCTCGCAAGGCGCGGGACAGATGCGGCCGGTGAACTCCGGGAAGTTGTTGGTGGAGTGCAGGACGCGGATCGCTTCCTTCCAGCGATCCTTGTACACCAGATCGTTCCAGTCGGGGATGATGTTGTTCACCGGGCAGCCGGTATGGCAGAAGGGCACGCCGCAATCCATGCAACGCGCGCCCTGGGTGCGCACGCGATCTTCGGGGAACTCCTGGTAGACCTCGAACCAGTCGTTGACGCGCTCGGCGACGGGCCGCCGGGCTGCCACTTCGCGCTGGTACTCCATGAAGCCGGTGGTCTTACCCATGAAGAACCTCCTGCGCTGTGGCTTGTGGGGCGGGCAATCCTGCCCGCAGCCGGCTTTCAGCCGGCCCGACGCCGCGTGGAGACGCGGCGGCAGCCATGATTGGCCGTCCCACCAAAGGCTCCCTCCACCAGGCGAAGCCAGCCATGAAAACTCGGCAGTTACCCATGAGCCACCTCCTGCGGCGCCGCCGTCTGCCCGGCGGCAGTGACGGCGTGCGCCACGGGCAGCCGTTTCACCCCCAGTACGCGCTTGTACTCGTGCGGGAACACTTTGACGAACCGGGAAATCATCTGACTCCAGTTCTCCAATATCCACCGGGCGCGCGGACTCGCCGTCAGCTCGGCGTGCCGCGTGATCAGGCGGTACAGCGTTTCGAGGTCGGCCGCGTCGCTGACCGGCTCCAGGTCGACGCTGGTCCTGTTGCACATCACGCTCTGAAACTCGCCGGTCTCGTCCAGCACGAAGGCGATGCCGCCGTTCATGCCCGCGCCGAAGTTCCGTCCGGTCCTGCCCAGCACCACCACCACGCCTTTGGTCATGTATTCGCAGCCGTGATCGCCCACCGCCTCCACCACCGCCGTCGCCCCGGAATTGCGGACGGCGAAGCGCTCGCCGGCCATACCGTTGAAGAACGCCTCGCCGCTGGTGGCCCCGTAAAGCACTACGTTGCCGACAACGATGTTCTCTTCAGGCACGAACGTGGATGTGCGTGGCGGGTAGACCACCAGCTTGCCGCCGGAGAGGCCCTTGCCCACGTAGTCGTTGGCGTCGCCTTCCAGGGTCAGCGTGACGCCGTGCGCCAGGAACGCGCCGAAACTCTGCCCGGCCGATCCGGTGAACTGGAAGCGGATGGTGTCCTCGGGCAGTCCCGCGGAGCCGTGCTTGCGCGCGATCTCGCCGCTGAGCATGGCGCCCACGGTGCGATGCACGTTGCGGATGGGCAGCTTGAACTCCACCGGCGTCTTGTTGTCGATGGCGTCCCGCGCGTGGTCGATCAGCTTGTAGTCGAGCGCCTGTTCGATGCCGTGGTCCTGAGCGATGGTGCAGCGGCGGCCAATGCGCCCGGGCACCGGCGGATTGAACAGGATGCTGTCGAAGTTGAGGCCGCGCGCCTTCCAGTGGTCGCCGGCGTCGCCCATCTCGATCATGTCCACCCGGCCGATCATCTCGTCCATGGTGCGGAAACCCATGCTGGCCATATAGCGGCGAACCTGTTCGGCCACGAAGAAGAAGTAGTTGATGACGTGCTCGGGGGTGCCGCGAAACTTGCGGCGCAGGTGCGGATCCTGCGTGGCGATGCCCACCGGGCAGGTGTTCAGGTGGCACTTGCGCATCATGATGCAGCCCATGGTAACCAGCGGCGCGGTAGAGAAGCCGAACTCCTCGGCCCCCAGCAGCGCGGCAATCGCCACGTCGCGGCCGGTTTGCAGCTTGCCGTCGGTCTGCACGCGAATGCGGCTGCGCAGGTCGTTCATCACCAGCACCTGCTGCGTCTCGGCGAGGCCCAGTTCCCAGGGAATGCCGGCGTGCTTGATGGAGGTGAGCGGCGAAGCTCCCGTCCCTCCGTCGTGACCGGCGATGAGCACCACGTCGGCGTGCGCCTTGGCCACGCCCGCCGCCACCGTGCCCACGCCCACCTCGGCCACCAGCTTCACCGAAATGCGCGCGCGCGGGTTGACGTTCTTGAGATCGTAGATGAGCTGCGCCAGATCCTCGATGGAATAGATGTCATGGTGCGGCGGCGGCGAGATGAGCTGCACGCCGGGAATGGAGTGGCGCACCCGCGCGATGATCTCGTCCACTTTGTGGCCGGGCAACTGGCCGCCCTCGCCGGGCTTCGCCCCTTGCGCTACCTTGATCTGCAGCTCGTCGGCGTTCACCATGTAATTCGTGGTAACGCCGAAACGGCCCGAGGCCACCTGCTTCACCGAGCTGCGCCGCAGGTCGCCGTTGGCGTCGCGCTGGAAGCGCTCCTCGTCTTCCCCGCCCTCGCCGGTGTTGGAGCGTCCGCCGATGCGGTTCATGGCGATGGCCAGGGTCTCGTGCGCCTCCCTGCTGATGGAGCCGAACGACATGGCCCCGGTGGCGAAGCGCTTCACAATCTCGCTGGCCGGCTCCACGTCGTCCGGGGGAACCGGCCGCGCCACCGTCTTCAGCTTCATCAGACCGCGCAGGGTACACAGGTTGCGGCTCTGGTCGTCCACCAGCCTGCTGAATTCCTGGAACGTCTCGAAGCTGTTCTGCCGCACCGAATGCTGCAGTTTGCTCACCGTGAGCGGGTTCAGCAGATGGTACTCGCCGTTAACGCGGTACTGATACTGGCCGCCGAGGTCGAGCTCCTTCTCCGATTCGGTTACCGGGCGGAACGCGTGCTCGTGCTTCATCTGCGCTTCGCGCGCCAGCACTTCCAGACTGACCCCCTCGATGCGCGACGCCGTGCCGGTGAAATACTTGTCCACCAGCTCCTTGTTCAGGCCGATGGCCTCGAACACCTGCGCGCCGCGATAGCTCTGCAGCGTGGAAATGCCCATCTTCGAGAAGACCTTGAGCAGGCCCTTGTTGACGGCCTTCTTATAGTTCCTGAGCGCGGTTTCGAACTCGACTCCGTCCGGCAGGTTGCCGCGCAGCGCCTGTTGTTCCAGCGTCTCGATGGCCAGATAGGGGTTGATGGCGCTGGCGCCGTAGCCGATCAGCAGCGCGTACTGCATGATCTCGCGCGGCTCGCCGGATTCGATGATCAGCGCCACCTGGGTGCGCGTTCCCTCCCTCACCAGATGATTGTGCACCGCGGTCAGCGCCAGCAGGCTGGGTATAGGCGCGTACTCTTCGTCGATGCCGCGGTCCGACAGAATCAGCAGCGTGTAGCCGGACTTGATGGCCAGCGACGCACGCCGGCAGAGGCTGTCCAGCGCCGCTTTCATTTCCTTGCCGTCGTCGCTTCGGGCCCGGAACAGCATGGGCAGCGTGGTGGAGAGCAGCTCGCTGGTGGACACGCGGCGCAGCTTTTCCAGGTCGCGATTGGTCAGGATGGGGTGCGGCAGCTTCAGCGTGTGGCAGTTCTGCGGCGTCTCCGCCAGAATGTTGCGCTCGGTGCCGATGTAGCTGGTGAGCGACATCACCAGCTCCTCGCGAATCGGGTCGATGGCCGGATTGGTCACCTGCGCGAAGAGCTGCTTGAAGTAGTTGAACAACGGCTGCGGCTTGTCGGAGAGACATGCCAGCGGCGTGTCGGTGCCCATGGAGCCCACCGGCTCCTGGCCGTCGATGGCCATGGGCAGCATCAGCATGCGGATTTCCTCTTCGGTGTAGCCGAAGGCGCGCTGGCGGGTGATGATGCTGTCCTGATCGGAGGGGTGGAAGCGCGGCGGCTCGGCCAGGCTGTCGAGGGTGATCTGGTTCTCCCTCAGCCACTGTGCATACGGCCGGCGGCTCCACAGCCGCTCCTTGATCTCCTCGTCGGGAATAATGCGGCCTTCCGAGATGTCCGCCAGCAGCATGCGGCCGGGCTGCAGCCGTCCCTTGTAGCGCACGTCCTCGGGCTTCACCGGAAGCACGCCGGTCTCGGACGCCATGATAAGCAGATCGTCTTTCGTGACCAGATAGCGCGCCGGACGCAGACCGTTGCGGTCGAGCGTGGCGCCAATCACGCGGCCATCAGTAAAGGCCACCGCCGCCGGGCCGTCCCACGGCTCCATGAGCGAAGCGTGGTATTCATAGAACGCCTTCTTGTCCGGGTGCATGGTGCTGTCTGCGTCCCACGCTTCCGGAATCAGCATGGCCATGGCGTGCGGGAGGCTGCGGCCGGCCAGCGCCAGCAGCTCCACGGCCGAGTCGATGGCCGCCGAATCGCTGACCCCCGGTTGAATCACCGGGAAGGTCTTCGCCAGCTCCTTGCCGAACAGCGGCGAATCCATGATGCTCTGGCGCGCGTGCATCCAGTTCTGGTTGCCGCGCAGCGTGTTGATCTCGCCGTTGTGGCAGAGATAGCGGAACGGGTGCGCCAGTTGCCACGTGGGAAACGTGTTGGTGGAGAAGCGCTGGTGTACCAGGCACAGCGCGCTTTGCGCGTCCGGGTCGGAAAGCTCGTGGTAGAAGTTGGCGATCTGCGGCGCCAGCAGCAGGCCCTTGTAGACGACGGTGCGCGAGGACAACGACGCCAGGTAGAAGAAACCCTTGTCGTGGATGTCCGAGTTGCCGATCTCGTTCTCCGCCCTCTTGCGCACCACGTACAGCTTGCGCTCCAACTGGTCCTGCGGCATCCCCGAAGGCGCGCGGATGAAGATCTGCTCGATGTACGGCTGCGACGCGCGGGCGATGCGTCCGATGGCGTTGGCGTTCACCGGCGTGTCCCGCCAGCCCAGCACGGTGAGTCCCTCTTCCCGCACGATGCGCTCGAGAATGCCTTCCACCTGCAGCCGTTGCGCCGGCTCCACCGGAAGAAAAACCATGCCGATGCCGTACTCGCCCGGGGCCGGCAGCGTGAAGCCCAGCTTCGAGCATTCCTTGGCGAAGAACCGGTGCGGAATCTGGATGAGAATCCCCGCTCCGTCGCCGGTTTCCGGATCGCAGCCGCAGGCGCCGCGATGGGTGAGGTTGATCAGGATCTGGATGCCCTTGAGAATGATGTCGTGCGAGGGCCTGCCCTTGATGTTGACTACGAAGCCGATGCCGCACGCGTCGTGTTCGTTGCGGGGGTTGTACAATCCCTGCCCGGCGGGTAATCCGTTATAAGAATCCACCTTTCGCTGCTCCTTCGGATTAGTGGGATGTGGTCAGTATAGCAGCCCTCACAGTATAAGTACAATCACAATCTTGCTTGACTAGTATTCGTATATGTAATACTATGGATCGGGTATCTGTAGCATTGGAAACACTCAGGTTGTATCGGGACATCGCCCAGGCGCGCAGTTTCAGCCAGGGCGCTCATTCGAACGGCGTCAGCCAGTCCTACGCCAGCCAGCAGATCCGGGAACTCGAGCGGAGTCTGGGGATCGCCCTCCTCGACCGCGGTACACGTCCGATAAGTGTCACCGACGCGGGAAAAATCTACCTTGAGTTCTGCCGGGACGTGTTGCGCCGCGACGAGGAGTTCCACGTGGCCCTGGACCGGCTGAAATCCGAGGTCGACGGCACCGTGCGGGTCGCCGCCATCTACTCGGTGGGGCTGTCGGAGATGTCCGAGCTGGAGCGCGAGTTCTCCCGCCGCTACCCCGGAGCGCGGCTGGAAGTGGAATACCTGCGTCCCGAAAAGGTGTACGAGGCGGTGGTTTCCGACCGCGCCGACCTCGGTCTGATGAGCTACGCCGAGCCCACCCGGGAGGCCACGGTGCTGCCGTGGCGGGAAGAAGAGATGGTGGTGGCGGTGGCGCCCACCCACGCTCTGGCGCGCTGGACCGGCGTACACGCGCACGAACTGGAGGGGCTGGACTTTGTGGCCTTCGACGAGGACCTGCCCATCCGCCGCGATGTGGATCGCTTCCTGCGCGAGCAGGGCGTCACGGTGCAGGTGACCGTCCACTTCGACAATCTGCAGATGATGAAGGAAGCGGTGGCGCACGGCGCCGGTGTCAGCATCATGCCGGCGCGGGTGATGCGCGAAGAGATCGCCCAGGGGCGGCTGCTGCCGGTGCGCCTGATTCCCTCCACGCTGTTCCGGCCGGTGCGCATCGTGCATCGCAAGCGCAAGCGGTTCAACCGCGCCACCGAGGCGTTTCTGGAGTTGCTGCAGGTCCCGGTGCCGACCGACGCGGAGGCGTTTGTGGGCGCGTCGGGGAACGGGCAGGGGGAGTAGAGGGATCTCCGCAGCCTGACCGACGATGGCGTTCTTAACATTCGACGAGATTATGCTGCGGCGACCCTACCCCTCAATCAGGTCCAACCTCTGGTGGAGAGTTGCCGTTACCGAAGGAAAGCACATCGTGGGGTGGCCCCCTGGGCTGAGACAAGCAGTTAAGACACTGGTTACCGTTCGATGATAATTGCTTCCCATCGATCCGGCAATGGTTTTATGCTGATGATGCCGGTGAAGCGGAGACGGGCTCTGGT
>Ga0326727_10006199_pt1 | contig 33088 bp, 32 predicted proteins | sample MB2enrmetagenome_FD_207643 | JGI IMG/M metagenome (GOLD analysis project Ga0326727, IMG submission 207643) | Lab enriched peat soil microbial communities from McLean, Ithaca, NY, United States - MB29MY | ecosystem: Environmental > Terrestrial > Soil > Wetlands > Peat | place: USA: New York...
TTCCTTGGCGGCCGGCCATCCCGTATAGTTTCTGTAGCAGTTGGCTGCTGGCCGAATGAAACTCTTGCTCATCGTCGTCGTGGTTCTGGCCGTCGCCGGGTCGGTGGTAGCCGACTACAAGTGGCGCCAGTGGATGGCCGCGCGCCGCCGCGAGAACGAGGAGCCGGACCGTGGGGACCGACGGTAGTGCCTTGAACTCGTGGTATGTGGTCGGTTCGAGACCTGTGCGGGCGTGGACGCCCGCACGACAGCCGGCCAGGAGGCCGGCGCTACGTTCCCTAGTTCTCTGCCGTTACAATAATTTCAGGGAGCCGTCCAAACAACTATGCTACTGAACTTTACTGTTTTGAATCCCGTGCGAGTGAGAATGGCATGTCTGTGCATCTTGTCCGCGGCTTTCTTGTTGATTGCGCCACCTGCGCGCGCGCAGTTTGGCGCACCGGAAACCACGCCGGTGCACGACGCCTCGGCCCTCAAGCCCCCGGCCGGCGCGCGCGTGGCCATGATCGAGTTTTACGATCTCGAGTGTCCGCAATGCGCGCAGACCAATCCGCTGCTTATCGCTGCGGCCAACCAGTACAAGATTCCCTGGATTCGCTACGACTTTCTTATTCCCGGCCACATCTGGAGCCGCCAGGCAGCTATCACGGCGCGCTACTTCGACACCAAGAGCGTAAAGATGGGCAACGACTACCGTGACTACATCTTCGCCAACCAGATCTCTATCGAGACGCTCCCCGATTTCAACAAGTGGACGCAGAAGTTCGCGCAGTCTCATGGCGTGGTGCTGCCCTTCGCGATTGATCCCATGGGTAAATTTGCCGCTCAGATCCAGGCCGACATCGATCTCGGCCGGCGCATTGGCATCACGCACACGCCCACCATTTTTATCGTTGCCAGCGGCGGCCACGCTCCGAGTTACACGGAGATTGTCGACCGCAACCGGCTCTTCCAGACCATCGATGAAGTGTTGGCGCAGACGAAAAGATAGGGAGTAGCCAGTAGCCAATAGGGAATAGACGATGGCCGAAGCTAGTGTAGTTCGCCAGAAACCCTGGACGTTATTCGGCGGCCGGCGAGGGCGGAAAACGCCCGGGGCTAAAGCCCCAATTCTTCAATTGCCTTCTAGTCGGCACGACTGAAGTCGTGCCCTGATACGAAACGCAAGCGATGAGACTTGCGGCGGACTACGCTGGAAGCTGCTTTGTGTTCCCTATTCGCTATTCCCTATTCCCTGTACCTGTATCTTCACCAGTTCCTGGCCGCCGGGGGCTACCATGCGGGTTTGCGGGGCGCGCCAGTGGTCGATGTAGCTGATGCGGTGCACGCAGCCGATGGTGCAATGCGGGGCGCAGCTCTTGGCCGTCGTGAACTCGCGCTTCACATCTTCGCGCGTGTAATCGGCCACGGGCACGGCGGGAAATCCGCGCTGCTGCGAGCAGTAGTGCACCAGGCCGTCCTCGCACACATATAAGTAGCGCGACCCAGCGCGGCAGCGCCAGTTGTTCGGCCGGCCCTCGACGATCGCTTCCTGAAACTTGTCGAACTGCGCGTAGTTGGTCTTCCTGCGATCGGTCATCTGGTGGTAAACGCGCGCCTCGTCGGGCAGGAGAGGCTTCAGTTGCCCGTCGCCATCGTGAATGATGCCGATGGTGGACTCGAAGCCGAGATCGAGGGCGCGCTTGCCGATCACAAGCGCGTCGTTGGGATTGCGAATGCCGCCGCCGACCACTGAGTTGATGTTGACGTGGAACTCGGCATACTCGGCGAGCATTTCCAGGCGCTTGTCGAGAGTCTTGAGCGACTTCTTCGACACATCGTCGGGTTCCAGGTTGTCGATCGAGATCTGCATGTGGTCCAGGCCGGCTTCGTTCAGGCGCAGAATCCGCTCCGGGCTCAATAGAAAACCGTTGGTGATCATGCCGGCGATGGCGCCGGTTTGCCTCATGCGGCGGATGATGTCGTCCAGTTGCGGGTGCGTCAGCGGCTCTCCGCCCGAAAGGCCGATCATGGCCGTGCCCAAGCGGCCCAACGCGTCGACGCGCCTGTACATCTCTTCGAGCGGCACGGGCTCGCTCACCTTGTCGTACTCGTTGCAATAGGCGCAGCTCAGGTTGCAAAAGCGCGTGGGAATAATCTGCACCAGCACAGGATGCGAGGTGCCTGCCAGCGCCCGCAGCACCATTGCGTACTCGCGCAGCTTGCGCGTGACCCGCTTCAAGCGGCCTCTCAGCGTCGATCTTCGGGGAATGCCCATCTGTTCTATTGAAACACGAAAGAGGCCGGTGGGGGGTGCGGTTCGGGACCGCTCGATGCCGGCGTCCGTGGTTCGCGGATCTATACGGCGAGATCTGCGCTACCCCTTGGTCTCGGGGATTTTGCGTCAGGAAGACCCGGGCGACCCTGCTTGTCGACATCAAAGGATGCAGCGCGTCGCGGGGAATGTGTATCAAATTGCTCAGACTCGAAAAAAGATGCAGTGCGTCGCGGGGGCGCGTATCGAATTGCTCAGACGCCTCAGCGAAGGAATGCAAGTCTGGACAAGCAGGAGCCAACGGCACTTGCAAATCCCCCATCCTAAGGAGCGCTACCTTGAGACACGTTCCCCTCGCTTTACTCGCACTGGCAACGGCCCTTGCGATGGCCCCAACCGCATTGGCTAATTCCGTAACCTATGACTGGTCCTTTTCGAGCACCGCCAGCGATGCCACCCATTTCATCAATGGCGCTGGGACCTTCACTGTAAACACCGGCACAGACGCGATCACCGGCGTCACCGGAACGATAGATGACACCATCGACGGGTTGACTGTACCGATCGGTGGACTGAAGTCCGAGCCGGGTGACACATTTGAATTTCTGGGTGGCACCTACAGCTATAACGACATGCTGATCGGCGGCGAACTGGGCACTGCGGCCGATAACGGTGGCGTCTACTTCAGCATCGACGGCGATGGCGATTCTGTGCTGTTGACCAGCGACGTTGTGCATATTTTCTTCCCCGCATCCGGTGATTCGAGCAGCGGCGGCGCGGACACACGAAGCATCGCCAACGAAAGCATCTCCCGTACACCGGAGCCAGGATCGCTGGTACTGCTGGGTACGGGACTCCTCGGGCTGGCATTCGTGATGTTTCGCAAATCGCGGCGTCCGGTTCATGTCTTGAACGTGCAGTAGAAATGGCATCGATTTACAGATATCATCAATAGAGGGCCTGGAGCCCAGTAGACGAACCTGCGCAACTCCCGTTGCGCAGGTTCTTTATTTTGACGGCTCGGTGCGCGCAGGGTTCGAAGCCACTTCTGCCCGATCTCTATTCGGCGGAAATCGATTCGCCAAGGATACTTATTCTCGCATCAGGAGACCAGCCTGCGGAGAGGCTTGATTCTCGAAAGCAGGCTGACGGCAATCAATGAAAGGAAGAGCACCGCAACAGGATAAATAACCTCTACCGCGGGCGAATGAAAGCTATCGACAATGCCATCGAGCCTGAGGACAAAGAAGAGATGTGCGCAAAAGATGCCGAGGGTAAAGCGACCCCATCGCGCCAGTGTCACGCTGCATAGCCAGGCGGGCTGGGCCAGGGCAATCAGCGTAATGCCGAAGATGGAGGGCGCGCGCAGTAAATTGGAAATGCACCGCGCGGAATGCGCCTCCGCTGTCGCCGTGGCGGCCGTGGTGCGATCCCCGATCCCTGTGCGATGATCTCCGGATTACAGTAACTCTCTGGCAGCCGATGCGGAAAATACCGCGCATCTTTCCATCTCATCCCGCTCCACCGCACCGCTCAAGATGATCATTTGCATTGAACAGCGCAGCCGGGTGCTCTCGGCCGATGCGGCGTGGCTGCCTGCCGGGTGGGCGGCGGGGTATGCTGGGGGAATCAAAAACCTGAGAGCCGGGAGGTGGGTTGAGTGGCCGATGCGAGCGGGGATATGTCGACGTTGGAGTCGCTGTTGGGGGATCGCTACACGCGGGAGGCGCGCATTGCGCCGGCGTTTCTGTGCGTGTTTCCGGTGGCGATTTTGTTGATGGTGTGGTTCAGCAGTCTTCAGGAACTTGTGCCTTTGATCCTGATGTTGATGTGCGTCTTCGGAGTGGTTCGCTGGATCTCGCACATGGCGCGCGCAGAGGGCGACAAAAGCGAGATGGAATATTTCAGGAAGTGGGGCGGCAAGCCGACCACGACCATGTTGCGGGTGGCTCTGGGTTACGAGGAGGCAAAGAAGGTGCAGTGCGACGACAGGGTGCGGCACCTGCTGAGTGAAGCGCCCCACGCGCATGACTTCAGGCAGTTGCTGGCGGCGCGCAAGGCGCCTGCGATTCCGTCCGAGAGCGAGGACAAAAAGGCAGTGCATGAGGCCGGAGGCCACTCGGAGAAAAGGGCGGATAATCTGGATGCGCTGTATGAGCCGCTGGTGGCGTGGATGCGGGAGAACTCGCGCGCCAGCAAACTGGTCTTCGAGGAGGAGATTTCCTACGGATTCCAGCGGAATTTTTTTGCGCTGAAGAGTTTTGCGCTGTGGTCGAATGGGCTGGCCCTGGCGGTGCAGGTGGGCGTGATCTGGGGCGTCTACCAGTGGCAGCATCAGCATGTATGGGCGATGCAGCCGGCGCCTGCGGCCGTGATCCTGGCGGCGAATATGCTTTACCTGATTGGCGTCGTCCTGTCCGTCACCGAGGAGAGCGTGAAGGTGCAGGGTTTCGTCTACGCGCGGCAGTTGTTCGACTCGTTCTATGGGGCGACGCCGGCCGGTGAGGACGGAGAAGGAAAGAAGGAAGCGAGTTAGCGGGTTCGCGAGTTAGCAAGTTCGCGGGTTTGCAAGGCGGGGGCGATGGCGGAGAAGAGAGCTGGCGCGGTGCGGAAGAAATTTTGGGCGGTGCTGGAGCCGGACGGGACGGCTCTGAAGTGGACGGTGGTGCGCGTGCCGTTCGACGTGGTGAAGACGTGGCCGGTGCGCAAGGGCCGGCGCGTGCGCGGCGAGATTGAGGGATTCGCGTTCCGGACCACGCTGTTTCCGGATCCCAAGGGCGGCGGGCACGTGCTGCTGGTGAACAAAAAAATGCAGGCCGGCGCGGGAGTGCGCAAGGGCGAGAAGGCGCGCATCTGGCTGGAGCCGGATTTGGAAGAGCGCGAGATTTTGCTGCCGCCAGAGTTGAAGCGGGAACTGAATAGCGACCGGGCGCTGCGGAAATGGTTCGATGGACTGAGCGATTCCATGCGGCGCGAGGCCGGTAAATGGGTCGACGAGCCGAAGAGCGCGGAGAGCCGAAAGAAGCGCGCGGCGCGGTTGGCGGAGCGGCTGATGCAGGCGATGGAGGGGGAAGAGGAGCCTCCGCCGGTGCTGAAGGCGATTTTTCAGCGGCAGCCGCGGGCGCGAGAGGCGTGGTTCGGGCTGACGCCGACGCAGCGGCGGAATCATTTGCTGGGGATTTTTTATTACGAGACGGTTGAGGGGCGGGAGCGGCGGGCGGCCAAAGCGATTGATGCCGCGATGGAGAAGCAGGGAATAGGGAGTAGCCAGTAGGGAGTAGATAAGAACTTAAAGCTGAGAGCTAAAAGCTGAATCGATTCTGATCGCAACTTTTAGGACAAAAATGGGGTTGGAAACGGGCAGGGGGATGACGATCGACAGCCTGTCACGCAGAGGTTCCTGGTCACGGCGGCCGGTTTTATCGTCTAATAGAGTGAGATGACGCTTCCAGGAGTACGGCCATTTTTCTCAAAACCTCCAATTGCCGTTGACGACGAGGCGCGGCTGGAGAGCCTCGCCGTTGCCGAGGGGTTGAAGCACCGCAAGGCAGGGCTGCTGGACGAGCTGATTGTGCGCTACCAGCACCGGTTGCTGCGCTACCTGCTCTATTTGACCGGCAACCGCGAAACCGCCGAAGACCTGTTTCAGGAGGTGTGGATGCGGGTGCTGGTGCGGGGCGGGCAGTTCAACGGCAAGGCGCGGTTCGAGACCTGGCTGTTTACGATAGCCCGTAACCTGGTAATCGACCATCGGCGCAAGCGCACCTTGAACAGCCTGGACGATCTGATCGACGGCGCGGGTGACGAGGACCGGGCAATGGCCTTTGAGGTGGCCGCCGATGGGCCGACGCCCTTCGACCACGTGGCAAGCCTGGAGGACCGCGAAAAGATTGCGGCGGCGCTGCTGGGGCTTGATACGTTGCACCGCGAGGTGCTGGTGCTGCGCTTCCACGAGGAGATGTCGCTCGAAGAGATTGCCAAGGTGACCAAGGCGCCGCTTTCCACGGTGAAATCGCGGTTGTATCGCGGCCTGGCGGCGATCAAGCTGCGGCTCGGGGCTGTCGGCGAGCGCTTTGCGGAGGCGGTGTGAAGACTGCGGAGTGGGCTGAGAACGCGGCGAATCCGGAGGCGCGTGGCGCGGAGAGCGCCGAACTGCTGGCTGCACTCGCCGGCAAGCGCGCGGCTCGCGATTGCGCCGTGGCCCAGACCACCCGCCGCGTGGTGCGGACCTCGCTGGGAGTGATGCAGGATCAGGAAGCCGGACGCAAGCGCAGCCGCGCATTGGCCCTGGCGGCGCTGGTCTTGATTCTGCTGGCGCTGGGGCCGTTTGTGTGGCGCGTGACCGACGACCTGATCGGCGGCGAGCACCTGTCCGATCTTGCCACCCAGACCAGCCTTTGGATCTGCCTCCTTTGCCCGGCCGTTCTGGCCGCGGTGATTGTGGCCGGGTGGGCGCGGAGAAGGACTTGAACGGGCGGAGTTGGCGGACCTTGCGGTGTTAGCGGAGCTAGTTCGGCTTGCGGCCGATTGGACGTCGTGCGGGCGGGTGAAATGCCGGTTGGGGCGAGGCCTCAAAAGATCACTCCGAAACCAGGAAAATCCAGTAAAACCGAGCTAAATATTTAAAGAAGGCAACTTCTGCCTGACTTCTTCCGTCCATTCGGAAGGGGTTGATCTGTTTTCAAGGAATTGTCAAGAAAGGCCCTCCGGGACGAGGGAAAGCGTATGCCCGATCCGCAAGACATCAGCGTGAACGATGAAGAACGGATGATTCCCGTCTGGTCGATCGTTGCGGCCGGCGCGGCGTTTGTCCTGGTGGAGTACTATTTCTGGATTGTTGCGCCCGAGCAGCGGCATCATGCGCCGGCGCCGCTGGGACTGCGGATTTATTTCAATCTCTCGTGGGGCGTGGTGGCTTCGCTCTACTTCCTGATGGTGGGCTACATCAGCAAAGACGCGCCGCGGCGCGCCATGAGCACGCGGTTCTGGATGCTGATCTGCTTTGTGATGCCGGCGGGCATCGGCGCGGTGCTCTACTTTCTGTTGCGGCCGCCGCAGGTCTTCCGCTGCCCGGCGTGCGGCACGCACGTGCAGGGGGATTTTCATTACTGTCCGCAGTGCAACTACCAGCTTGCGGCCAACTGCGGCAACTGCTTCCGTACCGTTCGCGCCACGGATCTCTACTGCACGCGCTGCGGGCACGAACTCGAGAAAGATCACACGCCGGCGCGGCTGCGCGCCATGAGCGAGTAGAAGAGCAGCTTTTAGCATTCAGCTTTCAGCTTCTTTCGTGCTGGAGTGGAGTTTTTGCGGTTCAATCGGAGCCAACATGGTAATCACAACTCTAGTGATCGCCGCGTGGATTGATCTCCTGGTGTGCTGGATTGTCTGGTGCGCTGCCTTCTTCAAACCGAGACGTCAGGCCAAGGGGCAGAGGAAAGTGGCGGGCGCGGCGGTGTCGCGCTGGGGAATCGGGCTAGTGTTCGTCGCCTTCATGCTGGTCTGGATTTGGCTCAAGCCGGCCGGATTTCAAAAGTCCACGGTGTCATTGGTCGCCTCGATGATTATCGGCCCGATTTCTGTCTGTCTGGCTTGGGTCTCGGCGCTTGAGTTGGGCAAGCAATGGCGATTTGAGGCAGCTCTCAGCGCAGATCATGAACTGATTCAAACGGGCCCTTATCGGTGGATGCGGCACCCGATTTATACGTCTATGTTCGGGATGTTGATGGCAACCGCTGCCGCATATACATGGTGGCCGATGTGGGTCGCTGGCGCGTTGGCATTCATCGCCGGAACTGAGATTCGGGTCCGAGCCGAAGACCGGCTACTCGAACAACACTTCCAGGATAGATTTCGGGAGTATCGCTCCCGCGTTCGCGCCTACATTCCCTTCGTTCGATAGCTGGAAAACCGTTTTCCTCCTCTCGAACCGCCGCAGATGGATCCGGCGTAGTTGCCAACAACCCGAATGTTTCCGCCTCAATGGCTGACTTAAGACCAAACCGCGATTTCAGCCTGATCGCCGATGCGGTTTGGAGTACCGGATGGTTGGTCGGCAACGCCTCATTTACGCCCCCGAAAACATTGGAAAGACGGTAGAGTTTACTTCATTCGCCGATCAGCCGATAGAAAGACCAACACGCTGCTGGCTGCATCAAACTAATGCAGGGCAGCATCGCGCCGGTAACTTGCGGTAGACTTAGACTGTTTGGTAGGTTCAGGCATTCATTGAAGCGCAGTGAGAGGAGAGTTTTCATTATGGCAGAAGAAAGCAAATCCTATGGATTGGCGTGGTTCCTGGCCGGGTTAGGTGCAGGCGCGATTCTGGGCATTCTTTACGCTCCCAAGAGCGGCCGCGAGATGCGCGAGGACTTGGCGCAGGGCGCCCGCGAGGGCACCGAGTATCTGCGCGCCCGCACCCGCAAGGCCGCCGACAATGTCACCGCGTTGGTCGACAAGGGCAGGGAAAATGTGGGCGATGTGATCGATCGCGGGCGGGCCCAATGGGAAGAGTTTGTGGAGCGCGGCAAAAACCTGGTTACCGAGCAAACTGCCCGCGTGACCGCCGCTGTTGAGGCGGGCCGGACTGCGTACCAGCAGGCCTCCACCACCCCACCGGAGACTCACGAGGACTAAGAGTCGGCAATTTCCGGTTCGGATGCTTCCCCGATTCATGCGTCGGCATGAGTTCTTTCGGGGTCACGCGCGAGAACTGGGAATGTTCCCGAGCCGGTTTGGGTGGAGCGCCGCTTTGTCCTGAAGCGTCCGCGGCCAGCCCTGACCGGTATTGGCCTCGAAATCTGCAAACCAGCTAAGTGAGAGCAACGCCATGCCAAAACTCGATAATCAAACAATTCAATTTGCACTTGTGGTTGCAGTTGCGGCGGCCATGGTGCTGCAGGCCGTTACGCTTTTTGCCGCTGTCCTCATCCTGCGCAAACTGGCCAAGAACGTCCGCCAGGAGATCGCCACGCTGCGCGGCGCGGCCATGCCCGTGATCGAAAGCACCCGCGAGCTGATCGCGCGCGTCAAGCCCAGAATCGAAGAGACTACGCTGGACCTCTCCTTGCTCACGCGAGCCTTGCGCGATCAAACGGCCGACGTGCAAGCCGCGGCCGACGACATTATCGCGCGCGCACGGCGCCAGGCAGGCCGCATGGATACCATGTTCACCGGCGTTCTGGACACCGTGGACCGCGCCGGCAGTTTTTTGACCGACACCGTAGCCAAGCCGCTGCGCCAATTGACTGCGTTCCTGGCCTCCGCCAGGGCCGTGGTGGATTCGCTGCGCACCCCGGAAGCCGCGCCCCGCGCGGGAGCAAATCGCTCGTCCCGCAGCAACGATCCATACGCGTAGCTCGGCGTCCGGTCTCAGGCCGGTTCGCGAAAAGTAATTTGCATGAGCACACTTGATCCCGCCCAAATCGCGCCCCTCGACATCTACAAGCTCATGATCGGCATGATCGTGCCGCGTCCCATCGCCTTCGTGTCGACCATTGACGCGGCCGGTATCCGCAATCTTGCGCCCTTCAGCTATTTCACCGCGTGCAGCTCCAATCCTCCCGTGGTCTGCTTCTGCGCTTCGGTCCGCTCCGGACCGCGGCCCCATAAGGACACGCTCGAAAACATTCGCGCGACCGGCGAATTTGTCGTCAACATTGTTTCGGAAGAGATCGCCGCGCAAATGAATCTGTGCTCCGCCGAAGTACCACCCGAGGTGGATGAGTTCGAACTCTCCGGACTAACGCCGATGGCGAGCGACTTGGTAAAGCCGCCGCGCGTGGCCGAGAGCAAAGTGCAGATGGAGTGCCGGCTGCGACAGATCCTGGTCGTCAGCGAGAAACCCGGCGGGGGCTCGCTCGTGCTTGGTGACGTGCTGCGCTTCCACATCGAGGAGTCGTTGCTGGACGGCTACAAGATCGATCCGGAGAAGCTCAAAGCCATCGGCCGCATGGGCGGCCCGATGTACACGCGCACCCGCGACCGCTTCGAGATGCAGCGGCCGAAGTGAATCGACCGCCCGGTGCGCTGTAATCTGAAACGCGTGCTGCCCGAGGAGCCGCAGACGATGACGAACCTGCTATGCCGTAACCGTGTCGCGGATTTTTCCCGATGGAAGGCGATCTTTACCTCTCACGCCCAGGCTCACCGGGACGCGGGGCTTCAGCTTCAGAGCCTCTGGAGAGCGGTGGAAGATCCGAACAATATCTTCTTTCTTTTTGAGGTCACGGATGAGAGCCTGGCGCGCGCCTTTATCTCGAACTCTGCCGCCGCCGAGGCCGCTCAAGCTTCCGGCGTGATTGAAGGTGAATATCACTTTCTTGAGAGCGCCGCGGGCTACTGAATTTTGCCGAGGGGATCGAGCCGCTTGACCCGTCTCTCAGGTTCTCTTGCGCGATCGGGCCGTGCATTGCCGCGCGGCAGCTCACACAATCCAGCCGCCGCCCACGACCTCATCGCCATCGTAAAACACGGCCGACTGCCCGGGCGTTACCGCGCGTTGCGGCTCGTCGAAGGCTGCCACGCACTCGTCTGCGCCCGCGGGCTCGAGCGTGGCCCACGCCGGCTCGTGCCGGTGGCGGATCTTGGCGCGCACGCGCATCGGCGCAACCAGCGCGGCAATGCCGATCCAATTCAGGCGCCGCGCGCGGAGGGTGCGCGTGGCCAACTCCGCATCCGCGCCCACCGTCACGCGATGGCTCATGGGGTCGATGTTGAGCACATAGAGCGGCGAGGGCGACGCTACGCCCAGTCCCTTGCGCTGGCCCACGGTGAAGTTCGAGATGCCCTCGTGCCGCCCGATCACCGTGCCGGTTGAGGCCACCAGTTCGCCCGCCGTCTCCGGCACTGGCTCGCCCTGCTCCTCGAGATACGCGGCCAAAAACTGCTTGTAATCGCCGCCGGGAATGAAGCAGATCTCCTGCGAGTCCGGCTTCTCCGCCAAGCGCAATCCATGCTGCCGCGCCGCCTCGCGCACCTCCAGCTTGGTCATGTGGCCCAGCGGAAAGAGTGTCCGCGACAACTGCTCCTGCGTGAGGCCGAAGAGGAAGTACGTTTGGTCCTTGGCAAGGTCTGCCGGTCGCTTCAAAATCCAGCGCCCGCGCCGCTCGTCGAACTCATTCACTGCGTAGTGGCCGGTGGCGATGCGCTCGGCGCCAATGCTGCGCGCCGTCTTGAGCAGTTGATCGAACTTCAAATGGTTGTTGCAGAGAGAGCAGGGAATCGGCGTGCGCCCGGCCAGGTACTCATCGACAAACGGCCGCACAACGTCGTGCTCGAAGCGCTCCTCCTGGTTGACGACGTAATAGGGAATCCCCAAGTCCTCTGCCACGCGGCGGGCGTCATATACGTCGTCGATTGAGCAGCAGCGGCCGGCCTTAGGCGCGTCGGGAATGCCGTGCTTGCCTGCCAATCGCGTCTGATCCCAAAGATGAAGAGTGAGACCGACGACGTTCACGCCCGAATGCGCAAGGATTGCCGCCGCCGTCGAGGAGTCAACCCCTCCGGACATGGCGACCGCGATAGTTGTGTGCGCACTCATGAATTCTCCAAAGCTCCACTAAACCGACGCTAGCGCTCTTAAATGTTCAACGGCCTGCGGCACCACGCGCAACACGTGATCCACGTCCTCTTCTGTCGCAGTTCTCAGCAAACTGAAACGCAAACTCGCGCGCGCCGCATTCTTGTTCAGTCCCATCGCCATCAGCACGTGGCTGGGTTCGGTCGAGCCGGAGTGGCAGGCCGAACCGCCGCTGACCGCGACGCCTTTCAGGTCCAGCGCAATCACCAGAGCCTCGCCTTCCACCTGCTCAAAGCGGATGTTCGTGGTATTGGCCACGCGCGGCGCGCCAGCTCCATTCACGCCCGTGCCCGCAATTTCCAGAATTCCCGCTTCGAGCAGATCGCGCAGCGTCGCAATGCGCTGAACCGTTCCATCCGTTACGCACTCTATCGCCAGTTCCACAGCCTTGCCCAATCCCACGATGCCGGGCACATTCTCCGTACCCGCGCGCTGGCGGCGCTCGTGGCTTCCGCCGACAATCAGAGGCTCGATCGGCGTGCCGCGCCGCACATACATCGCGCCCACTCCCTTCGGCCCGTGCATCTTGTGCGCGCTGATCGAGCATAAGTGACATCCGAAGCGCCGCATGTCGAACTCGACTTTGCCCGCGCCTTGCACCGCGTCAATATGAAAGTACGCGCCTGATTCGGCGGCAATTTTTCCGATCTCTTCGACCGGCTGGAGCACGCCCGTTTCGTTATTGGCTAGCATCACGCTGATCAGCTTTGTCGTGGGACGGATCGCGCGGCGAATCTCCTCGGGATCGATGAGTCCATTAGCAAGTGGGGCGACAAACGTCACCCCCGCGCCGCGTTCCGCAACGCGCTCTGCCGCGCGCAATACTGCCGAGTGTTCAATCGCGGTCGTAATCAGATGGTCGCCTGCGCGCACCAGGCCGAAGATCGCGGTGTTGTCGCCCTCCGTGCCGCCGGAGTTGAAGACCACCTCCGCATCGCGGCAATGAAAGAAGGTGGCGAGCGTTTCGCGCGCGCGGTCCACGGCCTTGCGCGCCCGCTGCCCCTCAAAGTGGATCGACGACGCGTTCCCGAACTCCTCCATCAGATACGGACGCATCGCTTCCAGCACCTCTGGCGCGAGAGGCGTGGTGGCATTAGCATCCATATAGACGCGGCGCATCGGGGAAGCACTCCTCATTAAATTGTACGGGGAATCGCGATTCCAGGCGAACCGGCCTTTCCGCGCAGCCATTTAGAATTCCAGCAGGCACTTCCACGATCTCCGGAGCTCGTCTGCATGAACCGAACCCACGCTACAGGTGATGGTCCAAAGGAAAATCCGCGCATCCTCATTGTCGGCAATGCCGGACAGCTTGGGCGCGAGCTCGAGAAGGTCTTTGCGGGAATCGGCCCCATTGTTGGTGTTGATCGCGAATCCGTCGATCTCGCCGATCCCGAGCAAACCCGCGAGCTCGTGCGCCGCGCAGCGCCCGACGTGATTCTCAATGCCGCCGCTTACACGGCCGTCGATCGCGCCGAGAGCGAGCGCGATCTGGCTTACGCCATCAACGAAGGCGCGCCGCGCGTGCTGGCCGAAGAAGCTCTGCGGCGCGACGCGCTTTTTGTCCACTACTCTACCGATTACGTTTTTGACGGCGGCAAATCTTCGCCGTGGGTTGAGACTGATTCGCCGAACCCACTGAACGTCTACGGCGCAAGCAAGCTGGCCGGCGAACAGGCCGTCGCAGCAGTGGGCGGCAAGTTCCTGATCCTCCGCACCAGTTGGGTCTACGGACCGCACGGCAGCAACTTTCTGCTCACAATGCTGCGGTTGGCGCGCGAGCGGGACCGGCTATCCATTGTCGACGACCAGATTGGCGGGCCGACCACTTCGATTGAACTCGCCCGCGCCACGCAGGCGATCGTCACCGGCATTCTTGCCGGCCGCTTCGATGCGGCGCAGGACTGGGCCGGCCTCTATCACATGACCTGCGGCGGTTCTGTCTCATGGTTTGGCTTCGCTCAGGCCATCTTTGCTCGCGCCGCCGAGCTTCTGGCCGTTAAGCCGCCGACTCTCGCGGCCATCGCCACGAAAGACTATCCCACCCCGGCTGCGCGCCCTCGCAACTCGGTGCTTTCGAATGCGAAATTGCATGATCGGTTCGACGTAGAACTCGCGCCGTGGGAGTTGGCGCTCGAGGAAACGCTCGAGGTCCTTCGCAACGCGCAATGAATCGCAGACGGTCCCACTTTTTTCCGCAAAGAGCTCGGAAAAGATGGGCCGCCCGCTGGTTTTTGGGGCAGAATCAGTGCGATTCGCGCGTGTAGGCATCGAGAAGCATGCGCGCTGCACGAAACGAAGTTGTGCGTCCCTCCGCCACGTCGCGCTCGAGCAACTCTACGCGGCTGCGCACTTCGGGATGCGCGTCGAATCGATGGCGCAGCGCCTGATCGATCATCTCGTCGACCCATCGCCGCTGCTGCTTGCGCCGCGCGCTTGCGAAGGATCCATTTGCCTTTGTGAGCGCCACATACTCGAGCACACACTCCCACAAGGCGCGAATTCCTGCGCCCGTTTGCGCCGAACAGGTGATCGCGCGCGGCGTCCATCCCGACTCAGCTGCAGGGAAGAAGTGCAATGCGTTTTCCGCTTCGGCGCGCGCCCGCTCCGCCGCGGTAACGTTCGCGCCATCGGCCTTGTTCACGGCCACCAGGTCCGCCAGCTCCATCACGCCGCGCTTGATGCCCTGCAACTCGTCGCCCGCGCCGGCGAGCGTGATCAGCAGAAAAAAGTCCACCATCTCGTGCACGGCGGTCTCCGATTGCCCCACGCCGACGGTTTCGACAAGTATGTTGCGGTATCCCGCGGCCTCGCACAGCAGCATGGCTTCGCGCGTGCGTTGCGCCACGCCGCCGGCGATGCCGCGGGAGGGCGAGGGGCGCACGAAGGCCATCTCGCTCGCGGCCAGCGTGGTCATGCGCGTCTTGTCGCCGAGGATGCTGCCGCCGGAGATCTGGCTGCTGGGGTCGATGGCCAGCACTGCGACCTTTTGCTGCTTTGCGATCAGATGTGCGCCCAGCGCTTCAATCAAACTGCTTTTGCCCGCGCCTGGCACGCCGGTAATGCCCACGCGGATCGAGTTGCCGCTCGCAGGCAGGCAATCTTCGACGATCTGCTCGGCCAGCGCGCGGTCCGCTTCGCGCGCGCTCTCGATAAGCGTGACGGCGCGCGCCAATACGTTGCGATCGCCGCGCAAGATGCCTTGAACGTATTCTTCGCGCGAGAGCGGCTTGCGCTTTTGCGTAACGCGCGGGCAGGTACCCTCTGCGTGCGGCGTTTCGCAACCGGCGATTTCGCGCAATGCGCTCTTCATGGCAAGAGTCTATCCGATTTGTTCCAAATCCGGCCCATTGGGTGCGACCTTGCTTTCCCACCCTTCGAGCAAAGAACGCTCGAAGGATGGGGCACCCATGTTTCATTTTTCGGGCCGGATACTTAAGTTGTGACGCTGGCGCTCAGCATCTCCAGAATCTTTTGCGCGGAAACCGGAATCACCGTTCCCGGTCCGTAGATTCCCGCCACGCCCGCGCTGAAGAGAAAATCGTAATCCTGCGGAGGGATGACGCCGCCGACAACCACGAGGATGTCTTCTCTGCCCATCGCCCGCAGTTCGGCGATGAGCTGCGGCACCAGCGTCTTGTGTCCGGCGGCCAGGCTCGACACGCCGACCACGTGCACGTCGCTGTCGAGCGCGAATCGCGCCACCTCGCGCGGCGTCTGGAAGAGCGGACCAATGTCCACGTCGAAGCCGATGTCGGCAAAGGCCGTGGCAATCACCTTGGCGCCGCGGTCGTGGCCGTCCTGGCCCATCTTTGCTACCAGAATCCGCGGCCGGCGTCCCTCTTCACGCTCGAATTCTTCCACCATGCGACGCGCTTTGACGAACTCCTCATGGCCTGCGCTCGCCGCCGAATAGACGCCGGAGATGGTGCGCGTGGTCGCTTCGTAACGCCCCCAAACCTTCTCAAGCGCCTGCGAGATTTCGCCGAGCGTTGCGCGCTTTCGCGCGGCATCGACCGCGCACTCCAGCAGATTGCCGTCGCCCGATTTTGCGCACTGTTCGAGCATTGCAAGCGCATTGCGCACTGCGGCGCTGTCGCGCTCGCGTTTCAATTCCTCAAGTCGCATTACCTGCGATTCTCGCACCGCATCGTTGTCGATATCGAGCACGGGAATCTGCGGCTCCTCGGGCGCGGGGTACGCGTTCACGCCGACGATGACGTCGCGGCCGGAGTCGATACCCGCCTGACGGCGCGCGGCGGCTTCTTCAATGCGCATCTTGGGCAGGCCGGTTTCGATGGCCTTGGCCATGCCGCCGAGCTTCTCGATCTCCTCGATCAACTCCCAGGCCGCGTGCATCAATTCGTGCGTCAGCCGCTCCACGTAGAACGAACCCGCCCACGGGTCGACCATGCGCGTGATGCCTGTTTCTTCCTGTAAAAAAATCTGCGTGTTGCGCGCGATGCGCGCCGAGAAATCCGTGGGTAGCGCCAGCGCCTCGTCGAGCGCGTTGGTGTGCAGCGACTGCGTGCCGCCGAAGGCCGCAGCCAGCGCCTCAACGCAGGTGCGCACCACGTTATTGTAGGGGTCCTGCGCTGTCAGGCTCCATCCCGAAGTTTGCGAATGCGCGCGCAGCGCCAGCGATTTGGGATTTTTGGCGCCGAAGCTCTTGACGATTTTGGCCCACAGCAGGCGCGCCGCGCGCATCTTGGCAATCTCCATGAAATGGTTCATGCCCACGCCCCAGAAGAAGGAAATCCGCGGCGCAAAATCGTCCACGTCGAGGCCGGCCTTGACGCCCGTGCGCAGATACTCGAGGCCGTCGGCCAGCGTGTAGGCCAACTCGATGTCGGCGGTTGCGCCGGCCTCCTGCATGTGGTATCCGCTGACGCTGATGCAGTTGAACTTTGGCATCTTCGCCGCGCAGTAGCGGAAGATATCGCCGATGATCCGCATCGATCCTTCGGGGGGATAGATGTAGGTGTTGCGGACCATGAATTCTTTGAGAATGTCGTTCTGAATGGTCCCGCTCAACTGCTCGGTTTGGACACCTTGCTCCTCTGCGGCGACGATGTAGAACGCCATGATGGGCAGTACTGCGCCGTTCATGGTCATCGACACCGACATCTGCTCCAGCGGGATGCGATCGAAGAGAGTCTTCATGTCGAGGACCGAATCGATGGCCACGCCGGCCTTGCCCACGTCGCCGGTCACGCGCTCGTGGTCTGAATCGTAGCCGCGGTGGGTCGCGAGATCGAAGGCTACCGAGAGTCCGCGCTGGCCGGCCGCCAGGTTGCGGCGGTAAAAAGCATTCGACTCCTCAGCCGTCGAAAATCCTGCATACTGGCGGATGGTCCACGGCCGCGTGGTGTACATCGTGGTGTAGGGCCCGCGCAGATAGGGCGAAATTCCCGCTGCGTATTCAAGATGTTCGAGCCCCGCGAGATCCTCGCGCGTGTAAAAGCTCTTGAGCGCTATGTGCTCGGGAGATAGCCACTCCTCGGCCTGATGTTCGACGGTCTCGCCCGCCGCAGGCCGCCAATCGATCTTTGTAAAATCCGGCCTCATAATTCGATCCTAATTCCTAATCTTTCCTGCCACTTTGTCAATAACTCTACCGGCTGGCTTCGCAAGTGCACGAATTCCACGATTCCTGCCGCCCTCAGCTCCTCGGCGTTCTCGGGATTGCCGGCCACAATCACCGGCGTCTCGCGGCCGAGCTTGCTCAGCTGCGGCATCAGGTCGCCGGCGAGCGCCGCGTAATCCGCATCCGCGCTGCAGAGCACAATTACGTCCCCGTCGGCAGTTGCAATCTCCCCGGCATTGTTGAAGCGCCGCGTCGCGATCTCAAATCCAGCACAGGCGAAAAAATTGGCCGCAAAGTTCGAGCGCGCCGCGCGCATCTTAGCGTCGCCGATCTCGGCCAGCAGGATCTGTGGCATTTTGCCGCCAGCAGCTATATGGCGCTCGGTGCGCAGGCGCAACTCTTCGTACATTCGCGCTCCACGCAGATCGGCGTTGATACGCTGTTCGTCGATACGCTCTAATTCGTGCTCGGCAGGATTGGCAAACTGATTTGTGCCGACCAGGACGCGCTTGCGCGTGGCCACGGCTTGCTCGCGAACTTTGAGGCTGCGTTCGAGCGACTGCGCAATCATGCCCTCGGGCTGCGCCCTCAGAAATCCGCCGCGGGCCTCGATCTCCTGCATCGCCTTCCAGCCCTCTAGCGCCAGAAAATCGGTGATCTTCTCGAGTGCGTACGATCCTCCGCCGGCATCGGCCACACGTCCCAGCAAGGCTTCGTGCTTCAGCAACAGTTGCGTATTCCGCGCGAGGCGCCGGCTGGCCTCATCGGGGGCTTTAAAGCATGCGTCGAAGGGCTCGACCATGACGGAATCGGCACCGCCGAGCACCGCGGCCATGGCTTCGGTTGTGGCGCGCAAAACATTCACGTGGGGATCGTAGATGGTCTTATTCCACTGCGATGTGCGCGCCGCAATGCGCGCTTTTGCAGCCTCGTTGGTGCCGCCGAAGCTCTCGACCACGCGCGCCCACACCAGGCGGAAGGCCCGCAGCTTGGCGATTTCGAAGAAATAATTTGAACCTATGGCAAAGCTGAACTCGAGCGCCGCCGCCGCGCGGTCGATCGCGATTCCGCGATCTTGGAGGCTGGCGAGAAAATCCACGCCTGCTGCGAGCGCGAATCCGATTTCCTCGACGGCCGTGGCTCCCGCATCCGCAAACGCCTCGGCATGAATCGCGAAGGGCACGAAGCCGGATGGCACGCTTGTGACGACCTCCGCGGCAAAATCGAGATTCGCCAGAGCGTCCAATCCAGTTGAAATCTCCGCGGCGCGCGGCGCTTTGCTTTGCCGCTCCAGCAGCATCCGGATCAAGCGTTCATCGGCGCGCTCGAAATGAACTGGGATGGTGTCGAGGTTTCTGAGTAGTCGTTCCAGTTCTCCCGCGTCCTGGAGCAAAATCTCACTGAATGCGATTCCCTCCGCGCCGGCAGCAACCGCCGCACACGCCAGGCGGTTGGCTTCTTCTACGTCCGCGGTGTCAATGTCTTCGCGAATGCACCATTCACCGGTCGCGCGCGCGCTGCGCCGGTAGGGAAACTCCCCGGGCGCGGCATTTACACCGGCCAGGTCTTGCAGATCTTCGGCGCGATAGAAGGGCTTGACCGCCATGCCTTCATCGGTGCGCCAGGTAAGACGCTTGTCGGGATCTGCGCCCTTCAGGTCGCGCGCAATCGCCGCCTGCCACTCGGCGGCGGCGATGGACGGAAACTCTTCGAGCAGTTTTTCAGTATTCATAGGCCCGCGGGGTCTTCTACCATCTCTATCAGAATTCCAAAGGCGCAATCGGCCTTCGACTTGGGATGCACAAAAAACACCGTGGTTCCCCGCGAACCTTTGCGCGGAGCCTCGTCGATGATCTGGAAGCCTTCGGCGCGCATGGCATCGAAGGCCTGCTGCGCGCTGGAAACGCGAAAGGCCACATGCGCCAGACCGCCGCGCCCGCCGTTTTTTTCGATCAGCTTTTGCACCGGCGAATCCGCCGTCAGCGGCTCCAGCAACTGGATCAGGTTCGGCCCCTCGCCGATCTGGAGCAGCGCTTCGCGCACCTGATCCTTTCCGTACACCTCTTCGTGATGAATTTCTTTGAAGCCCAGGGCCTCGTAGGCTTTCACCTGGCCCTCAAGCTCGCCTTGCTTCACGGCAATTGCCACGTGATCCACGAAGCGGATTCCTGGAACATTCTTCAACTCGTCCTGCACGTCGTTCCTTTCACTTTCTTGCCCTGTGGCGGAAAATCGATGTCGCCACCAAGAGCATCCCTCAGGGGCTAAAGCCCGTCCTTATTTTGCGGTGCTTACGGCACGACTAAAGTCGTGCCCTTTCACGAAACGGATCTTCGCCGCTCACGAAACCGATCTTCGCCGTTCACGAAACGGATCTTTACCGCGAGCGGACTTGGGCCGCATCTGCAAGCCGCTACTCAAACTCCACCAGTACCTGGTTGATCTTTACGGAATCGCCGGCCTTCACATGCACGTTCTTCACTGTTCCGGTATGTGGCGCCGTTACATTAGTCTCCATCTTCATGGCTTCGAGCACGAGGATCAGCTCGCCTGCCTCGACGGCTTGTCCCGGCGCAACGTTCACCTTGATCGCCAACCCCATCACGGGACTTTGGCAGACCTTTCCGTCCGCGCTCCATGTGCCGCCGGGGTTCTGCGCACGCCCTTCCGCCGCCCGGTAAGCGGAGTGGCTCGGCGTTTCCGGGCTCTCCTCGTCCTCAAGAAGCTCTACATCGACTGCGTAGGCTCTTCCATCGATTGTGATTTGAAGCTTCAACGTACGGCTTCCTTTCTGGCGATTCGGTCAGTGTTTTAGCGCGGGTTGTGCGAGGTTTGCACGCTCACGCGTCCCTGCCGCGCCCACGCGCCTGCGCCATCCTGCGTATCGGGCAGCGGCTGAGCCGAGCGCACCTTCACCGACTTGCCTAAGAACACCGTGGCCGCCGCTGTCAGCACCGCTACTGTTTCGGGCTTGGTCCGCGGCGACTTCACTTCGGTCGCGGTTTCCGCCGAGGCGGAGATGGCGGCAACCTCGCCCTCGCGCGCCGCTTCGAGCCTGCCCAGTTCGGCCACGCGCGCCTCAAGGGCCTTCACGGTCGCGGCCATGGCATGCAACTGGCGCTCCATCTCGCTTTGTTTTTCGACGATCGATGCCCAATCCGTATCGTGCGGGTTCATGTGCATCTCCTTTCTGGTGGCGGCCTAAACCTGAACGCAGCGCGGCAGATTAAAGCGGAATCAATCCGTGCTTTTTTTGCGGCCGCAGTTCGCGCTTGCTATGCAGATACTCGAGCGCCTTGGCGACTGCTCTGCGGGTTTCGGCCGGCTCGATGATGTCGTCTACCAGACGGCGTCCCGCGGCCACATAGGGGTTCGAGAAGGTGTCGCGGTAGGCGTCCACCAGTTCTTTGCGCCGCGCGACCTTATCCTCGGCCGAGTCGATCTCTTTGCGGAAGACAATCTCCGCCGCGCCCTCCGCGCCCATCACAGCGATCTCTGCCGTGGGCCAGGCAAGAACGCGATCAGCACCCAGGCCTCGCGAGCACATGGCGATATAAGCGCCGCCGTAAGCCTTGCGCAGTACCACCGTGATTTTCGGCACCGTAGCCGCCGAGTACGCAAACAAAAGCTTGGCTCCGTGGCGGATAATGCCGCCCCGCTCCTGCTCCACGCCAGGCAAAAATCCCGGCACATCCACAAACGTGAGGAGCGGAATGTTGAAGGCGTTGCAGAAGCGCACAAAGCGCGCCGATTTGTCCGAGGCGTCGATGTCGAGGGCTCCGGCCAGCACACACGGCTGGTTGGCCACGATTCCTACGGTCCGCCCTTGCACTCGTCCAAAACCAATAAAAATATTGGCGGCGAATTCTGGCTGAATCTCCAGAAAATCCTGGTTGTCGACCACGCGTGCAATCACGTCGCGCACGTCGTAGGCCACCTTGGGGTCGGCGGGCACGGTGTTGTTCATCTCCGCGTCGGCCTTCAGCCGCCCACCGGAGGCGAGCCGCGGCGGGTCTTCCATATTATTCGAAGGCAGAAAACTCAACAGGCGCTTGGCCAACTCGATGGCCTCTTCGTCGTTCTTCGCAATCAGGTGTACCACGCCCGAGTAGTGCATCTGCGACTGTGCCCCGCCCAGTTCCTCGGAACTCACATCTTCGCCCGTCACCTGCTTGATGACCGATGGCCCGGTGATGAACATGCGCGCCTGCTTGGTTTGGATCACGAAATCCGTCAGCGCCGGGCTATAGGCCGCGCCGCCCGCGCAGGGCCCGCAGATTAGCGAAATCTGCGGCACGGTTCCAGAGAGCATCACGTTGTTGTAAAAGACGCTCGCGTATCCGGCCAGGCTGTCGATGCCCTCCTGCACACGCGCGCCGCCCGAGTCGTTGATAAAAACGAAGGGGCTGCCCGTCTTGAGGCTCATGGCCATCATGTCGGCCACTTTTTTGGAGTGGGTTTCGCCGGCCGCGCCGCCCGCCACGGTAAAATCCTGGCTCGCCAGATGGATCAGCCGGCCATCGATGGTCGCGCATCCGGTGACGACGCCGTCGGCGGGAAGTTCCTTGTCGGCCATGCCGAAGTAGGTGGCCCGGTGCCGGCAAAACAGCCCGATCTCTTCAAAGCTGCCCTTGTCCACCAGCCGGTCCACGCGCTCACGCGCCGAAAGTTTACCCGATGCGTGCTGCCGGTCGATGCGGTCTTGCCCGCCACCCAACTCCAGCTCAACGCGCCTGGCTACCAGCTCCGCGATTTTGTCGTCGAGCGTCTTCTTTTTTTGAGTATCTTCCTGAGTCGCCATCTCTTCCTCTGGGGAAATTTGAGCACACTTGGGCTTTTCGGGCTCTATGACACACTTCGCCCTTCTCGCACCGCTGTCATTCTATTTCCCGGCAGTATGAACCGGATGTGACATGGTTCACGTTGCAAAGGGCCTGAAGGGTACCTTGGTTTCTCGCCGGCGAGGGGTAGAAAGACGAGTTTTTTCAGTTGGATAAAGAATCAATGCGAAGCGGCATCGCGCGCCGCTATTCAGGTTGCGATGGGGCCTGTTGCTGATCGGGGCCATTGCCATACGGGCAGTGCCGGCAGCCCGAACCGCAGCAGTATCCGCGCTTCAAGTGGTAGGTGGCGGTGAAGACCATCAGCGGCCCCTCGAAGTAGTAGTCTTCGGGGTCGAGTTTGCGGGGTTCTGCGGCGGGCGGCTCCGGCTCCATGCTTCTATTCTCCCGCAACGCACTCGCGGAGGAGGATCGGCTGCTGCGTGCAGCCGGATAAAATCGAATCATGGCACTGACTGCGCAAGACCGCGCCCGCAAGATCAAGATCGTTCTCTTCGACGTTGACGGCGTTTTTACCGACGGCACCATCTGGCTCGTCCCCGGTGGCCCTGCGGGCGGCAAGGTTTTGGACGAGATTCGTGGGAAGGAGGGGCAGGTCGGCTTCGGCATCAACTCGACGACCATGACCGAAGCCAAAGGCTACAGCGCCCACGACGGCACGGCGATTTCTCTGGCGCGCATCGGGGGATTGAAGTGCGGCGTCATCACCAAGCGCATCAGCGAAACAGTGGCCACGCGCGCCCGCGACCTCAAGCTTGAATTCGTCTACCAGGGCTGCGCCTTCAAGATGCAGGCCATCCGCGAGATTATTGAGAAGGAAGGCGTCACGCTCGACGAGATTTGCTACGTGGGGGACGATGTGATCGACCTGCCCGCCATGCGCGAGGTGGGGTTTGCGGTGGCCGTAGCCAATGCCCGCGAGCGCGTGAAGGCCGAAGCGCACTACGTGACGCCTAATGGCGGCGGCTACGGCGCGGCGCGCGATGCGGTCGAGTTTATCCTCGAGGCCAAGGGCGATCTGGATCGATGCATCGAAGCCTACATCGACGAACGCAACCCGATTCCGCCGTCGATGGATATTGGCCGCGGCGGCGCCGATTTGAAGTAGCAGCCCGCGAAGCGGGCGGAGTTAGCGGTGTTGGCGGAGTTAGAGCGTTCCGAAGTTGGCCGCTCTTTCCTCTCATCGCGTTGTCATCCTGAGCGAGTCGCAGCGGCGACGAGTCGAAGGATCTGCGGTTGTCTTTCCATTTTGGTCGAGGTGCCCGAAAATGCCTCTGAAATACCACTCCGGCGAAGAAATCAGCGAAGGCGATCATATCCTGCATGGACCTAGCCGAGGTGCAGTCGAATTCATCGCTGATCCGACCATCGAGGACCCCAAAACAAAATGGTATGTCGAGGAATACGCCGGAGGGATCATGCTCATGACAGAACTTTACGGACGTGTGTTTACCGCAAATCCTGGCGAAGACGATGAATTGCAATTTGTGCGCAGAGCAGAGACCGAATCTGTGGCGGGGTTGAATCATCACGATGACAAATGAGCAAAAACGCGCTGTCGTTTTGTTGAGTGGCGGGCTCGACTCGGCTACCGTGCTGGCCATCGCTAAGGCTGAGGGCTACGAGTTGTACGCGCTCTCGTTTTCTTACGGGCAGCGGCACGCGTGGGAGCTTGAGGCGGCGAAGCGTGTGGCTGCGTCCATCGGTGTCGTTCAGCATCGCATCGCCGAGATCGATCTGCGCGCCTTTGGCGGGTCCGCACTCACGGCCGACATCGCCGTTCCCAAGGGGCGCGCGCCGGAAGAGATGGCGCATGGCATTCCCATCACTTATGTGCCCGCGCGCAACACCATCTTTCTCGCCTTCGCGCTGGCCTGGGCAGAGGTGCTGGGCGCAAGCGATATCTTTCTCGGCGTCAATGCGCTCGATTACTCCGGCTATCCGGATTGCCGGCCGGAATTCATTGCGGCCTTCGAGAAGACGGCGAACCTTGCGACCAAAGCCGGCGTCGAGGGCCGGCAGAATCTGCGCATTCATACTCCGCTGATTGCGATGACCAAGGCGCAGATTATCGCCAAGGGCAGGGAACTGGGCGTGGACTACGGGTTGACCAGCAGTTGCTACGATCCGGGACTGACGGGTGCGCCGTGCTGCCAGTGCGACTCGTGCCTGCTGCGGCAAAAGGGGTTCCGCGAAAATGGGATCGAGGATCCGATTTCGATGAGATAGCTCTCAGCCGTCAGCTTTCAGCTTTCGGTTTTTTCCGTGCTGAGTTGACAGCCTGGGCGATTACAAGATCAGCTAAGAGCTGATAGCTGAAAGCTGAAGGCTGTTTTTTGATGTACGCGATCAAAGAAATCTTCTACACCCTGCAGGGCGAGGGCGCGCAGACGGGGCGGGCCGCGGTCTTCTGCCGCTTTGCGGGGTGCAATCTCTGGTCGGGACGGGAAGCTGACCGCGCTTTGGCGATCTGCCAGTTCTGCGACACGGATTTTGCCGATACCAATGGTCCGGGCGGGGGAAAGTTTGCGTCGGCCGCCGATCTGGCCATGGCTGTGGCGCAAGCGTGGCCCGCCGGCCCTGCTGGAGCACGATTGGTCGTTTGCACCGGCGGCGAGCCGCTGCTGCAGTTGGACCGAGCGCTGATCGACGCGCTGCACGCGCATGGTTTTGAGATTGCCGTCGAAACCAACGGAAGCATCGCCGCGCCGGCTAGCCTGGACTGGATTTGCGTGAGCCCTAAGGCCGGCGTGGAGTTAGTCCAACGCACCGGACACGAGTTGAAGCTGGTTTATCCGCAAGCGGGAGCCGGTCCCGCGGAGTTCGAATCGCTCAGGTTCCGGCATTTCTTCCTGCAGCCCATGGACGGCCCCGACCGAGACGCCAACACGCAGGCAGCACTCCGCTATTGCCTCGATCACCCGCGTTGGCGGCTGAGTTTGCAGACGCATAAGCTGCTGGGAATCCCTTAAAGGCGGGGAGCAAGGGAGCGAGGGAGCTAGAAGACAGTGCCTAGTTCCTAGTCCCTAGGGCTGGTTGCATAAATAGTCTGAAGCAATAAAGAATCTTCCCTCAGGGGCTAAAGCCCCAATATTTATGCGGCTTTTGCGGCACGACTTTACAGCTTGCTGAAAAACTCAAATAGCGGGTCGTTTTGTATCAGGGCACGAGTTTACTCGTGCCGTAAGTCGCGCAAAATGAGTGCAGGGCTTTAGCCCCTGAGGGAAGTTTTTCTGAAAATTCGCTCCCTGATCTCCATTTTTCTGCAGCCTCTAAAGTCGTGCCCTTTCACGGGACCATTTATGCAACCAGTTCTAGTTTCTGCTCTTTTCCGCCTCCGCGAGCCAGCCCCGCTTGAGCTTCTCCGCGGGAACGCTCGAAAGATACGGCTTGATGTCGAGCACCGGCGTGCCGTCCAGCATATCCACGCCACGCACGCGCAGCGAGGGGCCTTCGCGGCCGAGCAGTTCCACCACCGTCAATCCGATCGGGTTTGGGCGGCGTGGCGAGCGTGTCGAAAAGACGCCGTGCGGCCGGCCTTCGTCGGTGGGCGGGTGGGCGATCAGATCGAATCCATCGGCGCGGTCGAACTCCCAGAGCACATAGAGGTGCGAAAAGCCGTCAATGTCGGCGAGGCCCGGCTCGTACTCGCGCAATAGCTCGATTGCGCCTTCGGCGTCGTGTTTTGCGCCGGGGCCCTTGGGAATTGCCGATGTCTCGTGATAAGGGCTGTGAATGAATCCGATGGGCTGGGCCGTGAACATGGCAGCGCCTCCGCCTTTATCGTAAGCGAGTTGGCATTTGTTTTACGGAGGAATCGAAACGCGCGCAGCAGAATCCAACCCTCTGAGTCAAAAGCGAAGTCTCATACACTTTTGTCTCAAGCGAACTTTGAAAAACAGGAGCAGCAAATTCCCCGGAGGCATGGCATGAAAGCAGCGGTTGTTGAGGTTCCCGGCCAGGCGCCGAAGTACCAATCCTTTTCCGATCCTGTGGCCGAAGAGGGTGAAGTCCTGGTCCAGGTGCGGGCCGCCGGGTTGCACCCTATTGTGAAGGCCATCGCGAGCGGAGAACATTACTCCAGCGCCAAAGGCGACCACGGGCGTTCAGTGCCTGGGATCGATGGCGTTGGGGTTCTCGACGATGGCCGCCGCGTCTACTTCGGATTTGTTCGCAAGCCGTGGGGAACCATGGCCGAGCGCGCCCCGGTCCCGCGCGGCATGTGCTTCTCATTGCCAGACGGGCTCGGCGACCTCGAGGCGGCCGCCATCGTGAACCCTGGCATGTCGTGCTGGCTCACTCTAAAGGACCGCGCCGTACTGACTCGTGGAGAAACCGTGCTCATCATGGGCGCGACCGGAGTTGCCGGCCAACTGGCCATTCAGGCGGCGCGGCTGCTGGGCGCGAAACGCGTGATCGCTGCCGGACGCAATGTGGACGCACTGGCGGGCGCCAATGTTGATGCCATCGTGGCACTCAACCAGCCTGAGGACGCCATCCGCGACGCTCTCGCCGCCGAGGCCGCCTCGGGCATCGACGTCGTGGTGGATTATCTCTGGGGCCGGCCCACGGAACTGCTCCTCGAAGCACTTGCCAAAGGCTTCAATCCGCGGGGTTCCAACAAGACTCGTCTTGTCGAAGTGGGAGAAAGCGCGGGAAAAACCATCACCCTTCCCGGTGCAATTTTACGCAGCGTCGATCTTACGATTCTCGGCAGCGGCTTCGGTTCCGCCTCCCTGGAGAGCATCCTGGCCATGATTCCCACATTTTTCGAGATGGCGGCCGCGGGCACCCTCAAAGTTGCCATCGAGCCGGTGCCGCTGGCCGAGGTGGAAGCAGCCTGGGGCCGAGTGGAAAAGGGCCGCCGGATCGTTTTCACCATGTAACCCGTTTATTTTCATCTTCGCGTCATCAATTAAGCGTTCGTGAGACCAAAACTGCGGCTTTCCATGGCCGGGAACACTTACGCCCCCGCCGGTGTCTAAGAAAACAGGTGCGCATGCCGAATGGTGAAACTTGAACACTCGGGCATCGCGGCCTTGGCTATGCTTCCGGCACCAAACAGTGGCTGAAAGCGGGCCAAAGTTTCGCTGGGCACTCTCGCTCGTAACCTGGATCTGATACGGGGAGGGTGCAAATGATGGTTGAAGTGCGGTAACGTGGGAGGAACTGACTTGCAGGCGGACCTCACCATGGGCAATCTTGCCAGCGCACTCGCGCTCCAATCCGAAGAAGCGGCTCTCGTAGCAGAGTTGCGGTCGGGTTCCGAGGATGCGTTTGCCTGGCTCATCGCACACTACCGGCAGCCGATTTACTCGCTGCTGGCGCGCACGGTGCGCAACCAAGCGGACGCCGCTGACCTGACCCAGGATGTCTTCATCAAGGTCTATCGCGGCATCCATGGTTTTCACGGCGAGTCCAGCTTGCGCACATGGATCTACCGCATTGCGTTGCGCGAGGCATCAAATCAACGCCGCTGGTGGATGCGACACCAGCAGCAGGAGATTCCCATCGAGCAGGAGATGGCGGAGGGAGACAGCGGCCGCCCGGTGCTGTTGAAAGACATGCTGGTCGATCCCGCGGAGTCGCCTTACGACCACGCCCTGCACGAGGAGAACCGGGCGCGCGTGGAGCAGGCCTTGCGCGAGGTGCCGGAGCCGTTTCGCACTACGCTTATCCTGCGCGACATTGAGGGTTTTGTGTACGAAGAAGTAGCGGCCATCGAGGGGGTCAATCTGGGCACAGTCAAGTCGCGGCTGGTGCGCGGCCGTGCCTGTTTGAAGGCGCTGCTGATGAAGCCCCTGCCGGGTCCACGGGCCAAAGCGCTGCCAGAGATGGAAATGTCTCTGGGAGAGGAGGCGCGATGAACGGTTGCAAGCAAATGCAGGCGGGTCTTACGGATTACCTGGACGGCCGTTTGCCGGGACGCGCAATGCAGGAGATCGACGCGCACCTTGCGCAATGCCGCGAGTGCGCGCGCGAATGGGAATCGCTGCGTGAGATGCAGGCGGCGCTGGCCGGGCTGGGTCCGGTGGAAGAGCCCGCCGGCCTGCCGCTGCGTATCCGCGTGGCCATCAGCCAGGAACGGGCGCGCAGCCACCGCAGCATCTTTACTGGACTGAATCTGGCGTGGAAAAACTCCGTGGGACCGTTCCTGCTGCAGGCAGGCGCGGGCTTTGCCAGTGCCGTGCTGCTGCTCGGAACCATCGTTGTCCTGGTCACCATGTTTACCCAGCCGGAGATGGCCGCGGCCACGCCCGACGAACCCTTGGGCGATGCCACTGCACCGCATCTGCTCTATTTTTCGAACGCCCAGGGCGGCAATCAGGCAGATGTCGTGAACATCAACGGCCCGGTCGTGGTCGAGGCCTTCATCAATCCCTCCGGCGAGGTCTACGACTATCGCATCGTCTCCGGACCCACCGATGCCGTCACGCGCTCGCAGATCGAGAACCTGCTGCTCTTCAGCCGCTTCGCTCCGGCCCGCTTCTTCGGCCAGCCGGTGCGCGGATTGGCGGTGCTCTCGTTCTCCGGCGTCAGCGTGCGAGGGTAAAGGCAGGGAACAGGGATCAGGGGACAGGGAACAGGGATCCGTGGACCGTGCGCCGCGGACAGTTCTTAGCTCTCTCAGCCAGCAGCTCTCAGCTTTCAGCTAAATAACGATCAACATTCGGCGAACAAGGCTTTCAAAAAGCAGCGGCGCGAAGTTGTGTCACAGTTTCTGTGTCGATGTGCGGGTCTGGATCTAAATGACTGATTATAAATATGTTACGAGTAGAGCAGTTTCACAGCCTATTTTTTGCGTTTTCAAGGGGGGCGGCGGAGCCGCCAGCTTCCAGCTTCTCGCTCGGGGGGCAGTTTGAGAGTGGTACATAGCCAATAGGGAGTAGAAGAACTGGGCGCGGGGACGGATTGCCTTTCCCTGGGGGGAGCTCATAGAACGATTGTGCGCCGCGTGGGCTTAATTCGCTGCAATGCGGCGGGCTGGTTTTGCGGAGTGTTTTGAGGGGGATGCGGGAAGATGATGGTCGAGGTGGTTGCGTGGTGGCGCTCCGAAGGCTTCCCATAGATTCTCTGCGCAGTATAGTTATCCTTAACAGAAATGCTGCACGTCTCCGTTATCTAAGGTCGGGGCGGGAAGGATGTCCGTCGTGTCCTGGTTGGCGCAATTCCGAGTCGAAAAGATGCTTGAAGCAACGAAGGGTCTTGATTCCCTCGTTCAGCTCTTTGCTGTTTCGCAGTTCCTAGACGCCGCGTTCTTTCCGACAGGGTTCGAGTTACGGGATCCATGGGAGGCCGCGGTTGTGTTCTCTCCCGAAGGTTCTGGTCTTGTCTCCCGAATGAGGGACGTCGGGATTCTGGAGTCTCCTAGAACGGCTGCCTTCGTTATGTTGATGCGCCTATTTTGGCGCGATCTCCTCGTAGATCACGAGGCGACCAATTACGCCAAGGTTCTGACCTATTTGCGTAACCTTCATGGTACGTACGGCGTCCGTTGGCCGTATATATTTGGCCGCACTCTGTACGACAAATTCAACGCGACTTATGAGGGCGACCGGGTTGAGGTCCTCCCCGCGCAGCGCGGGCAAGGGCTTCTTGACGGTACCCCACAAGGAGTTTTCCAGGTTGGGAGGCTCCTTTCGGGCCCACTCGGTTTCTTAGAGAGCCTTGAATCTCGGGTTGTCCTGCCGACTCTTCGGCTCCCTCTCTGGCATTGCTCCGATCCGGGGTGCCAGTCCCTCCACCTCGTCCGTCTCGGAATCTTCAAGGGCGCAATTGCCGTTGAAGAAGAGAAGGCAGAGCGATTTCTTTCTGAGGCACAGGGGCAACCGTCCGAGTTTATGAGGCCACTGATGCGCGCGGCGCGCGGTTCCGTTCAGCATAAGAATAGGACATATGCAGATATCGCATCACTCTTGGCCGAATGTGTCATTGGCGACGAGAGAGGTGGGCTACTGGAAACGATCCTGAACACCACGTCAGGCCCATCTATGCGGGCTGTAATTGGAGCCGCCAAGGGGCTCCGTGGTAAGGCTGAGCAAATTGTGGGAGCGTTGGGGCCGGAGGAGCAGCATCAGCTTATCTTATTGTGCCGCGATCGAGAAATTATCCAGGCTTTGGATGGGATGATCGCGGACCGTTCGATCTCCATACCGCCGTCAGAAGTGCGAAAAGTTGAGACAGTCGCCTTCACGATGGGCAACGACAGGGATACCGAAATCTCTTCGCTGGGTACGAAATCGGTGCCCGACGGCTGCCCGCCGATGATTCATTTATTTGCGCTTATTTGGCAGGCCTATGAGCGGCTTGGGATGCTTGATGAACTTGAATGGAGGGTGCGACATATTCAGGGCTCTTCGTCTACGGCTAAGCACTCTCTGATGGAGTTCCTCAGAAAGAGCGGGCCTCAGGCGGCAATAAAAGAGTTGATTCTATCGAGCCGGGCGATTACAACCGAAATCGGGGGTCGCCTCTGGTTCGAGGCACTCAAAGGCGAGGACCAGGTCACCACGTGTCGAAGGCTCATGTGGAAGTTTGGATTCCAGGTCCCTCGGTATGGTGATGAGTACCACATACTCAGGAACAGGATTGGTGAATTTAAAGCTGCAGTGGTCCAGATGCCGCAGAAGCCGACCGAAGATGATCGGGCAAGGATACGATCGATAGGCGTCAATATGTTTGTGTCGATCGAAGCACTTTTTGAGGACATTCTAGCGTTCAACGTGTGGATGCTGGCCTCAGATCACTTCATGGAAACCAAGTTCAAATTCACCAAAGAGGATGCACTTCGCAAGGTTGCTGAGACGCTGGGAGCCGAGATTGACTCGGGTGAAGAAACCTTGCAATGGCATGTCGACGGCTCAAACACCTTGGGCACGCTGCTGGGGTATCTTGCGGCGTATAGGAAATGGTTGAAAGGAAGGCTGACAGCTAATCGTGATGCCGTTGAGCGACCGAGCGCCGACTACCCGTTTTACGCTCACGACGACCTTTGGTTGTTCCCATACGTACACACTCAATTATGGGCAGATGTACCTCACGAGGCGCTTGCCAGGTACCTAACTTACGTAGAGAGCGTCTGTGGTCAGGCTGTTCAGGCCGAGCTAACTAAGGTCAGGAATGGCCTCGACCACAAGCGTGACGAAGCTGATTTCCCTGAGCCCGACAAGATGTTGGCATGTGTATCCCGCCTTGAAGAATTGACGGATGTCGCAGACCGGAGCGGCCTCCTGCCAAAGTTATTCTGGAGCGAGAGCAAGGAGCAGAAGCTTGATAGCATTTCGATACGAGTCGCCAAGGACTACAAAGGATCCTCATACACAATGGAGGGTCCTTCGCCGATTGGCCCCAGAGGGGACAACCTGCCAGACCTCGGAACTCCGTACATTCTCGCGCCGGCGGACTTTCTTGGGATACCCAATTCCGATCTTTACTTCATCCCGGCTCCCATGACTAATTACCGAAGATATTGGAGCGATTACCCGCTTAGGAAAGGTCACACGGACGAGCCTAAGATCGAGGTCTCCATAGATTGAGGCTCCGTCGCCTTCAACAGAATCACCGCTCGGCGAGTGCCCCTTGATGACGGTCGTTGCGCTACCAAGGCGGCTGCGCCGCACACTTTATTTCTCGAAGATTGGGTGGGCGGGTTTCGTGGGGCTGAAGCCCCACGCTCCCTCCGTTTTGGGGGATGGTTTGCGGCGTGACTGAAGCCACGCCCTGATACAAGACCAACGAAGCCCGAGCGCCACCACAGCCTCCTACCCTGATCCCTTCTCTCTGATCCCTGTTTCCTGATTCCTTGATTCTCCGGTCCCTGCCTTCACCCGTTTGACCCTGCTGGTGCGTCTAACTAGACTTCTAGGCAGGACACATTCATGACGTTTCGTTCTTTGCAATCGTTGGTTTTTTCATCTGCCGTAGTTTGTTCATTGCTGGCGGGGCTGGCGCAGGGTTCGGCTGCGCAGTCTTCGTCGAGCTCGTCGGGACAGAGTTCGCCGCCGGGAGGTTCCGCGCGGCAAAATTCGTCGAGTCAAGGCACCGGGGGGCAGGTGTATGCGCAGGAGAAGACGCCTTCGCTGATCGACCCGGCGGGGCCGACGATTTCGCTGATCAGCGCGGAGCCGGTGTTTGTGATGGCGGCGGCGCTGAACGCGTGCGGCTACGACGAGGGACTTGAGGAGAGCTCGGCGATCCGCAAGCGCGTCCGCGACGAGATGAACCAGGCGCTGGCGAAGAGCGAGGAGGCGCGCGCCAAGCGCGACGCCCTGTGCCTCTACATTGCGCAGCATCGCTTGACGGGCACCGAGCAGGACGTGGCGCAGTACATTTCGCTGGCGCTCTACCTGACGCCGCCGCCGGATCTGGAAGTGACGGCCGACTTGACGGAGATGCCGCCGGATGCGACGCAGGTGGTGGAGATTGCGCCGCTGCTGCGGGATTTTGCAGCGGCGGTGGATTTGCACGGGATCTGGCTGACGGCGCACCGCGCCTACGACGAGGAGGCGGCCAAGCTGCACGACGCGCTTTCGCAGATGATTGTGGACACGAACATCTACCTGAAGATGCCGGCGGTGACTTATAGCGGGAGCAGGTTCGTGGTGGTGATCGAACCGCAGCTCTCGCCGGCCACGGTGAACGCGCGTATCTATGGGACCGATTACATTGTGGTGGTGTCGCCGGTCGACGGCAAGATCCCTTTGAAAAACGTGCGCCACACCTATCTGCACTACGTGATCGAGCCCATGATCTACGGGCGCGCCAGTGCTCTCGATCGCGAGCAGCCGGTAATGAAAGCGATTCACGACGCGCCGCTCTCGTTCCGT
>Ga0326727_10006200_pt1 | contig 33086 bp, 30 predicted proteins | sample MB2enrmetagenome_FD_207643 | JGI IMG/M metagenome (GOLD analysis project Ga0326727, IMG submission 207643) | Lab enriched peat soil microbial communities from McLean, Ithaca, NY, United States - MB29MY | ecosystem: Environmental > Terrestrial > Soil > Wetlands > Peat | place: USA: New York...
GGGACGAGGGGCGGAGGCGGAGCCCCTGTTCGTGCGCGCGCTGGCCATCCGTGAGGCCGCCCTCGGACCCGATCATCCGTACGTCGCGTACAGCCTGAACGGCCTCGCCGCGCTGTACCAAACGCTGGAGCGTCCCACCGACGCCGAACCGCTGCACGCGCGCTCCCTAGCGATCTGGGAACGCGCGCTCGGACCCGACCATCCCGACGTCGCGAGCAGCCTCAACAGCCTTGCGCTCGTGCGTTGGAATCTCGGGCGCTACGTCCAGGCCGAACGACTTCACCTGCGTGCGCTGGCGATTCGCGAGAAGGCGCTCGGTCCCGATCACCCTCACGTCGCAAACACGCTCAACAACCTCGCGTGTGTGTACCGCGACCAGGAACGCTACGGCGAAGCGGAGGTGCTGTTCGCGCGCGCCCTGGCCATTCGTGAAAAGGCACTAGGATCCGAACACCCGGAAACTGAGGACACGCGAAGGAAACTGGCCGCATTGAACGCCCGGCGGCCGGAAGCGTGAGCCGCCCGCATCGGCGTACTGTCACCGATTCGAGCCGCCCGCACCGGGATGCTGTTCGACGTTCAGCACCACGTGCGCCAGAAACAGGCCGTCGGCGAAGAGACGGAATTCGTAGCGTCCCGCGTGCTCCAACTGGATCGCGAAGAATTGGTAGATGACGTCGTAGGCGTTCCTGGGCTCGAAGTCGGGCTGGACGACGATCGGCGGCGACTCGAGCACGACTCGACCGTTGGCGGTATCGACGAATTGCACCGTGAACTTCGTGCCCGGCGAGGCGTCGAGGATCCGGCCGTACACCGCGCACGCCTGATGCGTGGCGGGAAACTGCGGCACCAGGAGGCGATCGAAGATATTGACCACCGAATTCTTGCCGTCTTGGCCCCGAATAACGGTTTCCGATAACAGGAGCGCCTGAACGAGCGGTTTGCCTCGAAACTCAGTCAACGTATCATCTCTTTGCGACCGGGTAATGCTGGGTGGGCGTTCAGGTTCGGGCGCAGGCCGCCCTTTCCGATTAACGTTTGGGAAGCCGACGGGGGTGGCGGCGGCGTTCGGAAAAGGCTTGCGGCGTGTCTCGTATCGCTCGCGTCGCGATGGCAACGGTCGTTCTGCTGGCCGGATGCGCCCACGCCCGCGACGGCTTCGATGCGCCGGTGATCGGGGTCGAACTGCCCTTCGGCGGCAGCGACGCGGGCGACGGGCTGAGCGCACGGGAGGGAGTCGAACTCGCGCTGGGCGACTGGAACGCGTCGCACAAACGTTTCGTCCGGGCGCGCTATCGCGACAGCGGACTGCACCTTCAGAATCCGCACCAAGACGAAGGCCTCGATCCGGTCGGCGAGCCGGACCGCGCCGCCTCGATCGCGCGAGACTTCGTGCGCGATCCCGCCGTAATCGCGGTCGTCGGCGGTTTGCGTCCGGCCGTCGTCGACGCCGAAGCGCGCTACACCGGTCCGGCCGGAGTCGCGCTCATTTCGGGCGGCGCCGCGCACGGTGCGAGCGGCGTGCTCTTCGCCGCGCTCGACACCTCCGCGCTCGCGCGCGACCGGGCGTTTCTCGCGCATTTTCATCGGCGCAACATGGACCCGGCGCGCCCGCTGGCCTTGCGTTTCTACGCGGCGACGGTGCTCGCGCTCGAAGCGATCGACGGCTCCGACGGCACGCGCGAGGGCGCGCTGCGCGCCCTCGACGCGCGCTGTCCGAACGGGGCGTGTCCCGCGCCGGAGCCGCTCGGATTCAAATGAGTTAGGCGGGTTTGGCCAGCTCCGCGTCGATCGCTTCGAGCACGATCGGATCGTCGGGAGCGACGTCGGGCGCGAAGCGGGCGACGACCGTGCCGTCGCGGCCGATCAAAAACTTCTCGAAGTTCCACAGAACGTCGGTCGGTTTCTCTTGTTTGATGCCGTAGCCGGCGAGCTTCGCGCGGAAGTCGCTGCCGGGCTTCTCCTTGGCTTCGGGCCGCGCTTCGATCAGCTTGGCGTAGAGCGGATGCTGCGCTTCGCCCTTGACCGCGATCTTGGCGAACATCGGAAACTGCACGTTGAACTTGGTCGAACAGAATTCGGCGATCTCGGCGTTCGAGCCGGGCTCCTGCGCGCCGAAGTCGTTCGACGGGAAGCCGAGGACGACGAGGCCGCGCTCGCGCTGCGCCTCATAGAGTTTTTCGAGCGCCTCGTACTGCGGGGTGAGGCCGCAGGCCGACGCGACGTTGACCACCAGGAGCACGTGTCCGGCGAACTCGCGCAGCGAGGTCTCGCTGCCGTCGATCTTGTGGGCGGGAATTTCGTAAATCGTCTGGCTCATGCGGCGGCGCTTCTGGACGCTCGCCGTCCTCACCCCCGGTGTGGTAAGAAGGGCGGCCGGGTTGCGGGCGTAATAGGCCGATATGGCTCTTTCTGCCCTTTTTCGCGCGCTCGCGCGCCTCTTGCCCGTCCTCGCCGTCGCCCTGCTGCTCGCCCCGGCTCCCGTCCGGGCCGACGAGGGCATGTGGACGTTCGATAATTTCCCTACCCAGAAGGTAGCGCAAAAGTACGGGTTCGCTCCGAGCAAGGCGTGGCTCGACCACGTCCGCAAGTCGTCGCTGCGCATCGCGGGCGGCTGCTCGGCATCGTTCATCTCGCCCTCGGGGTTGGTGATGACCAATCACCACTGCGTCGTCGACTGCGTCGAGCAGTTGTCCTCGGCTGGGAGCGATTTCGTGCGCGACGGCTTTATCGCCGCGACCGCCGCCGACGAGAAGCCGTGCCCGGCGTTCGAACTCGACCAATTGGTCGAAATCAAGAACGTGACCGCCCAAGTGCAGTCGGCCCTCGCCGGCAAGACCGGCGACGCGGCCAATCAAGCCTTGCGCGCGGTCGAGGCCAAGTTGCAGCAGAGCTGCGGCGCCGACCCGAGCACGCGTTGCGACGTCGTCCCGCTGTATCACGGCGGCGTCTACGACATCTACCACTATAAGCGGTATTCCGACGTGCGGCTCGTGTTCGCGCCCGAATTCGCGGTCGCGCAGTTCGGCGGCGATCCCGACAACTTCAACTTCCCGCGGTACGACTTCGACATCGGCGTGCTGCGCGCGTACGAAAACGGCAAGCCCGCCGTCACGCCGGACTACCTGCGCTGGAGTCCGCACGGCACGAAGGCGGGCGACCTCGTCTTCACGTCGGGTAACCCGGGCGGTACCGACCGCGAGTACACGATGGCCCAGATCTATTTTCAACGCGACCGCATCTTTCCGCACGAACTTCCGGAACTCGCGGAGTACCGCGGCTTGCTCGAGGAGTTCGGCACCCTGGGCGCGGCGCAGGAACGCGAGTCGCACGAGACCCGGTTCTTCGTCGAGAACGCGCTCAAGGAGCAAGTTGGCGAGGACGACGCGCTGCTCGATCCCGCCTTCGTCCAAACCAAGGTGGATCAAGAGAAGAAGCTGCGCGCCGCGGTTGCGGCCAACCCGAAGCTCAACGCGCTCTACGGTTCGGCCTGGGACGACATGGCCAAGGTCATGGTCGAGCGGGGCAAGCTCGAGACGCGATACCAGGCCACCAATAACTTCTTCTTCCAGATGGGTCTTCTCGGCGATGCGGTCACCTTGGTGCGCGCCGCCTCGGAACGGACCAAACCCAACGGAGTTCGTCTGCCGGAGTACACCGATCAGGCCTTGGTCGGCATGACCCAATATCTGTTCGCGCCGATTCCCGCGTTCAAGGACATGGAAGAGCTCAACTTGAGCTTCGCCTTCAACTCGATCCGGCGCGACCTGGGCGCCGACGACGGCTTCGTGCGCTCGCTGCTCGGGAACGAATCGCCCGAGGGGTTGGCCCACCGTTTGATCACCACCACGAAGCTCGACGACCCGGCGGTCCGCAAGGCCCTCTACGAAGGCGGTCAGGCCGCAATCGACAAGTCGGACGACCCGTTGATCCTCTTCGCCAAGCGCATCGACCCGACGCTGCGTGCCGAACGCAAGGAATACGAAGCGCGCGTTCAGGCGCCGACGCGCGCGGCCTCGGAGCGGATCGCCAAGGCTCGCTTCGCGGTCTACGGCTCCAAGCTCGACCCCGACGCCACCTTCACCGCGCGCCTCAGTTACGGAACGGTCAAGGGCTTTACCAACGCGCTGGGCGAGCACGTGCCGCCCTACACCACGATCGGCGGACTCTTCAATCGGGCGAGCGGCGCGCCGCCCTTCGCGCTGCCGCAGAGCTGGCTCGCGGCCAAGCCCAATCTCGACCTGGCCCTGCCGATGAACCTCTCGAGCGACAACGATATCGTCGGAGGGAATTCGGGCAGTCCGCTGGTCGACCGCAACGGGCAGGTCGTCGGGTTGGTCTTCGACGGCAACATCTTCTCGCTCGGCGGCACGTACGGCTTCAACGACGTGACCAATCGTGCGGTCTCGGTCGACAGCCGGGCTTTGCTCGAGGGGATGAGCAAGGTGTACCACCTCGATCGCATCGTCTCGGAGATTCAGGCGGCGCAGCACTGAGGCAGCGCAACTCGTAACCGTCGCTTGCGCCGGAGCCTTCGCCGCGTTACAGTTGGGCGAAGGCTCCGCCCCCTCCGCGGCTGCGGCCGCTGGAAAGGCTCCACCGTATGCAGTTCGCCCGCCCGACGCGGCATCTCTGGCTTGCCGTCGCCGCCTTTACGCTCTCGGCGTGCAGCGGGGGCGGCGGCTCGGGCACGGTGCCGACTCCGGGCGGCCCGTCGCCGAGCTTCCGGGGGACGGTGAAGTCGTTCAGCACCGTTACGACGATAACCGTCGCCCAGATGGAAGCCGATCAGAGCTTCCCGATCATTTACGCGGTCGGCGGCGCGCCGCAGTGCGACGTCACCTTGTATACGATCGACTACAACACCGTCGGCGCCTTCGGCGAACAGGCCAACGCCGACGAGGGACTTTTCGTGCCGGGTCCGGCCTGCGGCAGCGGGCCGTTTCCGTTGATCGGCTACGCGCACGGTACGAACCTCGTCAAGGCGCAGAACATCAGCGACCCGACCACCTACAGTCCCACGTTTACGGCGCCCGACCAAGACCCGTACGTCGTCGCGGCGATCTTCGCGTCGCAAGGCTACGTCGTCTCGGCCACCGATTATCTCGGACTCGGCACCTCGACGTATCCGTTCCATCCCTACTTGCAAGTCGCCACCGAATCGACCAGCGTGATCGACGCGCTGCGCGCCGCGCGTACGGTCGCCGCGAAATCGGGAGTCGCCTTGTCGGGCCAAGTGCTGCTGACCGGACACTCGCAGGGCGGACAGGTCACGATGGCCACCCAGCGCGCCATCGAGGCGCAGTACCCCGAGTTCGACCTGGTCGGCTCGGCGCCGTCGAGCGGGCCGTACGATCTCACCCAGACCTTTCTCGATTCGCTGGCCAACCAGTCGCAAGACGCGCCGCTGCTGGCCGCCTACATCCTCACCGGGTACAACAAGACCTACAAGAACGTCTACAGCACGCCGACCGACGTCTTCTTGCAGCCGTACGCCAGCGGCATCGACTCACTGCTGCCCGTGGCCACCTTCCAAGACGAGATACCGCTGCTCGAAGGCGTGACGCTGCCGCTCGAGTTGAACCAACTGCTGACGCCCGCGTTCTACTCGTCGTTCGAAGGCGATGCCAACAGCGGCGCGCGTCAGGACACGGCCAAGAACGATCTCTTGAGCGGCTGGGTCGCGAAGGCGCCGCAGTTCATCTGCGGCGGCTCGCAAGATCCCGAGGTCGAGTTCAAGAACGCGCTCGCCGCGCAAAGCTACTTCAACGCCGTCGGCTCGCGCAACGTGCTCACCGACGTCAACCTCTACGTCGAGCAGACCGGCGTGCCGATGAGCGACTATCACGTGACCGTCGCCGACTTCTGCCTCACGCTCGCGCGCGTCGAGTTCTTCGACGGCTTGGTCAACACCGCCGCGCACGCCAAGAAGACGTTCGGCAAGCGGCGCCTCTAACGCATCAGGGCTCGTCGACGTCGTGCAGGTCGATGCGGGTCCGTCCGCCCGCGGCGAGTCCTTTCAGTAGCGCGGCGACCGCGTCGCGCGCGCCCGAGGCGGGCGCGGCGTCGACGCCGTCGACGACGTCGAGCATGCGTCCGAGCCCGAAGTTCAGGCGCGCGTAGCGGTTGGCGGCCGCCGAGTCCTTGCGCTGCTTCGCCGCGTCGTACTGCGCGTACGAGCGGTTCATTCCGTCGACGATCTGCCGCGCGAGCGCGTATTGGGCGAGGTACTCGGCCGGCGTCTCGGCGACGCGGGGATCGGGCAGGATGGTGAGCGGCTGCGCGAACGTGTGTCCGTCGACCGTGAGGCGCACGCTGTAGCGGCCGGGCGGCACGTAGACGCCTTCGGGCGCGCGCGGCGTGTCGTGGACGATCGCCGAGATCGGATAGCCGTGGGCGAGCGATTGCGGCGCCGCTTCGTGCAGGTCCCACACGAAGCGGTGATCGCCCGCGGTCGTCGCGGGCAGGCGCGTGGGGCGGACCCAGTACGTCGGCACGTCGATCTCGGGATCGATCGGTTCGATCGCGTCGTTGCTCGAGATCGCGCGCACTTGCCGTCCGGCCGAGTCGTAGATCGCGATCGTCACCGGACCGGACGCGTTGTCGGCGAGGTGGTAATCGAAGATCGCGCCGTCGGGCGGGTTTTCGCCAACGGGTTCGTCGGGGGGCAGCGGCGTGTCGGTGTAGGTGTCGCGGCGCGCGCGGTAGGCGGCCGCCGGCGCATAGAAGTGCGTCGTCTTCGGCGCGCCTGCGGCCGCGCGTTCGCGCAGCGGGGCGATGTCGTCGAGGATCCAAAACGAGCGGCCGTGCGTCCCGACCACGACGTCGTCCCCGTGCACGACGAGGTCGCGGATCGAGGTCGAGGGCAGATTCGCTTGCAGCGATTCCCAGCGCACGCCGTCGTCGAACGAAACGTAGACGGATCGCTCGGTGCCTGCGAAGAGCAGGCCGCGTTGCTTCGGATCTTCGCGCACGGTGTTGACCGGCTCGTTGCGCGGCAGCGAGCCGGCGATGGGTTCCCAGGTCGTGCCGAAGTCGCGCGTGCGATACACGTAGGCCCGCGCGTCGTCGAGACGCTGACGGCTGACCGCGACGTAGGCGGTACCGCGCGCGAAGTGCGAGGCGTCGATTTGGGTGACGCGCGACCACGGGCCGAGTTCGGGCGGCGTTACGTCGCGCCAGTGGCCGCCGCCGTCGCGCGTGATCCAGACGAGCCCGTCATCGGTGCCGGCCCAGATCAGGTCCTTGTCGACGTAGGACGGCGCCAAACTATAAATGACGCCGCGGTGTTTGCCGTTGAGCGGGTCGCCGCTCGCGAAGGCGGCGAGCGTTGCGGGCTCGCCGGGACTCTGCCGGGTGAGGTCGGGGCTGATCTCGCGCCAGGTCTTGCCGCCGTCGCGGGTGGCGAAGACGACGTTGAGCCCGAGGTAGAGCACGCGTTTGTCGACGCGGTTCCAGACCAGCGGGTTGGTGCGGTCGAAGCGATATTTCGTGCGATCGTAGGTCGGCGAGACGTCTTGCGTTTGGCCCGTGCGCTCGTCGTAGACGGTCACCTTGCCGCCGAAGATCAACCACGGGTGCAGCGGGTCGGGCGCAACGTAGCCGTACTCCTCGACGCCCACCGGATGGAATTCGCGGAAGCTGATCGCGCCGTCGTTTCCGCGGCTGAGCACCTCGGCGCTTCCGCTCTCCTGCTGGCCGCCGAAGACGCGATAGGGAAAGCGGTCGTCGGTGATGACGTGGTAGAATTGCGCGGTCGGCTGGTTGTACCAGGAACTCCAGGTCTGCCCGCCGTTGACGGTCAGCGTCGCGCCCTGATCGACGCCGAGCAAGATCACCTCGGGATTGGTTGGGTCGATCCAAATCGTGTGATAGTCGTCGCCGCCCGGCGCGCCCTTGATGCCGACCCACGTCTTTCCGCCGTCGCTCGAACGGTACGTGGTGGTGTTGGCCGAATAGACCGTGTCGACGCTCTTGGGGTCGGCGGTGATGCCCGCGAAGTCCTCGGTCCGTCCGCAGACGCGCTCTTCGGCGTTGGTTTTCACCCAACTCGCCCCGGCGTCGTCCGAACGATAGACGCCGCAGCCTTGCGGCTCTTCGACGAGCGTGTAGATGCGATCGGAGTCGGCGCGCGAGACGGCGATGCCGATGCGCCCGGCCTTGGCGGGCAGACCGCGCGTTAGCTTCGTCCACGTCGTGCCGCCGTCGGTCGACTTGAAGAGTCCGCCCGCTTCGTACAGCTCGTAGACTTGCACGAGATTCCACGGCCCGTTGCGCGAGGCCCAGAGCGCGGCGTAGAGCGTGTCGGGATGGTTCGGATCGATCTGCACCTCGACCGCGCCGACGTCGGGGCCGCCGCCCAGCACTCTACTGAAGGTCGCGCCGCCGTCGGTGGAGCGATAGAGTCCGCGTTCTTCGTTCGGTCCGAACGGATGTCCGACGACCGCGACGTAGAGCCGGTTCGGGTCGCGCGGGTCGACGGCGATGGATTGGATCTGCTGTCCGTCGCGCAAGCCGAGATGCGTCCAGGTCGCGCCCGCGTCGGTGGACTTGTAGACGCCGTCGCCGGTCGAGAGATCGGGGCGGCGCAAGCCTTCGCCGCTCCCCACGTAGATCACGTTGGGATCCGAGGGCGCGACCGCCAGCGCGCCGATCGAGCCGGTGTCTTGGCCGTCGAAGATCGGCTGCCAGGTGCGCGCGTAATCGTTGGTCTTCCAGACGCCGCCGTTGTTGGGCGCCATGTAGAAGGTCCCGGGCCGTTGCGGGACGCCGGCCACGGCCACGGTGCGGCCGCCGCGGAACGGGCCGATGTCGCGCCAGTGCAGTCCGGCAAATGGCGCGGCGGCGAGCGGTCGCGCGGATGCGGCGAGGCCCGCCGCGGCGACGGCTACTGCGAGCGCGGTGAGGTGCAACGATCGAACGTGCGGCACGGCGGTCTCCTAAAACGATTACGCGTCGGGGAGCATCTCGCGCTCCTCGTCGCTGGTCGGGACGATCTTCCAGCTCACCGAGATAACGCCGGGTTCGACGCCGATTCTCGTGACGATTTTCTCGAGCCGCGCGTCGGGCCGCCCGGCGACGGTAACGTCGGCGGTCACTTCGGTGCGCTCGCTGCCCTCGATGTCGTCGCTGTAGACGGCGATCAACGACATCTTCGCGTCGCGCACCGCCGCGATCAACACCGTCCGGATGCGCTCTTCGACGTCTTGACGGCACACCGCGCGCACCTCGTAACTCGAGACGACTTCCGTGCCGTCCATGGGTTGGCGGTTGATGCCCTGCACGATCGGGCGCAAGACGACGTTGGCGGTCAGCACGGCGGCCACGCCGACCGTCGCTTCGATCAGGAAGCCGTAGCCGGCGAGCGCGCCGATGGCGGCCGTACACCACAAGGTGGCGGCGGTGTTGAGCCCGCTGACGCTCAGCCGTTCTTTGAAGATGACGCCGCCGGCCAGGAAGCCGATGCCCGAAACCACGTAGGCGGCGATCTGCGTCGCATTGACGCTCGGGCCGCCGACGAGCGGGGTGATCAGCACGAAGAGGCTGGCCCCGGTCGCGACCAGCGCGTTGGTGCGCAGGCCCGCCAGACGCTGGCGCCACTGCCGCTCGAGGCCTACGATCGACCCGAACACCAGCGCCAAAAAGACGCGCAGGGCGAATTCGAGGTGCGAGACGGCGGTCAGGCCCGAACTCATCGCGCGTTCAAGTGGTTCCGAAGGGCGTGAAGTTCAAGTTCTTTACCAAAAATGCGTAGAAGTCGGCGGTGATCGCGATGGCCTTGTCGGTGGTCAGTCCGCTGAAGTGGCCTTCGTTGGTCTCCACGCGCAAGAGGATGGGTGCGTCGCCGGCCTGCGCTTGCTGCAGCGCCGCGACGAACTTGTAGGAGTGCGCCGGGAAGACGCGGTCGTCGTGATCGGCCGTGGTGATCAGCGTCGGCGGATAGTGCGTTCCCGGTTTGACGTTGTCGAGCGGCGAGTAGGCGAAGAGCGTCTGGAATTGCGCGGCCGAGGCCAGCGCCGAACCGTACTCGGGGATCCAGGCCTTGCCGTCGGTGAACTGCGGATAGCGGAGCATGTCGAGCACGCCCTGTTCGGCGATCGCCGCGCCGAAGAGATCGGGACGCTGGGTCAGCGTTGCGCCGACGAGCAACCCGCCGTTGGAGCCGCCGTCGATGGCCAGCTTCGGCGTCGAGGTCAGTTTGCTCGCGATCAACATCTGCGCGGCAGCGATGAAGTCGTCGAAGACGTGCTGCTTGTTGGCCAGCATGCCGCCTTCGTGCCACGCGTCGCCGAACTCGCCGCCGCCGCGCAGCACCGCCACGGCGTAGGCGCCGCCCATCTGCAGCCACAGCGCCACGTCCTTGGCGAAACCCGGCGTGATCGAGACGTTGAAGCCGCCGTACCCGTAGAGGATCGTCGGCGTGGAACCGTCGAGCGTCACGCCCTTACGGTGCATCACGAACACGGGCACCCGCGTACCGTCCTTGGAGACCGCCCACTCTTGTTCGGTCACGTAGGCCGCGGAATCGAAGCGAACCGGCGTGCGATGCTCGACGCTGCTGGTTCCGGTGAGCGTATCGTAACGATAGATGACCGGCGGCACCGTGTACGACTCGAAGGTGTAATAGGCGATGCGGTCCTCGCGCTTTGCCGAGGGCGTCGAGACGCTGCCGATTCCGGGGAGCGCGATGGTGCCCAGCGCGCGACCGTGCAGGTCGGCGACGCGCAGCACCGAGTGTGCGTCGTGTAAGTATTCGAGGTAGAGCCGGTTGCCGATGAGGCTCACGCCGTCGAGTTTGTCGGCGCGTTCGGGAACGATCTGATGCAGGACGTGGCGGGGATCGGTCAGTTCCACCCAGACCACGCGAAAGCGCGGCGCGTTCCGATTGGTGCTGAGATAGACTCGCGTGCCGTCGTTGCCGACCACCGCATACTGCACGTTGGGCCGCAGCCCGAACGCGCTGCGAAACGCCGAGTCCGGTTCGCCGACGCGCTTCCAGGCCAGCCCGTTGGCGTTGATGTCCTCGCGTTCGAGAAACACCAAGCGCTGATCGTGGCTGACCTCGGCGCCGACGAACTCGTCGGAGGGCGACGCGTACACGAGCCGGTCGGCCGACTGCGGCGTTCCCAGGCGGTGAAAGTAGAGCTTTTGGTGGTCGAGCGCGGCCAGCGTCCGGTTTGCCGCTTTCGGTTCGTCGAAGGCGGCGTAGTAGAAACCGCGGTCGCCCACCCAGGCCGCGTCGGAGAATTTCGACCAAGCGATGCGGTCGGGCAAATCGCGGCCGTCGGCCACGCGCTTGACGTGCCAGGTCAACCAATCGGCTCCGCCGACCTGCGTGGCGTAGGCCATCAGCGTGCCGTCGTGCGTGAACGACGCGCCGGCCATCTGGATCGAGCCGTCCTTCGAGAGCGTGTTGGGATCGAAGAAGAGCCGCGCCGGCCCGTTCGCCCGGTCGCGCACGTACAGCGCCGATTGCGTCTGGAGGCCGCTGTTGCGGTAGAAGAACCAGCGCTTCCCGGCCCTGAACGGTTCGCCGACCTTTTCGTAGTCGTAGAGCGTGCGGTAGGCCGCGGCGATCTGGGTGCGCGCGGGAATCGCGTCGAGGTAGGAACGCGTCAAAGAATTTTCCGCCGCGACCCACGCGGTGGTCTGCGCCGAGTCGACGTCCTCGAGCCAACGGTACGGGTCGGGAACGACGGTGCCGAAGTAGGTATCGGTCACCGTGCCGCGCGGCGCCGGCGGATACGACAGTCCGGTCGAAGCAGCCGATGCGGGCGCGGTCGCGAAGAGAACGGCGAGCGAAAGGACGGCGAGACGCATTTGAACGCACTTTGGCCTCGCACGGACGCGAACCTTGGCCGGCGGAGGGAGGGGTGAGCGCGGCCGCCGCGCGAGCGCTGGCGCGGGTTCGCGCCCTCTGCCTGGCGCACGCCGAGGTGAGCGAACGACTCAGCCACGGCGCGCCGACCTTCTTCATCCGCGACGCGAAGACGTTCGTCTCGTTCGTCGACGATCATCACGGCGACGGAAAGCTCGCGATCTGGTGTGCGGCGCCGCCGGGCGCCCAAGAAGTGCTGATCGCCGCCGACCCCGAAAGGTTCTACCGCCCCGCGTACGTCGGACATCGCGGCTGGGTCGGCGTCCGCCTCGACCGTGCGCCCGACTGGAAAATCGTCGGCTCCGTCATCGCCGACGGATACGACTTCGTCGCAGCCTCGCTTCCGCGTCCGCGCAAACGCGTTTGATTCCTTCGCTTCATTGGATTACTACCTAGCACGTGGAGACAGCACGGAGCCAACTCGTCGCCCGGGTGGTGCGGACCGACCCGCGCATCGTGCTGCCGACCGCGCCCGCAGGTTTCGGGAAGACGACCTTCGCGCGCGAGTACGCCGCGACGTTTCCCGCGCGCGCGTTCGTCGAACTCGCCTCCGCCGCCGACGAGCGCGGGTTGAGCCGCGTCGCGTTGGCGGCCTGCGCGGCCGTCGCGCGCGAAGGCGATCGCGAGCGCTTCGACGCGTTGCAGTACGCCGTCGCCTCGGACCACTTCGACGGCAACGCCGCGCTCGAGGCGTTGAGTCGCGCGTGGCCCCAGGCCGGCGAAAAGGTCGTCTTCGTCTTCGAGAGCGCGGAAACGCTGATCGGACAAGCGGCCTCGCTGGCTTTCTTCGGGCGCATCTTGGCCTCGAGCCCGGAAAATTGCACGCTGGTCGTTTGCTCGCGCCGTCCGCTGCGCTTGCCCCTGAGTAAGATCGCGCCGCCGCACCGCATCGTCACCCTGCGCGCGCCCGATCTCGCCTTCGGCAAGGCCGAAATAGAAGCGACGCTGCGCCCGCTCGAGTTGACCGAGGCCGAACTGCTCGACGTCGAGCGCGTCACCCAGGGCTGGCCGATCGGCGTGCTGATGCTGCGCCGCTTCGCCCAAGAGGGCCGGCTGCGCGAAGCGTTGACGCGCCTCGACGATCTGACCTTCGAAGAGACGCACGAGTATCTCGTCGAGGAAGTGCTCGGCGCGCTCGCGCCCGACGAACTCGACGTGCTGCTCGCCTGCGCCGCGATCCCCGACGCGCGGCCCGAGGACGTTACCGCGGCGATCGGCGAGGACGCTCCCGACGCGCTCGCGCGCCTGTTGCAGGCGTCGCCGTTCGTGCAGCGCGTCGACGGAGTGCACCGCGTTCACCCGCTGCTCGCCGCAGCCGTGCAGCGCCGCTTCGCCCGGCGCAGCGAAGAACTCGCCGCGCGCGCCGCGCGGGCGCTCGAACGCGACGGCGCCCACCTCCGCGCCGCGCAGTTGTTCCGGCGGCTCGGCGACTTGGAACGCACCGCGGTCAATCTCGTCGCGCAAGCCGCGCTGCCCAACCGCATGGGCACGAGCGACTATTCCGAATTGATCGCTTCGCTCGACGCCGAGACGTTGCGCGCGCAGCCGGTGCTGCGCGCCGTCACCGCCTATCCGCGTCGCTTTCGCGTCGACCCGCATCAATTGCGCGACGAGATCGAAGACATCTGGCGCACGCTCCCGCCCGGGCTCGAGTTCGAGGTGCGCAGCAGCATCGGCAACACGCTGGCCCGGCAGATGTACGAGACGGGTCGCTTCGACGCCGCCGAGACGACCCTGCGCGCCCTCGAAGCGGAGACCGGCGGCATCCGCGAAGTGCCGCGAACGGCGGGCGAGGCGTACGTCGCGCGGACGTTGGCCTGCGTCCTCGCGCGCAGCGGCCGGATTCTCGAAGCCGACGCGTATTTCCGCAAAGGTTACGACAACGCGAGCGGCGCGCAATTCGTGATGAGCCGGGCCGCGATCGAACGCGGCCTGATCGAGCGCTTGCGCGGCCGTCGCGACGTCGAGCGGCGTTTGCTCGACGAGGCCATCGCCTTGGCCTCGGGCGTCCATGCGACGGTGCACGTGGCCTGCGCGTTGGCCGAAGCGGCATTTGCCGCCTGGCTCGCCGGCGAGGACGCCGCCGTGCTCGGCTACGTCGAGCGCCTCGAGGAGTGCGTGCGGCGCGACGGCATGCGCGGCTTCGCCCACTTCTGCGCCGCCGCGCGCGGCGAGGCGATAGCGCCGAACGGCAGCGAGCAGCCCAACTGGCTGGCGTGTGCGGGAATGCTGGCCGCGGCCGCGGCTTCCGGGGCGGAGCGCCGGACGTTGCTCGAAACGGCGAAGCGCGACGCCGACGAGTCGAGCGACGTCTTTCTCCGCGTGCTTGCCGACGTCGCCTTGGCGCTGGACGATCCGGACCGCGACGAACTGCTGGTCGAAGCGCTCGCTCTCGCCGCCTCGATCGAAGCGCCGGGGCCGCAGACGGCGGTTGCGGCCCTGATCGCGGGCGGACGGGAGCCGGGCATCCTGACCGCGTTCGCGGAGCGCTTCCGCGCCGCGCAGTCGCCGGCGGAGCGCATCGCGGTCGACGTGTTGACGCGGACGATTCGCCGGGGCGACGCCGTCGTCGACGTGCGCGATCGCGAATTGGCCTTGATCACCGCGCTCGCTCGCCAGCGCGGTGCGTCGAGCCGCGCGGAACTCTGCGAACTGCTCTGGCCCGAACTCGACGAGGCGGCGGCGCGCGACGCGCTCAACTCGTGTCTGTATCGCGTGCGCCAACGCTTGGGCGATAGCGTGATCGTCTGGCGACGCAGCGACGGCTACCGCCTGCACGAAGGCGTGCGCGTCGATCTGCGCGAGATCGAACCGTGGGCCGCCACGCTGCGCCAAACGAAGCGGCAGTTGCGCGGCGGCGAGCGCGCGCTGCTCGAAGAATTACACGCGCGCCTGCGTCGCGCCACTTTGCGCGAGGGCGAGGTATGGGAGTGGCTCGACGCGGTGGCCGCGCGCGTCGACGATCTCGCCCGCACCGTCGGCGAACGCTTGGCCCAAGACGCGCTCGGCCGCGAAGCGTTTGCCGACGCGTTGCGCGTCGCGCGCGACCTCAGCGAACGCGATCCGTGCGACGAGACCGCGCGGGAGCTGGCGATCCGCGCGCATCTCGGCGCCGGCGACCGGGCGGCGGCGGCGCGCGAGTTGCGCGACTATCGCGAAGTATTGCTCCGCGAACTCGACGCCGAGCCGTCCGAACATTTGGCGGACCTCATTCGCAACTTGGGCGAAGCTCAACCGAAGGGGCGTTCGGTCAAGGCAGGGTAGACAGAACGCTGTCTCCGTTCCGAAAGGATGCTCGCCGTGCGCCGTCGCCTGGCACTCTTCGTTCTCGCCGCGTTCGCGCTCGCCGCAGCCGCGTTGCTGCAGGCGGTGCCCAAGCCCGCGGGCGCGGCCGCCCCGCCGGACGGCAAGGTCGTCTTCGCGGCGCACTGTTCGGCTTGCCACCAGGTCACCGGGTTGGGGAGCGGGCCGTACCCGCCGCTGGCCAAGAATCCCGACGTGATCGCGGCCGACACGTCGAACCTGATCGCCACGATCCTCAACGGTCGCAGCGGTCCGATCGTCGTGCTCGGCAAGAGTTATAGCGGCGCGATGCCGGCCTGGCGCGGCTCGCTGACCAATGCCGAAGTCGCGGCGGTGGCGACGTACATCCGTTCGGCGTGGGGCAATTCGGCGGCCGCGATCGGCGAAGACCAAGTTGCCGCGGTGCTGCACCCGCAGGCCCAGAGCGGCGCGCAGATCTTCGCGGCCAAGTGTTCGACCTGCCACCAGGCCGACGGCAAAGGCAACGCCACCTATCCGCCGCTGGCGGGCAATCCGCACGTTACCGTCGCCGACCCGAAGACGATGATCGCGACGATCGTCAACGGCCGCAGCGGCGCGCTGACCGTCAACGGCGCGACCTTCAACGCGACGATGCCCACCTGGAAAGGGCAGCTGTCCAACGCCGACATCGCGATCGTGGCGACCTACGTCCGCTCCGCGTGGGGCAACGATGCGTCGGGGGTCACCGAGCAGCAGGTCGCCGGTGCCGGCTCCGCGGTGTTGACCGCGGTCGGCCAGTCGATCTATTCCTCGAAATGCGCGAGCTGCCACAAAGCGAACGGGCAAGGCACGTCGGGCGTCTTTCCGGCACTCGCCGGCAATAAGGACGTGAACGCCGCCGATCCGAGCGTGATTTTGGCAACGATCGATCACGGTCGCAACATGATGCCCTCGTGGAAGGGTCAACTCTCGGCCGGCGACATCGCGGCGGTCGCGACCTACATTCGGTCGGCTTGGGGCAACAAAGGCGGCGCGGTCAGCGAAGCCGACGTCGCCGGGATAAAATAACGCAGTCCGTCCCCGACGGCTACCATCCGGTTCCGGCGGGGAAGCTCGCGGCGGTCGTGCTGCATCTCGAAATGCTCGCGCCCGTCGCGCCGCGTCCGCAACGCGAGGCCGCGAGGTGGTCGCTGCGTCGCGTCGACGATCCGGATCTCGCCTGGTATCGCGAACTCTACGCGCGCGTCGGCGGGCCCTATCTCTGGGCGTCGCGGCTTGCGCTCGGCGACGAACGCTTGGGCGCGCTGCTGCGCGATGAGGCCGTCGAGGTGTACGTCTTTCGCGACGGCGCGCGCGACGAAGGTCTGCTCGAACTCGACTTCCGCGTGCCCGGCGAGTGCGAGATCGTCTATTTCGGCGTGACGGCCGAATACGTCGGCACGGGCGCGGGCCGGTTTCTGATGAATCGGGCGCTCGAAATCGCGTGGGCGCAACCGATCCGGCGCTTCTGGCTGCACACCTGCACGCTCGATCATCCCAAAGCCGTTGCGTTCTACGAACGCTCGGGTTTCCGCGCGTTCAAACGCGAGATCGAGATCTTCGACGATCCGCGCGCGCTGGGCCATCTCCCCCGCGACGTCGCGCCCGGCGTGCCGCTTTTCGAATGATCTCGCCGCCGCGGACGGTCAGCGGCCGGCCACCGCAATTGGGACGGCCCGGTCGCTAAAGAGCAGCCCGTTGTTGAAGTCGAGGTAGATCGTACGGTTGCGCGTCTCGACCGGCGTTTGCAACGACGCGGCGCCGGAGCGCGACCAACAGTTGCGGAACGTCTCGAGCGCGTCGTCGGAGGCGGCGGTGAGGTCGCGATCCGCCGAGTAGTGGACCATGACCGACGAATGGTGGGCGCAGTCGAGTTCGATGCGGACGTGCGACGCGTCGATGGCGATTGCCCGGGCGGAAGGCGGTGCGTCGGGCAGCGCGCTTTTCGTGTACGTTCTGCCGCGGTGGGTGACCTCGATCCGGCCGAGACGTCGCTCGATGTCCGGCGGGGCGGGGAAGACGTCGGCCAAATAGGTTACGCCCGGAGGCTGCCGCGCCCACACGAGCGAGGTGTGCCGGACGAACAGCACGCGGCCGTCCCGGTCGTAGCCGGTAAATTGCGTCTCGCCGGCGTCGCCGGTCGTAACCGGCACCCCGGTGCCGACGGCTGCTTCGACCGTGTGCCTCCAACCGGCGCCGCGAAATCCGGTCGGCTCTTCGGTGAAGTAGAGGTGCAGTATTCTCCGCTCGGGTGGAATCGTCGCGAGTGGATCGTATCGTCCGACGTGGCGAACGAGGCTTCTCGTCGCGATGCCGTGCACCAAGAAGACGGGTAGGGCGAGCAGGATGACCGTCAACACGAAGAAGACCGGCCGGGGCAGGGACGAAGCCGTCACATAGGAGTTGTCGGCATAGCTACCGGAGTTCAGCAGCCCGTGCGCACCGCGTTCTCGAATTTGCCGGGCCGCCGCGATCTCGCGCGCGTGCTGGGCCGCGACGCGGTCGTGGCCGCTACGACCCTGGTCGCGGTCGTCGCCGCATTTTGCGGGACGTACGTACTGTGCCGAGCCGCCAACGCCGGCCCGCAACCCGCCGTCTTGGCCGCTATTTTGGCGATCGGACTCTCGCGCCGCCCGCTGGAGGCGCACGGAGCGCGTCTCGTGCTCGTGCCGGCGCTCGCCTGCGCGGTCACGCTCGCGGCCGCGGCCGTCGGTTGGCTGTTGCTGCACGTTCCGGCGGCGGGTGCAACCGTCTTCAGCGCGGGCGTGGCCCTCTCGCTCTACCTGCGCAATTTCGGCCGGATCGGGCGTCTGAGCGGTGCGCTGCTCGCGCTGCCGCTGGTGGGTATGGTGATCGTTCCCGCACCGGGCATCGCCCCCGGAGGCCCGCTGGTGAGCCTCGGACTGCTCGTCGCCGCGAGCGCCTTCGCGCTCGTTGCCGCGAGCGTGGTGCGGCTGCTCGCGCAGCGCGCGGGCTTCGCGCTTCCGGTTCGCCCCCCGCGCGTCGAACGAAGCGAGCGCAGCGCGCGAACCGGACTCCCGCCGGCGACGCGCATGGCGTTACAAATGCTCGTGGCTCTGGGCGCGGCCTTCGTTGCCGGCTTTCTGTTTTTCCCCGGTCATTGGAATTGGAGCGTGCTGACCGCGTTCATCGTTTGCGGCGGCGCGATCGGACGCGGCGACGCCGTCTACAAGGGCGTCTTGCGTTTGGCGGGGGCGTTGGCCGGCACGTTGCTCGCGGCGGCGCTCGCCTACGTCGGAACGCCGACCGGTCCGCTCGAAGCGCTCGCGATCTTCGCCGTGCTCTATCTCGGCCTGTGGCTGCGCGACGTCAATTACGCCTTTTGGGCCGCGGCGATGACGCTGATCCTCGCGATGCTTTCGGGCTCGGTCTCGACGTCCGGCCTCGCGCTGCTCGGCGTGCGGCTCGAAGCGATCCTCGCAGGCGCCGTCTGCGCCGTGGCCGCCGCCTGGTTCGTCACGCCGATCCGGACCGAGGCCGTGATCCGCCGTCGCCTCGCCGACGCGCTGCTCGCGCTCGACGAACTCGTGCAGCACGCGCATCTGACCGACGAAGAAGCCGCCGAGCGCCACGCGCACTTCGAACACCGGATGAACGAACTCGAACGCGTGGCGCCGCCGGTGCGCTGGCACCGCCGCATCTTCGTCCGCTCCGGCGGCGAGCATCCGGCGGAGTGGCTCGAACTCGCCGACGGCATCCGCGGTCAGGCGCGCACGGTACGCAACCGCCTGAGTCCGCACGAATCGGAGCGGAGCAAGCTGCGTCGCGCGATCGGCCTGTCGCGACGGGCGATCGCCGATCACGGCAAGGCGGCGGCCGCGGACGAGGGCGCGATGACGATCGGCGCGGCGCTGAAACGGTTGCGGCACCTGCTGGCCAAAGCGGGACACGTCGAGTAACGGCGGATTCGCGCAAACCTGAGCGCCCCGCCGCGGTCTGGGAGACGATGAGTCAAGAGTCCCTCTCCGCCGCGATCGTGGTCGACCGGCTGGTCAAGCGCTACGGCGACGTCGAAGCGGTGTCCGGTTTGAGCTTCGCCGTGCCGCGCGGCGCGATCTTCGGTTTGCTCGGCCGTAACGGCGCGGGCAAGACCACGACGCTCGAGTGCTGCATCGGCTTGAACCAGCCGACGTCGGGATCCGTGAAGGTGTTGGGGCTCGACCCGACGCGACCGCGCGACCTGGCGGCGCTGCGTCCGAAGATCGGCGTGCAACTCCAGTCGACCTCGCTGCCCGAGAAAGCGGCCGTCGGCGAAGTGCTCGAGTTGTACGCGGCCTATTACGGCATCGCACCGCGCGCGGCCGAGATGGCGAGCCGCGTGGGCCTCGAGGGCAAGCTCGACCGGCAGATCGCGCAGATGTCGGGCGGCGAACAACAGCGGCTCGCCCTGGCTTTGGCCTTGCAGCACGATCCCGAAGTCGTCTTTCTCGACGAACCGACGGCCGGCATGGATGCGTTCGGCCGGCGCATCCTGTGGAGCGAGGTCGAAGCGCTGCGCGCCGCGGGCAAAACGATCGTGCTGACCACGCACTACATCGAAGAAGCCGAGCGGCTCTGCGATACGATCTGCATCGTGCAACGCGGTACGATCGTCGCGGAAGACACGCCCGAGAACTTGGTGACGCGTTACGGCGGCGACGCCACGGTCTGCATCACGGCCGACGGCTTCGCACCCGACGACGCGTTGCGCGGCTTGGGGACCTGGACGCGCGCGAAGGAAGAGTGGCAGTTGGTCACGCGCGGCGAGCCCGGCTTGGCGCTTGCGGCCGTGGTGACGCACGCCAACGCGATTTCCGCGACGGTTCGTTCGCTCGACATGCACCGTCCGGCGCTCGAAGACGCCTTCATCGCCGTGACCGGCGAAACGCTCGCCGAGGGAGACTGACCGTGCTGCGCATGTTCCTCACCCAAACCCGGATGAATTTCTTGTGGTATTTCCGGCGCGACGGCGAGATGGTGTTTTGGACGCTGGCGATGCCGGTGTTCTTTCTGGTGCTCTTCTCGTTCGCGTTCGGCCAAGGGCCGTCGTCGCGCTCGGCCTCGTTTCTCGTGCCGGGCATCATCGGCGCGCAGGTGCTCAGTTCGGGCTTCTGGGGCGTGGGCGTGATGCTCGCGACCTTCCGCGAGAAGCATCTGCTGCGCCGCGTCTATCTGACCCCGATGCCGCACTGGATCTTCTTCGCGTCGCTCGTCACCTACCGGGTGGCGCTGCTCGCGGTGCAGGCGATCATCTTGGTCGCGGTCGGCTCGCTGCTCTTCCACGTTAAGATCGTCGGCAATCCGCTCTCGGTGGGCGCGGTATTGCTCTTGGGGACGGCGACGTTCGTCTCGCTGGGCACGATCATCGGCGCGCTCGCGCGCACGACCGAAAGCGCCAACAACATCGCCTCGATCCTGACCGTGCCGCTGGCCTTCGTCTCCGACGCCTACATCCCCATCGATCGCTTCCCGCACGCGGTCAGTGCGGCGCTGCGCATGTTGCCCTCGACGCAGTTCATCGACACGTTCCGCGACGTCTCGGTTTACGGCGCGTCGATCGGGAACTACGGCGTCTGGATCGCGATCCTCGTCGCGTGGGCGGTTTTCGGAACGCTGGTCAGCGCGCGAACCTTCCGCTGGATCTAATTCACTTGTAGCGGACGGGGACGTCGACGGAGGTCGTCTTGCCGTCGGCGGTCGTCGCTTCGATGTGGATCTTGATCGAGAGGGTCAGCAGGCCGCCGACGCGCGGCAGCGTCGAGTCGCCGACGAAAACTCCCTTAGCGGAGCGGCTCAACGCGCCTTTCTGCCGGCCGTTGCCGCTGGTGACGCGGATGACGTCGGGCGTGGTTTTCACGCGGATGTCGATCGGGCCGCCGGCGTGGAGGCTGTCCGAGTTCAGGTCGACGCTGAGGATGCGCGGCGAGCCCGTCGCCGGGGGCGGCGTGTAGGTGTAGGCGTAGTCGGGCGTCGCCGCGGCCCCGCTCGCCGACGGGGCCGCCAGGACGGCGGCCAGCGTCAACGCCGACACTATGTTGGCGCCGGCCGGCGCGGCATCGCGAGCTGGTTGCACGATACGATCCTCCGGTGTCCGGACGTCGGCGTCGAATGAGGCAGCCGTATTCGCCTCGAAGGGTCGAATTCCACTGACAAAACGGAGCGAGCCATGGCTGAAGCGACGGTAGTGCGCGGCATCGACGCCTCGTACTACATGACCAAGGATCTCGACGCGGCCACGAAGTTCTACAACGGGCTGTTCGGCACCGAACCTACGGCGCACTATCCGGACATGTTTGCCGAGTACACCTTCGCCGACGGCAATTCGTTCGGGCTCTACAAGAGCGAGCATCCCTACGTCTCGGGTACGGTGATGTTCGCGGTCGACGACGTTCCGGCGTTCGTGGCGGCGGCGATGGCAAAAGGCGTGGCCTTTGCGGGAGACGGCCACGTCGACGAGACGCCGGCCTGTCACATGGCCTTCGGCCAAGATCCCGACGGGAACCACTTCATCATCCACAAGCGGAAGTAGGTCCCCGGCGCGCGCGTGAGCGTTCTGCTGTTCGTTCCCGGCGACCGCCCGGAGCGATTCGTCAAAGCGATCGAGTCGGGCGCCGACGCGGCCATCCTGGATCTCGAAGACGCGGTCGCTCCGCACCGCAAGCGCGTCGCGCGGGCCGCCGTTCGGGAAGCCCTCGAGCGCGGCCTCCGGGCCTACGTCCGCATCAATCCGTCGGGCGGCGATCCGGGTCGCGCCGACCTCGCGGAACTCGCGGGTTGCGCGCCGCTCGCGGTGATGCTGCCCAAGGCCGCAACCGCGGACGACGTTGCGGCGGTCCGCCGCGCGCTCCCCGGCATCCCCGTCGTGGCGCTGATCGAGTCGATCGACGGCTTACGGCAGGCCGACGCGATCGCGCGCGCCCCGGGCGTGGCGGGCTTGGCGTTCGGCGCCTTCGACCTGTGTGCCGAACTCGGTGCGCGGCCGGTTGCCGAGGTGCTCGCGCCGCTGCGCTCCGCGGTCGTCGTTGCGGCCCGTTCGGCGGGCGTCGCGGCGTACGATACCCCGTTCTTGGCCTTGGAGGACGAGGCCGGACTCGTGGCCGACGCCCGCCGGGCGCTCGACTTCGGCTTCGACGGGAAGTTGGCCATCCACCCGAAACAGGTCGCGCCCGTTCGCGCGATCTTCACGCCGAGCGCCGAAGAATTGGAGCGAGCGCGCGCCATCGTTCGCGCCGGCCACGGCGGCGGGGTCGCGGTGGTCGACGGGGCGATGGTGGACGCACCCATATTCGCGGCGGCGCGCCGGGTGTTGGCGCGCGCCGGTGAGGAGCAGTGAGATGAGCGTGAAGCCCGGTTGGCAGGGACGGTATTACGAAGACTTCGAGGTCGGCGACGTCTACCAACATCGGCTCGGCCGCACCGTGACCGAGACCGACAACACGCTGTTCACCGCGCTGACGCTCAACTCGAACCCCATCCATTTCGACCAGAATCTCGCCGAGACGACCTTCTACGGAAAGATTCTGGTCAATTCGTGCTACACGCTGTCGCTCGCCGTCGGATTGTCGGTCGCCGACCTGAGCGAACACGTCATGGCCAATCTGGGCTGGGACGGCATCCGGTTGCCCTCGCCGGTGTTCGTCGGCGACACGATTTACGCCAAGAGCGAGATACTCTACAAACGCGAGTCGTCGTCGCGTCCCAACGTGGGCTTGGTCACGGCCAAGACGACCGCCCACAACCAGCGTGCCGAGACGGTCGTCACGTACGAGAGGACGTTCCTGGTGTATAAGCGCGGCCAGGACCCGCGCGACCAACTCAAATTCTGAGGGCCGAAACAATCCAAGGGCCGCCTCCCGTCGTTCGATTGGCAAGGCATGCGCCAACCTTTTCAAAGAGGAGACCGCCCCGTGAACGTCTCGCGTAAGAAACTTCTCGCTACGGGCACCGCGCTCGCCGCGTTCGGCCCGTTGCTCTTGTCGCCGTTCATCTCCGCGGCGGAAGCCGCCGACGAGAGCGACGTCGCCATCCTGCAGACCGCGATCAAGCTCGAGCGCGCCGGCATCAAAGCCTACGCCGACGCAGCCGGAACCGGCATCCTGTCGCCGGGCGTGCTGGCCGTGGCCAAGGGCTTCATGCAAGACCACATGGCCCATCGCGACGCGCTGATCGGCGCCGTCAAGGCCTCGGGCGCGACGCCGACCGAGGAAACGACGAAGCTGGCCTATCCGCCGCTGAAGACTCAGGACGACATCCTCAACTTCGCCGAGTCCGTGGAGCGCCAGGCCGCCTCGACCTATCTCTCGGTCATTCCGGCGTTCAAGGACCGCAATCTGGCGAAGGTCGCGGGCTCGATTCTCGGCGTCGAGACGACGCACGTCGCGATCCTCGCGTACACCCTCAAGAAGACCACGGAGCCCTACAAGGACTTCGTTTCCTAACGTCGCCCAAGGGCAACGACGCGCAGGCGATCTCGGGCGTACGAGCTAGCCGTACTTCCTGAGATCGTCGGCCATCGTTTCCACCGGATCGTCCATATGGCCGTACCCTTGGATGCTCCCGTTGCGGCCGATATAATAGATCGTGGTTCCGTGCTGCATCGAATAACCGCTTTCGCCTTTTTCCGCAGGTTCCACGCGCCGGAAGGTGTGGTAGCTCGCTAGGATCGGGTCGAGCGCGGCGACCTCGCCGCGGAGCCCGACGAACGACGGATCGAAACCGCGTAGATATCGTTTGAGGACCGGGGCGCTATCGCGCGCGGGGTCGACGCTGATGAAGACGACGCGCGCGTCGGCGGGTACGCCCGCCGCGTGGATGGCACGGGCCAAGTGGGCGAGCGCCGTCGGGCATTCGTCCGGACAACTCGCATACCCGAACATCAGCGCGACGGGGCGTCCTCGTAACGATGCGAGCGAGAACTGCCGTCCGTATTGATCGGTCAGCGTGAAGTCGGGAGCGGCCGCATCCCTCGGCCCGAACGCCTTCCAAAGCGCCGTCAACGGAATCGCGAGCACGGCGATCAGGAGCGCGACGAGGGCGAAACGGATCGGCCGCGCGCTCGCAGCGGGCGTCGCCGCGCTCATCGATTACCTCCCGCGACCGGCGTCGGGCGCAGTGCTACCCGCGGCGGCCGGCGGCGCTGCGCGGCCACGTAGGCGACGCGCGGTCCTAAGCCCGCGACGATGATGAGCGTCGTGATGAAGAAGGCGGGATGCACCCACGGCAACGGCGCGTGCGGTATGAAGCGGCAGAGCGCGTCGGTGAACGCCATCGACATGCAAAACAACCCGTAGGCGAGTTGAATTCCCTGGTTGGGGTCGACGTCGAGCGGAAACAGCCGGACCCGGTGGCTGGGCAGAACCCACCAGAGCGTGGGAACGGCGACGGAAAGGCACAGCGCGGAGGTTACCCCGCCGAAGATGACGTTGAAGGTTCGCGTTCCTTCGATCCAATCGCAGCCGGGCATCAGTTCGCCCCGCGCTCGAAAGCATCGCGGAACCCGACGAAGAGGCGCGCGAATACACGCATCGTGCAACTCCCGGGTAGCGTGAAGAGTGCTCCGTCGCGCCGAGCGACGGACTGTGATCACACCGGAAGCGGCGGTGCGCGCAATCCGCCGCTGCGGGCGAGCAGGCCGGACGACGTGCCGAGCGCTTTGGATGCCGGCCGCGCGAGCAGTGCCGGGTCGAGCGACTCAGCGCGGTCTTTACTCAGCCAAGCGGCGACGACGGTTGCCGCCGCCAGCGTCGTCTCGACGAGCGCCCGCGCCGAGCGCAGGAGGCCGAGCGTGACGAACGCGGCCGTGCCCGCGAGCGCGATCGAACCGAAGACGATGTCGCCTCCCAGAGCGTCGCCGAGTCCGGAGATCCGCCCGAAGGCGCAGGCCTGCTCGCCGAGTTCCATCCCGGCGAGCGTTGCGAAGGCGCCGAGTGCGACGGCGCAGCAGGGCACCACCGGATCGATCGTCGCAAAGCGGCGCGCGAGTGACACGAGCGGGTCGTTCGCGCCGCGTCCCAGGGCGACGCGAGCGGCGGCCGCGAGGAGTAGCGTCGCCGCGAGGGTCACGGCCGCAAGCGCCACGGGGCCGACCGCGCCGTGATCGTGGTCGGCGTAGGCGTCGCCGCCGATTCCGGCGCTCCCGGCCGCGCCGATCAGCGCGTGGACGATCGCGGCCGACGCGCACGATGCGATCAGCCAGCTCAGTAAGGGAAGGGCGCGCTCGGCTTTCGCGGCTCGCGTCGCTGCTCTCATGACGGTCCCCCGCGATTCTTGCCGGCGGCGAGGCGCACCTAGCGGGCTGCGGCGAGAATTTCCAGCGCGCGGTCGAGTTGCGGGTCGTGTCCGACGACGCCGGTTTGCGCGCCTGAGGGCTGCTCGACGCTGACGTCGGGCGTCAAGCCGACGTGGTCGATGTCGCGGCCCGCGGGCGTGTAATAGCGGGACGTGGTCAGTTTGATCGCCGAGCCGTCGGGCAGCGGAAACATCTCCTGCGCCACGCCCTTGCCGAAGCTCCGCGCGCCGACGAGCGTGGCGACGTGCGCGTCCTGGAGCGCGGCGGCCGCGAGTTCGGACCCCGACGCCGAATCGTGATCGATCAGCACGACGAGCGGCCGCGCGGGCAAGGCCTTGCCACTCGCATCGGTCACCACGCGTTTGCCGCCGTTTGCCACGTTGGAAACGACCGGGCCGTGCGCGATGAACACCGAGGCCACGTCTACCGCCGCGCTCTCGTAGCCGCCGCCGTTGCCGCGCAAATCGAAGACGAGCGCCTTGGCGCCCTGGGCCTCGAGGGCGCGCACGGCGTCGCGCACTTCCATCCCGGCCGTGGCGCCGAAGGTGCGCAGCGCGACGTAGCCGACGTCGCCCGGAAGCATGCGCGAGACGACCTCGGGCGGCGTTACTTTGGCGCGCACGAGCGCCAGCGGTTCGGGCAGCGGCTTTCCGTCGCGCTCGATCGCCAGATGCGCGACGGTGCCGATTTTTCCGCGCAGCAGTTTGCCGAGTTCGGCCGCGCTCAAACCGCCGAGCGGCGTGCCGTCGACTGCGGTCAGCACGTCGCCTGCGCGGACGCCGCCCTTCTCGGCGGGACTGCCGGGAAAGACTTGGTCGGCGTGCCAGGTCTTGGTCGCGTCGTCGTAGGCGACGAGCAAGCCGACGCCGCCGAAGGTTTCGCCGTTGAGTGCGGTCTCGAAGCCCTCGAGTTCGGCTCTGGTGAAGAGCACCGAGTACGGATCGTGCAGCGCGCCGAGTTCGCCGCGGATCGTCGCGTAGACGAGGTCGCGCACGACGACGCGTTTGCCGTATTCCAAGACGGCTTTACCGAGATCGCGTTCGATCGCGGGAACCGCGCCGCGCCCGTCGGGGCGGGCGTGCATCGGTCCGACCTGGGGATCGGCGATGCCGCGCGAGCGCAGGTAGGCCACGATGCCGGTGCGCGCGCCGTCGAGAAGGCGCTGCTGCGAGACGGGTTCGTAGTAGTGGTAGAGGATCGTCGTGTAGCCGATCTCCACCTCGATCAGGTCGAGGAGCGACACCTCGTCGGCGGCCGACGCGGGACGCACGACGGCGAGCAGCAGAGCGAGGAGCAAGGCGAGTGGACGGAGGCGCGGACGGCGGGTCACGATTCCTCATTATGCCCAAGCGCTGCGAGCACCCAGTGGCCCTTGAGCCGAACGGCCGAAGGCGGCCGGGCCGGGCCGACGAACCTGCCGACTCGCGTCAGGAACGGCTCGGAGGGCACATCGTGAATTCTGGACGGCTCGGGATACTCGTCGGCGGCGGTCCGGCGCCAGGCATCAACGGCGTCATCGCCGCGGCCACCATCGAGGCGGTCCACCACGACCTCGAGGTCGTGGGCTTGCTCGACGGCTATTCGTGGTTAGCCAAGGGCGAGACGACGCACACGCGTCCCCTCGACATCGAGGCGGTCAGCCGCATTCACGGCACGGGCGGTTCGATTCTACGCACGTCGCGGGTCAATCCGGCGAAGGAGCCCGCGATGCTCGAGAACGCGATCCGCGCGTTGCGGACGCTCGGCATCCGCTATTTGCTGTGCATCGGCGGCGACGACACGACCTACGGCGCGACCAAGATCGCCGAAGCGGCCGCGGGCGCGATCAGCGTCGCGACGGTCCCGAAAACGATCGATAACGACTTGCCTCTTCCCGAGAACATGCCGACGTTCGGCTTCGAGACGGCGCGTTCGGTCGGAACCGCAATCTTGGAAAGCTTGATCGAGGACGCGCGTTCGACGTCGCGCTGGTTCTTCGCGATCACCATGGGCCGCAAGTCGGGCTCGTTGGCGCTGGGCATTTGCAAGTCGGCGGCGGCCACGCTCGCGGTGATTCCCGAGGAGTTCGACGTCCCGAAGCTGAGTCTGGGGCTGGTGGCCGACACGATCGTCGGCTCGATGCTCAAGCGCCGCGCCGGGGGCCGTTACGACGGCGTCGCGGTCGTCGCCGAAGGGATCGCCGAAAAGCTCGACCCCGCCGAACTCGCGGATTTGGCCGACGCACCCCGCGACGCATACGGTCACGTGCGCTTGGCCGACGTGGCGCTGGGCACGGTCGTGCGCGACGCCGTGCAAGGCCGGCTGACGGAACTGGGCCTCGACATCGGCATCGTGACCAAAGACATCGGCTACGAACTGCGCTGCGCGCGCCCCGTCCCGTTCGACGTGGAGTACACGCGCACGCTCGGTTACGGCGCGATCCGCTATCTGCTCGGCGGCGGCTCGGGTGCGATGGTCGCGCTCAAAGGCGGCCGCATCGAGCCCGTGACGTTGGCCGAACTCGCCGACCCGGCGACGGGCCGCGTCCGGGTGCGCTCGGTCGATACGCGCACCGAGTCGTACGAAGTGGCCCGAAAGTACCAGACGCGCCTCGAGCCTCGCGATCTCGAAGAGCCGCAGCGCTCGAAGCTCGCGGCTGCGGCAAACCTCTCAGCCGACGCGTTCGTCTCGCGCTTTCACGACGTGGTGGCGGCGACGTGTCCGGTGCCCGACGGAGTGGTCGCGCGCGTCTGAACGCTTACGACTTGGCCGGCTCGACGACGACCCGGCGTCTTCCCATCCGGCGCAAGAGCGCGGCGAGCAAGGCCGTCGCGGCCAGCGCGACGAGCAGAGCGCCGAGCAGCATGGCGGGAGAATAGCCGCGCGCGAACGCGACGCCGCAAGCGCGCACGACGCCCGAAAAAAGCCGTAAGCCGAAGCGCGCGATCGGATTTGCGGGCAGTGCGGCGATCGCCCTGGCTTCGGCCGCCACCTCGGCCGGCGTCCAGTCGTTGCCCGCAAAATTACTCTCGAGAAAGCCGTCGCGAGCGATCAACACGGCTTCGGTGTGCAGGATCAGTCCCGGCCGCGGGCGATCGACGTAGAGCCCGGCACGTTCGGCAAAGGCCGCGATCGCCGAACGCTCGCCGGTGGCGAATTTCCAACGCACCCCATCGGCGCCGAATGCGCTTGCGTACGTCCGCAGCACGGCGGGGGTGTCGAAGGCCGGATCGAGGGTGATCTCGAGCAGGCGGACCGGCGTGCCGGCGAGGAGCTTGGCCATGCGGGCAAACTTCGCGGTCACGAGCGGACACATTTTGGGATCCGCGCAGCGCGTGTAGATGAAGGCGATGACGGTTACGCCGTGCGCCAGATCGACGTTGCCGCCGTTCGCGTCGACCAGCGGTGGTGCGTCGAGCGCGTCGCTGCTGCGCGCGTCGGCGTTGTAGGCCAGCGCGTCGGCGCGTCCGCTGATGCGAAACGGAACCTCCGTCGCGCTCTCGGCGCCGGCCGCGGTGCGGGCGACCACGCGCAAGCGGTAGTCGCGAACGAATTGCGCCGGCACGTCGACGAGGTTGAAGTGAAAGCGAAAACGTCCGGGCGCGACCCGAGGTGCGTCGAAGCGAAAGAGGCTCGTCGCCAGTTCGACGCGGGCGGCGTTCGTGCTGGCGAGCACTTCGCCGTCCCAATCGGTGCCGACGCGGGCGTCGAGGCTGGAGAAGCGAAGCGCTTGGATCTCGGGCGCGGCGGCCGCGGCGCGGACGCTCGGAGCGGGCCAATCGGCCGGCCGCACCGGCGCGACGGTCAGCAGCGGCGGCCTCGGCGGCAGGGCTCGCACGCATCCGGCGAGGACGAAAACCGGCATGAGCGCGATCGCTAGGCGCGCGAGCGCGCCGCCGGACTCCACCTTGGACCTGCTCTTCGGGCTGCTCGGTCTTTGGCTGGCGGCCGGAACGGTCATCGGCAGTTGCGCTCGAGTCGAAGCGTCGGTGTTCACCCCATACCAAGTGACCTTCTACGGCGCGACGTTCGCGGGTGCGCTCATTCTGGCGGCCTTCGTGCGCCGCGGTAAGGCGCTAGGGTTCACCGGCATCGACACGTTGCCTGCCGCGTATCATTCCGCGCTCTGGGGAGCGCCGCTCGCCTTCGCCGGCGGCGCGTGCGATTTCGCGCTCCATCACTTCCGGGGAGTCGAGAACGGCGTCGAACCGCTGCTCGGTCCCGCGCACCTCGTCGTGGGGCTCGGCTTTCTCTTGCTGCTCAGCCCGCCGATTCGCTCCGCCCTCGCGGCACGCCCGGCGCTCGCGACCCTGCGCTCGCAACTCCCGTTGCTCTTCGGGCTCGCCGCGTGGCTCGAATTCCTCCATCTCGCAACCGCCTTCGCCTTCGACCCCGGTGCGGCGCGCATCTACGTTCCGCCGGGCGCGAACGGATTTCGCCCCGACTATTTTCTGGATACGACGCTCTCGTTGTACAAGAGCGGCTTCGGCCTCATGATCGTCATCGTCCAAACCCTGATCCTCATGGGCGTCGCGGTCTGGGCCGTTACGCGCTTCGCCCTGCGCCCGGGCGCGCTGCCGATCCTGTTCGTTCTGGGCAACGGGATGATCGCCGTCGGGCTCTTCGGCGGAACGCCGATCGCCGCGACCTATTTCGCGATGAGCGTGGCCGCCGGGCTCGTGGGAGACGCGCTCGTCGCGCGAAGCCGCCCGTTCCCGCTGCGCACTCCGGCTTTGTACGCCTTCGGCGGCCTCGTGCCGGCTACGTATTTCGGGACCTATTTCGCGATGACCGCCGCGACGGGCGGGATCTGGTGGAGCTTCACGCTGGCGCTGGGTGCGACGGTGTGGTCGGCGATCTGCGGCCTGGCCATCGTGCTGCTGGTCGCTTCGACCAGCGGCTCCATGAGGCCGGCGGCCCTGCGGCGAAGCGGACTCCCGTGATCGAGCAATCCGTGTACCGCTACCTGACGGTCGAGCAGGCGGCCGGCGTGGCCACCGTCACCTTGGCCAATCCCGCGAAACGCAACGCGCTATCGGCGGCGACGATGCGCGAACTGTGCGCCGCCCTCGAGGCGATCGGCGCCGACCGCGACGCGCGGGTCGTGATCCTCCGCGCGCTCGGGCCCGTGTTCAGTTCGGGTCACGACCTGCGCGAATTGCGCTGCGCGGGCGACGCGAACGACGTGACCCGGTTCCGCGAAATCTTCGATCTGTGCGTGCGCATGATGGAGAAGGTCCAGAGCATCCCCCAGCCCGTGATCGCGGAAGTCGACGGCATCGCGACCGCCGCCGGCTGTCAGTTGGTCGCGACCTGCGACCTCGCCATCGCGTCGGACGGTTCGCGGTTCGCGACGCCGGGCGTCAAGAACGGACTCTTCTGTACGACGCCGATGGTGGCGCTCTCCCGAGCGATCGGACGCAAGCGCGCGATGGAGATGCTCTTGACGGGCGAGTTCGTCGACGCCGAAACGGCCGTCGCGTGGGGCTTGATCAATCGCGCGGTGCCGGCAGAGCGCTTGCGCGACGAAGTGGACGCACTCGCGCGAAAGATCGTCGCAGCCAGCGGCTTCACGATCGGTTTGGGGAAGAGCGCGTTCTACGCCCAGATCGACCTCGACCAGCCCAAGGCCTACGCGTACGCGAAGGAAGTGATGAGCATGAACGCGCTCGCGGCCGACGCGCAGGAAGGCATCGGCGCGTTTCTCGAGCGGCGCCCACCCGCGTGGAAACAGTAGCGGCGAAGCTGCTGGCCGGCGCGGGCGCCACGCTCGCGCTATTGTGGGACAGCCTCTTCGGCCTGATCTTCGGTTTCTTGATCTCGGCCATCGTGCAGGTCGCGTTCTCGCGCGCCGCGATGCACCGTTTGCTCGGTGCGAACGCGCGCGGCATCGCAGCCGGAGCGGCGTTCGGCGTCGTCGCGTCGGCCTGTTCGTACGGCGCCGTCGCGGCCGCGCGCGGCTTCTTTCAGAAGGGCGCCGACCTCCGCGCGACGTTCGCCTTCATGATCGCCTCGACCAACATGAACCTCGCGATCCTGGTCATGTTTTGGGCCGTGCTCGGCTGGAAGTTCGCCTTCGCCGAGTTTGCCGGCGGCATCGTTATCATTGCGGTGGTCGCGCTGGCCGTGACTGCGGTCTTCAAACCCGAGGAGTTGCGCACGCTCGCCGACGCGATGCCGCGCGGCGTCAAGCCCGCGAAGGTGAGCGAGTGCCTGCAGTGCGGGATGGAGGGCGAAGCAGAACGCGCCGTCGAGTACGAGGGCACGACCTATCTGTTTTGCGGTGCGCGTCACGAGCGTGAGTTTCGCGAAAATCCGGCGCGCGTGCTGGGCGAGGCGCACGCTGAGGCGGAGGCCGACGCGGAGGCGAAGCCGCGCGGCTTCGCCGCGCTCCGTCTCGCGACGACCTGGCGCGAGATTCGCGACGTCGCGCTCGGCGACGTGCAGATGCTGCGCGGCGAGTTGCTGATCGGCTTCGTGGTGGCGGGCTTCGCCTCGGCGCTCGTGCCGCCGGAGTGGCTCGGCGGCGCGCTGCGTGCGGTCGGCTCGGTCCCGTGGCTCGGCTATCCGCTCGTGCTGCTCGCCGGTCTCGGGCTCGCGGTGGTCACCTTCGTGTGCTCGATGGGCAACGTGCCGATCGCGCGCTATCTGGCCGGCGCCGGCATTCCGCTCGGCACCAATACCACGTTCATCTACGGCGATCTCTTGATTCCGCCGCTGCTCGCGATCTACCGCAAATCGTTTCCGCCTAAAGCCGTCTGGACGTTTCTCGGGTCGTTCGTACTCGGCGCCTGCGTGGCGGGCGCGCTCGTGGACCTCTCGATTGGAAACCTCTTCGGGGGTCGAGCGGCGTTGCCGATGTCGATGGACGTCTCCGACCGGTTCACGCTCGCGGCAAACGCGCTCGGCATCCTCGCGGTCGCGGCGGTCGCGGCAGTTGCCGCGCGCGCTCGGACGGTCGCGGCGGCCGCCGCGCACGGAGCGCGGCCCGCGAGCGACGGCGCGACGATCGATCTGCTCTCCCTGAAGTGACCGGCCGGGGCGCGGGCCGCCCGCGGCGAACTGGCGCGGCATGAAGCGCCTCCACGCTATGCTTTTGCCGATCGCGCTGCTCCTGGGAACGCCGGGAGCCGCCGGCGCTGCGGATAGCGGCAAGATCACGGTCTTCGCCGCCGCCTCGCTGCGCGAAGCCTTCGAAGCCGCGGCCCCGGCGTTTACCAAGAAGACCGGCATCGCGGTCACCTTCAACTTCGGCGGGTCGGATACGCTCGCGCAGCAGATTCTGCAGGGCGCGCCGGCCGACGTCTTCGCGTCGGCCAACGAGACGCAAATGAAGAAGGTCGCCGACGCGGGCGCGCTCGCGGGAAGCGCCGCGACCTTCGCGCGCAACCGGTTGGTCGGCATCGTGCCCGCTTCGAACCCGGGCAAGGTCGCATCGATCGGCGATTTCGCTCGTCCGGGCGTCAAGGTCGTGCTCGCCGCGGCCACGGTGCCCGTGGGCGGTTACGCGCGCGCGGCCTTCGCGCGCATGAACGGCAAAGACGGTCTGCCCGCCGACTTTGCCGCGGCCGTCGAGAAGAACGTCGTGTCGAACGAACTCGACGTCAAGGCGGTGGCGACCAAGATTTCGCTCGGCGA